>Ga0307509_10007370_pt1 | contig 14401 bp, 8 predicted proteins | sample 10_EM_MG_FD_202245 | JGI IMG/M metagenome (GOLD analysis project Ga0307509, IMG submission 202245) | Populus trichocarpa ectomycorrhiza microbial communities from riparian zone in the Pacific Northwest, United States - 10_EM | ecosystem: Host-associated > Plants > Roots > Unclassified | place... | reverse complement strand
AGGAAGATTTTTGTATTTTGAAAAAAATACTATATAGCTTAATTCTCTATATTTCAAAGTATCTACTGACAAATTTTCAAGGTTGTTTGTCTATTATTTATAAAGAAAATCCAGGATCAGTTTCATTTCACACTGGTTGCCATGGTTGATCATTTACCCGGTAGTGATCACTTACCAGGTGAAACACGTTACACCTTGAGTGGAGCATCCATTGTGTATTCAAGGCGATCCACTCTTTTAAAGGCGGCCTGTTGTTGTCGGAGAATGGCTAGTTTGAGAGGGACCGTGGGCTCTAGTAGAAGAACAGACCGTTGTGGTCAAGGCGGGTTGACTTGTGGCATGACGTCCACTTCTCGCTGAAGGGTGGTTTGCTCCACGTTGACTGGACACAAAACAGGTGCAGATTGAGCTTCGGGGTTCAAGGTTAGAACATTTCCGATAGAGGGGGCTTGAGTTGCACTGTTACAGGATCCTTGCGCTGTGATTTTCATATGGCGCTCAGGAGAACTCTGGACCCTGGGTTCTCCCTGGATGTATGCCATTGAAGAGGGTTAAACAAAGAGGGTTGAATGCGGTTGGATTTAGAGAGTTAGGAGATGAGAGTTGGATGATAGCAGTTAGGTGGTGTAACAAACCAGCCTTCCCTTCAGGTGTTCGTAACGGGAAACGACTATCTTACTATCATAGGCTATTGACATAGCCTACGTAGTTTGCTTCGTCTATCGTTATAGAGTAACATCTTGCGTTTGTTGTAGGGGTAGTGATCGTAGGAAGTCCTATCGTATAGGAATAGAGTTCTCGCATACAAGCGAGGTAGTATAGAGATAAGGGCATTAGGTACCTCGAACATATTGCACCTAGGGAAGGTCACTGTCAATGGGCTTGGCCCGTGCCCCAGTATATGAGTGGTGTATTACTTAGATGGTTGCGTGAAGAGCTGTAACTACTGTGACCGAGTCTCCTACTTATAGACTCTTCACGCCAACAACCCTAACCCTGGTGACACATAACTCGAGTCACGCGGTCCTATGACTCATAATGAGTCATGCCCGAAATCCATCAGATGACTCCTATAAGTCACTGTGTAACATGCCTTAAACCAATCGCAAATCATAAAACATGTTAGGTGCGCAAAGTGCGTCACCTGCATGGAACTTGTGACTCATAATGTGAGTCACGCGCGAAAGTCATTACATCATTATGACTCACAATCGTGAGTCATAGAAACGTCAACCAATCATAAAACATAAAACATGTCAGGGGCACAAAGCACGTCACCTGCGTGGAACTCGTGACTCATAATGTGAGTCACGCGCGAAAGTCATTACATCATTATGACTCACAATCATGAGTCATTGAAACATCAACCAATCATAACATAACGATGACACGCAAGTGCAAGTCAGGTGAGAACTATGAGTCAACTAACTGCATAGCGTGAAACATAAACATACCTTATGACTAATAACTATTAGTCATGTGAAATCTTCCTTGCTTAGTCACAATTTGTGACATTAGCTCCCCTCTCCCTCAGCTCGAGACCCTTCGAGCTTTCTTCCAAATTCAACGCAAATTTTAAAATCAATTTAAAAACGATTAACATAGGGAAACAAATCTTTATACATTACCATCCTGAGGTACCGTGCGTCTCCTCAGGTTCCTTCTGGATATCATCTTCCGTATCTCCGTTCGTAGGAGATCCGTTTGCTGTCCGTTCCTTTGGTGGCAGTCCTACTGCTGCAGAGTATTCGTCGTCGTGGTCGATCTCTCTCACCAGAGACGCCGCTTCGCTTACTCCTCGTCGAATCCGTATTTTGAGTTTGACACTTTCGTATGCCCGTCGTCGGGCTTCGATTCCGGCCTCCCTGGCCGAGTCTTCCGCGAGGACCACTCGCTTCTTCTGTCCTCTATTTTGCTCCTTGAGACGGCCCATCTCCTCGGCCATCCTCAACATCTCCTCTTGGAGATCGTCCACCAACCTCCCTGCCTGGTGGTGTTGCTCTTCCGGTGTTGCTGGCTCACCCCAGCGTACTGTCTTCGCAGCTCGTCGTGGTTGGTTACTTCCTGGTTGTTTGGGCCACCAATTGGCTCCTTCTTTGTCTCTCAGGTGCACGTCGCACCTGTCTTCAAAACATGCACTCCAGTGCATGGCGGCGTGGGGGGTGGTCGATTGTTCTCCGTTTGAGGGCATCTTCATTTGCGTGGTGATGCTGGTGGGAGTAGGATATGTCTTTGGTATCGGGACAGAAGTTAGAGAAGAATAAAGAGTCTTCGGTATGGGTAAGTGGTTCTTGGTCGTCTTCGTATTCGTTGTCTTTGTGGATGCTTCATGTGGAGTGTTGTTCTCCTTTTTGACGTGCCAAAAGCTTTCTTATAAACTTCTTCTTGGTCCATGATCTTTCTGTCCATCCCGTGGCTTTTCCTGTTGTCCCGTCGGTTCTTCCTTCCTCTTTTCATTCTTCTTGCATTGTGTAATCCTTATCTAAAGGATTGTGTCTTAATCGTACGGTCGCTTGTCTTTCTTCATGTCGTTCTTGCATCGGCTAATCCTTATCAAAAGGATTATGCAATAATCTTACGGTCGCTCTTCTTTTCGTTCATATTGTCCTTACATCGAGTACTCTAAAAGAATCCTTTGATATTGTCTTGTTATCACTTATTTGATTGAGTGTTTTTCCATCACTCGTCATTCGTCGCATGATTCTTTTGTCGTATGATGTATCGGCTAATTCTTATCAAAAGAATTATGTCGTAATCGTTCGGTCGCTTTTTCTTGTTCGTGCGTCGCGTAATCTTAATCAACTTCTGTCTTTGAAGTTCTCCGATCGCTTGCGTCGTCGTATGATCTTTTTGCATCGGCTAATTCTTATCAAAAGAATTATGTCGTAATCGTTCGCTCGCTTTTTCTTGTTCGTGCGTCAAGTGATCTTAATTAACTTCTCTCTTTGAAGTTCTCCGATCGCTTGCGTCGTCGTATGACCTTCTTGCATTGGGGGTGTGTTGCCATAAGTAGTTTCGTTTGAGGACTTTTCCTCCTCGATTTGGCTCTCCTTCTCCGTTGCCACTTTTTATAATTTCTTGGTTAAGCCCCTCTCTCACAAGTGCTTGTCTTTCGTTAAGCTTCTTCTCTTACAAGTGCTTGTCTTTCGTTAACATTACTTTCACAGTTGTTATTGCAACCGATCCAGCGTCTTCATTTGTTAGACTAACTTATAGCCTCCTGTTGGCCTCTTCTCTCCCGGATGTCGTTTATAGCCGTTCGAGCATTTCGAGCCCTTTCTTCTTCTTTTGTTCATTTGGGTTCCTTCTCACAGCTGTCGTTACAACTGGTCGAGTAATCTCATAGCCCTTGTTGTCTTTGTTCGTTCGTTTGGCTCCTCTCACAGTTGTCATCACAACCATTCGAGTAAACTCATAGCCCTTGTTGTCTTTGTTCGTTCGTTTGGCTCCTCTCACAGTTGTCGTTACAACCATTCGAGTAAACTCATAGCCCTTGTTGTCTTTGTTCAAAACTGACCCTCTGGTTTGGTTGTTGCTATATAGGTAACTAGCCCTATTGAGTAAGGTTCGCCGTTCGTCCGGTAAGTTTCTCTTGTCGTCTTTCATGCTTTTATCATTTTAGATCGTCTTCCCCTCAAGCCTTGGTCCCACAAGGCTTTCAGTTTCGAAAAAGAATTCCCCATTTTCCAGGGTCATTTTTAACTTTCTTATAGTTGGGTTTCTCTCATACACTGTTCATCTTCGCTTCGCTTGTCGATCTCGTATCAACTTCATTCCTATTTGCTAACTTCTTCGCTTATCGAACTCGTCTTATGAGAAATCCATATAATCAACTTGATAGGTTCCTCATGTACATCGCTCGTCTGCGCTTCGCTTATCGATCTGGTATAGACTTTGTTCGTCTTCGCTGCTCAATCGCTTGTCGAACTTGTCTTATAAGAAACCTTATATAATTGACTTGATAGGTTCCTCATGTACTTCGCTCGTCTTCACTTCGCTTGTCGATCTTGTATCAACTTCATTTGTCTTCGCTTTTCAATCGCTTGTCGAACTTGTCTTATGAGAAACCTATATACTTGACTTTATAGGTTCCTCATGTACTTTATTCGTCTTCGCTAACGATTCGCTTGTCGAACTTGTCCTATGAGGACCTATTTCTTAAGGATTAGGGCTCCTCCTAAGCCTTACTCGCCCCTTAAAAAAATTCAACTATTTTTCCACTTTTTGCTCTTTCTTTTTGTTAAATCTTTTGTTGTTCTCATAGGTCTTGGCCCCTTAGGGCTTTTGTCTCGTTGAACTTCACCCCTTAGGTCTTTGCTTTCGTAGTTCTTCGCCCCTTAGGTCTTCGTTCTCGTTGAACTTCGCTCCTTAGGTCTTTGTTTTCATAGCTCTTCCCCCCTTAGGTCTTCGTTTCCAGAATGTCTCAATTAAGAGTTCCAGGCCTTTGTCTTCTTTGTTCGTGTAGTCGTTTGCCGTTTGGTATTGACGCAACCAAATGTAACAAACCAGCCTTCCCTTCAGGTGTTCGTAACGGGAAACGACTATCTTACTATCATAGGCTATTGACATATCCTACGTAGTTTGCTTCTTCTATCGTTATAGACTAACATCTTGCATTTGTTGTAGGGGTAGTGATCGTAGGAAGTCCTATCGTATAGGAATAGAGTTCTCGCATACAAGCGAGGTAGTATAGAGATAAGGGTATTAGGTATCTCGAACATATTGCACCTATGGAAGGTCACTGTCAATGGGCTTGGCCCGTGCCCTAGTATCTGAGTGGTGTATTACTTAGATGGTTGCGTGAAGAGCTGTAACTACTGTGACCGAGTCTCCTACTTATAGACTCTTCACCCCAACAACCCTAACCCTGGTGACTCATAACTCGAGTCACGCGGTCCTATGACTCATAATGAGTCATGCCCGAAATCCATCCGATGACGCCTATAAGTCACTGCGTAACATGCCTTAAACCAATCGCAAATCATAAAACATCTCAGGTGCGCAAAGTGCGTCACCTGCGTGGAACTCGTGACTCATAATGTGAGTCACGCGCGAAAGTCATTACATCATTATGACTCACAATCGTGAGTCATAGAAACGTCAACCAATCATAAAACATAAAACATGTCAGGTGCACAAAGCACGTCACCCTCGTGGAACTCGTGATTCATAATGTGTGTCACGCGCGAAAGTCATTACATCTTATGACTCACAATCGTGAGTCATTTAAACATCAACCAATCATAACATAACGATAACACGCAAGTGCAAGTCATGTGAGAACCATGAGTCAACTGACTGCATAGTGTGAAACATAAACATACCTTATGACTAATAACTATTAGTCATGTGAAATCTTCCTTGCTTAGTCACGATTTGTGACAGGTGGAGCGGTTGAGTCGAGGGAGTTAAATTTCAGGCTCTGAGTATCTTAAATAGTTTCCTGAACCTGTGTGAATTTGGTTGTGCGCTGGGCGTGGATCAAAGATACCACTGCTACACAGTTCCATGGTGGGTATAAATTCTCGCAAGACTCGATTACACCTTTGTTGTCGGGCTACCGGTCCCTGCATTTATGCAAATCCAGGTCACAAAATAAAGCTAATCGATGGTTAAATTAGGTTAATTAACAAATGAATCACGAAAGGGCTTCCAGCAGGAATTCGGGCAAGATTTAGAAGTAGTCGTCGGATGCATATTTTCCCACTGAAAATTCGTGAAAGGTACACCATTAGCCAGCAATCCCAAGGGTCGAGTTTTACTTCTCAACACAAGAGGTAGAAAACTTGACATAATACTCTCTGGCACAAGCAAGTGAATACCCATTTACTACAGGCATTCGTCAGAGTTCATATGCACACTTTTATTATCCCGCAGCTATCATAATCTAGGGTATTGGGAAATCATTATATCTGCATGAAATGTCCGAAATCCAGCTTTTTGGCCAGTTCCAAACTTTAGATTTTCCAAGACTCCTACCGGAAACCCTCGGTGGCGTTGTGGGGAGGTCTTCTCTAGTTTTTACACACAATAATATTGCAAGTGATCCCGGCGCAGGGTTTCCCCCAGGGTTGGGGTCATGAGTGATAGAGTGTGTTGCAACCCTGACCCTAATATGAGGGAATGGCTTTCCGTAGATTAGGGTCAGGGTTGAATCACGTAATCACTCATAACACTCTGTTGACCTTATGCGCTATGGAACAATATCTGGATTTCCAATCCTACCTTTGTATTTATGAGAAAACGTGCATCCTTATATCATATTATAATATTAGATGCAAGTCCGGGGAGATACAAATCTGGGAAGAGGAGGCTGGAGCAAGTGTAATATCTCGGTTAATATTAATCTACAAGAAGAGGTGGAAGGGTCGAGGGGATAGCGCAAAGAGGCTAGAAGTAGCATGGTGGTTGTCCAGTGTGGATATGAAGACCGTGGTTGCTGATCAGTTGACGACATTGATATTTTAAGCGAAATTGATAGTACGGTTAACTGCTTTTTTATTATTCTCATATAACCGTGAGAAGAGGGCTGTTCACATATATCTGCGGGCGACCTGGGTATCTGCAGGTCATGCAGTCCAAATTGGAATCTTGGATCACTGGGTACTGTGGGGTTCGAAGTAAGCCTACCGATATTACGAAAATGTTTCCTGTATTTTACGTTCATAGCACAAGGTTTACATAGCTAGGTGTTAGACGGGCGGAGCAAGGGGGCAGGGATTAGTAACAGAGGGCAAGGATCGTAGGGTTTGGTGGAGGTGGAGGAGGCAACGGTCACAGGAACACAAGGGAGAATGGACCAAGGAACAACGACGAAAACAAAAAAACGCGGACCTCGTGTTTGGTCGATAGATATTTTTTTTTCTTCTCCACCGGTTCTTTTTTTATTGTCTTCAGTTTCTTTAACTCTACTCAGTGTGTGAGCGGCGAATGCCCCCCTTGGTACTGTTTGGTTTCTAGATCGTGATATCATTTCCGTGTTTTCGTCCGTCGGTTTGTTCTTCATTTTACTCTTAGGTTCGTATCACCCACAGGAAGATAGTATCTCCCCGGACGGAAGTTATCGTTTCAGTACCGGCTTTGTCTGGGTATCTGTAGGCTTTGATCTGGGCATCTGGGGTTTTTTTTCCTGGGTCGCATCGGGTGAGAGCCTGGCGGTTGCTGCGGCGCGACCGGGCTTTGGCGGCCTCCTGTGACTTCCACCGGATTGACCCATGCCATTTTAAAAAAAACCACCGCCGGACTGGCCAAACTGCCGCCCGATGGTCCAGACTGGCCGCTTGGGATCGCTGTATATCACTTAACCGATATCATAGGTTGACCTAGGAAACACTCTCTGTCTCCTCCTGGAACATGATTCTTCATGCCCTGTACGCAAAAAAAAAAAAGCAGGCTTGTGATTGAACCTGGAGAAAAGACATGGGTGCCAATAAAGCGCGAAAACGCTTGTTATATAACTGAGTGATCAATAAAATTGGAATGGCAAGGGGATGTCTGCCCGGTGGTGGGTTATATTGCTGTGGTTTCTTTTTGTAGGCTGGTGTTCTTTCTTTACATCCCATTCTTTAATTTGAAGAATGTATAAAACTAGGGGGTATACGGGCTTGCAGAGTAGGAGTGTTATATATAAGTGTTTTAGTTTGGCCTCCCACCATGTATGGAATTTAGTACCAATTACCCCTCATGATAAGAGATGGCTACGTCCAACCTCGAGTCCCGCTTGGTGGCTGTGACCACAAAGTAGGAAATCATAAGCTATAAGTTACCGCACCCATCCATCTACGGAACTTTCCGACCGGAAATGAATTCCTATGATGTCCAGGAAAGATTCTGTGCGCAATGGCAGAGCATTGCTTGCATGGAGCAAGGAAGTTGTAAGAGAAAAAATGGAATTTGTAAGCAACGATCATCACATTATGGTTGAGAATCTACCCTAGTCATTGTAGACTGATGATACCAGCAGAGCAAGATTTCTGAAGGGAGATAACAACTGGGCAAAATAAACTTCCGTGGGATAAAATCAGGAAGCATTAGGGATGAATCTTGGGCATGGATAACTTTCCCCATTGGGTTAGGTGTTGGAGACCTACGAGAGGGATTTTTTTCTTTATCACTGAGCTGTGCTGAAAAAAATCAAAAGAGAAATAGAAAAATCCTTCCTCCAAGAGAGAGCTCTAAACTCGTAACTAGAATCTCTGTTATCACTAGTTCTCCTAACACTCCACTCCATTGGTCCTGCCGGTCCGGCGGTACGGACTATGGCCAATTGACCGTAATTTCTTGGGATTAGTCGCAGTACATGCAGTGGGGAAAGGCCGGGAGGGGCCGTGAAAGGTGAACACTGATAATTAGCCTCCCGCTCTCATGTCCCCTCTGCTGTCCCTTACCTAATGCGACTAAACTTGCTGTAGTAGACAGCTTTACCCATTGCTCGGAATCCGGATTCAGACTGGACCCCGACCTGACTGGGTCTCCCATCCAGCTCCCCTCGATGGATTATTCGCCCTTCTATATAGTTAGGGATATGGTCACTAGCGAATGCTTGCTTGGATTATGGACTGCGCCTAGTCTTGCTACCAATTCAGGAATAATATTATAGAAGATGAAACCCAAAGTTTTATTCAGGAGCAAAAGCCAAGCACATATTCAAACTCCGAGATCTTTGTTTAGTTCGTTGATCCTACTTGTTCGACCGAACCCTGGGACAGATTTAGGTTGAGGTTAGATCATGAGGAATCACTCATTCTGTCTCTCACCTTCTCTGCTCTTCTGGATCTCCCGAGGATGGACTGGGATTCCTCTATCCTTCATAGACTGCTCGGGGCTTGCTAGTCGTGTCTAGTGCTCTTAGCAGTCGCGCTGCCGGGTCTGGTTGGGCCTCAAACCGTTGAGAGCGCTAAACATTCCTGTTATTACGATAGCGGGAAATGTGAATATCCAAACGGGTCAGACAACCAGGCCGGGATATGGTTAACAAGTAGTGTTCATCGTGCCAGGGTAGGACAAAAGAGGCACAAAGTGGTTCACTTTGGGGCACAGAGGAAATCACTTATTAAAGGTGTCGATAGGCTTTAAGAAGGCAATATGACCTAACAACATACATAAACACACACACTTAGGAGAGCCTATGAAACAAGAGACATAAATAGTGCCACTAGCGAATTAAGAAAGTATGCTAGCATATTGGTGCGAAGACATGACTAATAAAAATAAAGGTGACCCAATAACTCATCCCCAATAAACTAGTCCGACATAAGCGAAGAAGCGGGCTCTGCAAACTGCCTCTGATCCAGACACCGGTAAGCCCAAAGATAAGAGAAGCAACTTCACAATGTCGCCTGTATGACTCGGGTTAGATCGGATCTTCCTTCCTTAAGGCTTAGACTCTTACGATGGAGTTTCTTGGCCTCTCCTAGTGTTCTTGGAAAGCCAGGGATCAATCGTCCATTCACGCCAAAGAATGGTACTACGATCATGCTATCGCAATCGATACCCCCCCTGTTCGTGTGTTGGGCAATACTGTTTCTCTCCCTGGGAGTAGTTACTCCGTCAGTTACTTCAAATACAAGCAAAGATAGGTGGAGTCTTTACTTAAGGGAAATGGTATTTGGGAGTCCCCAGAACTCCTCGCGTGGGGCGTCCATTGTGTATTCGAGGTGATCCACTCTTTCAAAGGCCGCCTGTTGTTGTAGAATGATGGCCTCTTGGAGAAAACTGTGAGCCATGGGCTGTCTCTGGGCATATGACATTGAAGAGTGTTAGGCGAAGACGGTTGGATGTAGATGGTTAGGTGAAGAGAGTTGGGTCAGGAGAGTCGGTGCAGAAGAGGATTGGGAAGTTGAGTGGTTGGGTTGAGGGAACCAAATTGAAGAACCTCAGTTTGTTAAATAGTTTTCTGTCCTTGTATAAATTTGGTTGTCTGCGGGGTTCCAATGCGGGTATATACAGAGTCTGTGGAGATGTTATGAGGTCTTTCTTGTCGCGCTACCGGGTCCCTGCACGTTGAAAATGCAAGGAACAGAATGAAGTTAATGAACAGTTAAATTAGGCTAACTACCAACGAATCATCTTGAAGAGGGAGATTTAGAAGTGCTTGTCACGCATATATTTCCTCACTAATATCCCGAGCCAGGCATACAATTGATTAACGATCCCCCGGTGATTATTACCGGCACCTTTAATATTATTCCCCAACCAGTGTTCGCAAGCGGCCAGGCTTGGGGTCTAGGGCGGCAGGCCTGGGCTTTTTGGATCGCAGGCCGGGCTGGACTGTGGACCACACTCAGCTTTTGGGGGCCCATCTGACCGGGCTTGGCCGGACTGTAGATATCTGCAGGCTCTCGAGTGATAATATGTGATTCCGGTATTCTTTGCTATCTGAGTATTTTAATGTAGCGATAGGGATAACGAAATGGATGAAGAGTACTATGTTGAAATTTCTTAACACTTGGCATGCTCAGCCTACCGGGCACGCATGCATACTCCGCTGTTATGACTCAGACAAAGAAGTCTCGCAGTTGTTCTATGCATTGATAGCTCTATGGGAAGGAAAGTGGGGGTCTCTGAGGCTGGTCAGCATGGCCATCATAGTACGTACAAATTATCCTATTATTGTTAAAAAGAAAACTCAACGATATGCACTCCGGATTGGTGCAGCGCTCAAAGGATATAGGAGGCCGAATGGAATGCCCGGAGGTTGTTGAGGTTGAAGGACTTTTCTTTGTGATGTTTGTCCTTTCCTTTGTTAGCATAATAGGTCTTTATGGAAAGGAGAGGGGAACATGCGTGAAAGAAAAGGGGCCTATATTGAGATAGATAGAAGCATCGATGGAAGGATGGGAGAAAGGGCTAGGAAGACTTTCTTGTTGTTTTATTTATACTCCTGTCTTTACTGTTAGGTACATGAGCATCGAGCACCGTGAGTCTTGTGGGTGTGTGGGAGGGGAATAGAAGTTGTTCCCCCTTTAAGTTTAAGTTGTTTGTTGAGATCTGTCCTTAGTACGATTGCTTGAATTTTCGCTCGTCGTTTCATAGCCGGTGAACCAGTTTCCTTTCTCTGGTTCGGAGTTCATATAAGGTTTACTATGAGGGGGAAAGGAGGCCTCCAAATAGTATGGAATAGTAGCCGGTAATGGAAATAGAGATATTAGTGGAATCCCTAGAGAGTATTTGTTAAAGTCAAATTATTTTATATTCAATGGTAACAAATCGAGTGATAAAGGAAAAGGAGAAAGTACTTGATGGCTGTCGACACGGATATCACAAACCTATTATAAGAGGGTATAGTGCGGCTTAAGCCGAAATAACAAGCGGTTATCTATAGGTTTCTGCTGAGCTCTTTAGGTAACTTCAAGTATCTGCAGGTGACAGCCACCCGTTCACAAAATATTGACTAGTCGCCTGGAATATACCGCAAGCCTACCAGCAGTGCCAAGCACCCATGAAGCCTGTGTTTTCCCAAAACCTGACATACAAAGCCAAGGTCAGTCTCAGTGTGGCCTGGCTTGGGTAGACTATAAGCGGGCAGGCTATCTGAAGGCTGACATGGCCGCCTGCAAACGCTGTCTCCAAAGCACAAAATAGAGAATTTACCGGCTACTCTCTGGCCAAAACCAATGAATATACCTTTGCTACTCACTCTCATCACAGTTTGTGTTTGTGTGGGCACTCTTATTCTACTGTAACAGTCACAATCTAGAATAAGTTATTCGGAAATCGCTATTTCTACCAGAGGCATCTGGAACCCAGATTTTTGTTCAATCACAAACTCAAAATCCCACCAAAATCCGCTCGGAACCCCTCTACGCCTTGTGGAGGGGGATATCCTCCCAGTGCGTAGACTCATGATAGTATCAATTGACTGATGCTTTAAGTTATGCTACAGGGGACTCCTAGCCTCCTGCTCGAACATCACCCCGGGTGCTGATACACAAAAGCAGCAAGTTTGTAATTGTATCTGGAGATAGGACATGGGTGCTAGTGGGGTGTAGGGGGAATTGTGACCAGTGATCTCCACTGTGCAGGGCCCCGTGTGGCCTCACAGGAAAACTGCCAAGGGCACTGGACGGGGCGGGACAGAAAAGTGCGGTCCGCTCTCGTCTTGAACCTTAGGACGGCCGCTATTGCTAAGGATGACGGGCCCTATAGTATAAAACAATTGGTGTAGGGGAAGGTGCGAAATGAGACAAGGCTTACCAGCAATTGAGGCAGAAGACGAAACCAAAAGATTCATTCCGGAGTAGAAGGCAAACGCACAAATTCAAACCCCAGGATCCCTGCCCAGTAAATTCATCCCAGTTGTTTGACTAGATCCCGCGAGAGATATATAAGCTGATCTCAAATCATGAGGTATCACTCATGCTATATCCAGTTGTTCCCTTTTCCTACATCTTCTAGGTCATCCCCTAGCTTCGCCTACAGTCTTACCACTAGCCCCGAAAGCGCGCTCTCGCTCTATAGGGCCCAGACTCTGAGTTAAAAGCTGACATACCAAGATTTCGCTACGATTAAACGACTGCTCGTGGTAGGGCACTCCCTTTACGGCGGGGTTGGGCCCCTGGATTATTGAGAACACAGATAGTTTCTGGTCTTGTGATGATCTGAAAGGTGAGTATCCAAGGGCCGTGTAGTCAGGCCAGGAAATAATTCACAAGTAGTGTTCACCAGGACAATATAAGGCAGGGGTGCACAAAAGAATTAGTTTTGAACGATAGGGGAAATCATGCATTAAGAGTGGCGATAGGATTTATGAAGACTGTAGGGCATAGTAACATTCGGAAGGGGACATTGTAGAATCTAAGAAAAATGAGATGCATAAGTGGTGACACAGGCCAATTGAGAAAGCATGCTAACATTTCGGTGCGAAGACATGACCTATTAAAATCCAGGTGACCCAATATCTTATCCCCAATAAACCAGTCCGACATAAGCGAAGAAGCGTGCTTTGCGGACTGTCGCTGATCCAGATACCGGCAAGCCCAAAGACACTAGGAGTGGCTTCACAGTGTTACCTATATGACTTGATTTAGATTAGATCTCCCTTCTGAAAAGCTTTGACACTCACCATCGAGTCTCTTAGCATCTCCCAGAGTCCTCGGAAAGCCCGGAACCAATACTCCATTCACGGAAAAGAATGGTACGAGGACTGTGCTATCGCGACTGACAAGCCTGTTCATGCTTTGGGCAATACTGTTTCTTTCCCTGGGACCAGAGGCACTGTCAGTTACTTCATATACAAGAAAACATATGATGGGTACTTGCTTGTTGGAAGTTGCATCTCTGAGGTCGCAACCCTCCGAGTATGGACCATCCATTGTGTATTCGAGGTGATCTACTCCCTTAAAGGCGGCTTGTTGTTGTAGAAGAATGGCCTCTTGGGGGAGGGGGGCGGCAGGCTCCCGTTGCCGAATAACAGGGCCTTGTAGGTGGGTGTCTGGTAGTAGAGGGACACCCAGTTCTTGCAGCGTTCGGTACACCTCTTGTGGAAGGATTTCCAGCTCCTCGTAGAATGGACGCAAAAAGGGCATAGATAAATCTCCTGGATTAATAGCAGGATAGTTTCCGAAAGGGGTGTCTTGAGTATCAGAGTTGTGAGAACATTGCACAGGGATTTCCATATCGGGCTGTGGAGAACTCTGAGCCCTGGGTTGCCTCTGGATAGATTTCATTGAAGAGAGTTAGGTGAAGAGAGTTCGATGGAGTTGGTTGGATGTAGAGAGTGGGATGAAGAGAGCTGGGTCAGGAACGTTGGGTCTGGAGAGGATAAGGAAGTTGAGCGGTTGGGTTGAGGGAGACAAATTTAAGACTCTCACCTTAAATAGCATTCTGTCTCCTTGCGAAGTTGGTTGTGTGTGGGGCTTTGAGTCAAACATACCATAGTCACAGGGTTCTAAGGCTGGTATAGAGTCAGTCGGGATGTTATAAAGCCTTTGTCGGAGGCTCCCCGGTCGCTGCATGTTTGCGATTGTGGTCCTACAACGTAGATCATGCTATCGAGCTCACCTCACACCTTGCAGAGATGCATGATAAATACGACATGGAAAACTTTCAGGAGATGCGTATGCAAGCTCTGCTTCAACTGGTTGTCTCACTTCCAACAATCGTAGGGGTGTTACTGGCAAAACTATTCTTCGAAGGGGATTACTCCATGGGCCATCCCGCCGGTATCCTATCTGCAGTTAGGATAGGTGCAAGAGAGTTAGCTAGATTTAAAGATGACCTCCCACTCAGCATAGAGTGAGCCAAGGGGAAGAGCAGTACATATCTATCCCCTTCGAAGCTCCTCCCCGCCAAGGGAGACGCCATATGGGGCAAGGCTAAGCCCAAAACTCCATTAGAAAGAAAAACTGGCACGCTGAAGCAGCTGATGATGCAGTCCATGGCAGTAGAGGCAGCAGATAAA
>Ga0307509_10007369_pt1 | contig 14402 bp, 18 predicted proteins | sample 10_EM_MG_FD_202245 | JGI IMG/M metagenome (GOLD analysis project Ga0307509, IMG submission 202245) | Populus trichocarpa ectomycorrhiza microbial communities from riparian zone in the Pacific Northwest, United States - 10_EM | ecosystem: Host-associated > Plants > Roots > Unclassified | place... | reverse complement strand
ATAACAGGAGTGGAATAGTGCGCCAGTTATGAAAGGTTTAAGAAGAATTGTCCATGTACGTCATTTGGGCTACAATCGACCAGTTATGATGTGTGAACTTTTAAAATCACCCTATTCTCAATTAGTCTCCTAACAAAACATTTCATCCTCTCTTTTTCCCTTCTACCAGTGTCAAAACTACATCCTTTTTTGCCAATTCTACTTCAATAAATAGCCTAGTTATTTGGCTTTATATTCCACTTCAGATATCCATCACAGGACAATCCATGGTTTTTTGAGAATCATTTAAAAGACAAGACAGCTTCTAGGCGGGTATTTACCCCCCTAGGGGTGACCGAAAAGTCTTCGGGTATTCTCACTAAACTCTTTGCAGAGTTTTCTTGGCCTAGCGAACAATGCGCCGAACCAGCTAAATCCCCCTAATTCCACCATTTCTCGGCCTAGAAGAGTACGTTTGTATAAGGTAGCGTGAGGCCTCTGCAGCCTTAGTCTATCAGTATTCCTTCTTCGGCATGTGCCAGTATGTTGTGTTGCTGGCACTACTGTACCTTGGATTTTCGCCTGGCCGGTGTTGGGGTGATATTTTTCTTGGCGATGGTTGCGTTGTACGAAAGCTCATGCACTTTTGTCCTCTGCGGTAACAGCAACAGTCTCTCACTTTCCAAATATGGTTGAGTCGGCAAGCTAATCCAAGTGCAGTTCATAATTTAGTGTGAATTAGTGCGAACATCAGACTTGCAAACAGTGTAAACATAGTAGCTAATTAGCTTAGAATGATTGGATACAGGCTAGTGGCAGGCGACTATTATTCTGGGTGACGATAAACTTTATTATGGGTGCTCGGGTTCTGGTGCTGACGACCCGCGGAAGCTCTTTCCTCCATGAATAGGCTAGTCCATTTATCCCTTCGTTTGATGCCGAATTTCAGGAATTTTTAGCGTTGTAGTGCTGCGATCGGCAATGGCTAGTCAGTAATGAGCAAAGTACAGTATCCCTTAAACCGTCGTGATGTTTAGGCCCATTTTACGCCCATTCATATTGTTTGGAACCAGTCCAGTGATGGACATGATCATGCTCGAGCAGAAAATTTGGCCCATGCTCGAGCATTGATCGAGCATGATCGAGTCCATCACTAAACCGGTCTATTTTGGGCAATCGTGATATAGAAAACTTTGTGCTTGAGAAGCAGTGTAGTACTCAGAATGGAGCGAAATCCGGAGCACTCAGCATGCCCATGATGAACACAAGACTGTCTGTGTATATTTGCTCCCATCACTCAAACAGGCCAGGGTCGACCACTTTGAACCCGGGTGGGTGTCAAAGGTAATTGTCAATTGCATTGTTAGCGATACCTTTATTAGCTTTGCGCTCATGCAAGAGTAGCGAAATCAAACGAAGGGATAACCCCAAGGGCCCAAGCAATGTTCAAGTCCAAGTTCACACATAGCTGAACATCCCTACTCACCTTTGTTGATCAAACTTTCACACTAAGATATACTTCACACTATGTTAGGTAAACACACACCCATCAACCCTCGTCTAGCCTCCCTTGAGGTCGGCGCCGTCTCCAGTTGCTTGACGGCCGATTGGTAAACCGGCCCTTTCAAGAAAAAATGAGAAAAAACACGCAGCTCGATGACGACAACCAGAAACAATAATCCTCACAAAAGTGAGTTTCCTAGACCTGCTCAACGATTCCTTCAGCTTCATAATCTATCCCTTCGTTGTTTCCAGTTTTTGAAGCCCAGGCACATCAATTTTAGTTCGCGTTTAGGACGAAGCTAAAGTATGGTTGTGCGCCCAAAAGGTAACGATAGACAGCACACTGAGCTGGGTCAAGGTCGGGCGAAGTACTCGTACTCGTACCATAGTCGGGAGCAAATCTACGCAGAAAACCTGGTTTCCGTCATGACAATACTGAGCAGTGCTCACTTAGCACTCATTCTGAGCACTACCGTAAAAACTTGAATAATTGAACTGTGTGCTATGAAGTCCAGAATTTCCTTCTCTGGAACGGGGGAAAAAAACACAACAAAAACACAGCCCCTCTCCCCCTTCCGAGACAGAAAAAAAACAAAAGAATTTCTTGACCTTACTGAGAGAGGAAACTCCAACGACATAGCACAAGGTTCAATTATTCAAGTTTCTACGGTACACCACCTCTGAAGCACCAAGTTTTCATATCACGATCACTCAAATAAGCTATCTCAGCAGTGAAGGGGATACTGGCACCACCCTTCATATTCATCATATGCTTCTTACATCATAGTTGTCACAATTATCCCTAACTTTGCTCTCTTTAGTTACTTCACCACCGATCGCTTCCACTACTCGAATACCAGCTGTGCCCGTACTCACCTCTTGTGACAGGTCGCTTTTCGGGGGGGGCAGGGGGGATCACCCAATCAACGCCCGTGGAGACTATCTCGCGATAGCTTCATGTCTTTAGGATTTGGGCCTTCGTTGCCTATTTCCATCGATAAGTCCTTGGCTGGTTATCGTGTTATCACCAGGGCAACCGGAGCTGGGGGGCTTGCCCTCCGGCGAACCTACGCGGCTCGTTTTTCCACGTTTTTGGTCGATTTACGGTCGTGATGGACCTCTTCGCTGGGGTCTCGTGGAGCTGGTGGAGGGGGTGGCTCAACTGATTTTTCCCCGGTTGCGGTGGCGTCACAGAAGGCGCCTGAGCCACGTGTGGCTGAGCCCGTGCCGTGGGTGGCTGGTAAATTGTTTTGTGGCGTGATGTTTGTGGGGTGCCCTGGGTATTGTTTTGACGAAGGGGCGGCGTGGACTTTTCCTTTGTTGGGTTGCGTGACCGGTCTGCCGGAGTGTGGGCTTGGATGGGGCTGCATCCTTGTTCGCGGTAGTGATTTTGGGGTACTGGAGGTGCATTTCTTTTGTACTTTATTTTTGAAGATAGCTGTGTTCTGGCCGGACCTCCAGTCCCTGTGGTGGGGTACTCACAGGTCGCGCGGGTGGTACTTTCCAGATGTACTGCGGGATAGGCAGGTTGAGCTGGCGTACCTCGGGATTGTACTGCCGTTTGGTGATCGTAAGCCACGGAGTGGCGGTATCTCCATTATTTATGAACCGTACTTAGCACGAGGGTCTGAAAACGAACGAAGGGATAAGATCTAGGAAAGTGAGTGCATGGAATATTTCAGAATTCTGGAGAATAAAAATAAAGAGAGGACTTTTGTATCATGTGATAGAATGAAAAGTATGCTGCTCGAGGGAACGGGGCACGATATGGTCCTGCACAACGCCAGCACCCATAATGATAGCCACCCGTGCCAATTGCTACCGTGATACTGCTGGTGTTGCCACTCCTGGTGGCTAACTAAAAACCAAGTTATCCCTTAATTAGTTCGTTTTCAGGCACTCGCGCAAAGTGCGGGTTGTGGAAGTGATTGGGGTGAAGTAACTAAAGAGAGCAAAGTGAAGAATAATTGTGACAACTATGATGTAAGTATCATATGATGATGAATATGAAGGGTGGTACGAGTATCCCCTTCACTACTAAGATAGCTTATTTGGGTAATCGTTATATGAAAAACTTGGTGCTTTAGAAACGGTGTAGTGCTCAGAATATTGCTAAATAAGTACTTGTCAGCATGGCCATGATGGAAATCAGGCTGTCTGCGTAGATTTGCTCCCGGCTATGGTCCAAGTGCGAGTATCATACTTCACCTGCTTTTTATTTATCTTGGTGGGCCGCCTATCGCTACCTCTCCTGTCCTTACTATCCTATTAGTTGCAACTCTAAAAGTGCGTGAACGAACGAAGGGATGAAAGTAAAATTAATATGCTATCACAAGCTGGTTTCTATATCTTAAGACCCTGTTTGGATGGAATGGTTCCGTTCCCTTAGCCCGTACAAACGACCATTTCCTGCCATCCCTTCGTTCGTTTCCAGACCCTCGCGCTAAGTACGGGCACAGTTGGTAGTGGAAGCGATCGGTGATGATTCTGACGAACTAAAGAGAGCAAAGTTAGGGATAATTGTGACAACTATGATGTAAGAAGCATATGATGAACATGAAGGGTGGTGCCAGTATCCCCTTCACTGCTGAGATAGCTTATTTGGGTGATCGTGATAGGAAAAACTTGGTGCTTCAGAGGTGGTGTAAGTTAGTGCTCAGAATAGTTCTAAGTGAGCACTGCTCAGTATTGTCATGACGGAAACCAGGTTTTCTGCGTAGATTTGCTCCGGACTATGGCACGAGTACGAGTACTTCGCCCGACCTTGACCCACCTCAGTGTGCTGTCTATCGTTACCTTTCGGGGCGCACAACCATACTTTGGCTTCGCCCTAAACGCCAACTAAAATTGATGTGCCTGGGCTTGAAAAACAGGAACGAACGAAGAGATTTTGAAACGGAGTAAACAAAACAGCTGTTTAGCACAATATGTATCAACCCTTCCGTTTCAAAGTGATAGCAACGAGATGGTTGCCATGTAGAAATATTAGATGAAAACTTTATTCTTGTATGATAATAATATATTATTATGATAATAATATCATGGAATAATTTTGTTTGAAATCTTTTCATGGTTGACGTTGGCAACAACCTTTTCTATAAAACCATTTCACAACGGAAAGGTCGCCACTTCTTCCATTTCTGCCAAACAGGCTCTAAGAGTCTCCACGTATGATGGCAGGATATCTTCTACCGTAGCATATTTGTGTCACTGTGGAGGGTTAGTAAATGTGACTTGTTCTGCTGAATGTTAGTTGGGGCCAGTGTCCTAGCAAGTTATATTAGCGGCCCCTCCCTTGCTTCCTTAGAGCACTGAGTCGCTGACGCTGCTTCTCCAACCAAGTTTAGGGAAACGACGGACACCTCCAAGAACACACCAGCCACATTTATTGGTTGCTCCCTCCCTTCCTTCTCTTGCCTCTCCCTACCTCTCCCTACCTCTGCCGGTGCCAACCTATCTAATCGACGGCTCGCAATCACGCATCCCTCGAGCGCGCAGTTTTCTCTTTCTACAAACACTTCCATTTTCTACCTTTCCTTCGAGCGACCAAAACTTGCCAGTCCTTTTTTTTCCCTTTCTCGCCCCGTTCCGGCCTTTGAGCACTAAAACTACATCTCGAACGGGAGGACAGCACCAACACCATCATGTTCAGCATCAACACCACCATGTTCAACAACCGCAAACGGTCACCGCTCTCGTGGGCCGCTGGTGAGGGGCGTGATGAAGTAGTAATGCTACTTTTGGGAAAGAAAAATATCAACCCCAACAGAATAGACAGAGACGGCAGAACACCGCTCACATGGGCTGCTAGGAACGGGCATGACGGAGCAGTGAAGATACTGTTGGGACGGAAAGACATCCACCCGAATATGCAGGACAATGGTGGCCAAACGCCGCTCTTGTGGGCTGCCATGATGAATCGTGATAGAGCAGTGGAGCTATTACTGGAACGTGACGACGTCAGCCCCAACACAGCAGACAGCGACGGCAGAACACCGATCTCATGGGCCGCCAATTATGGGTGTTGTGGAGTAGTGAAGCTACTGTTGGGACGGAAAGACGTCAACCCGGATATGCAGGACAATGATGGCCAGTCTCCGCTCTTGTGGGCTGCTAGGAGCAGCCATGATGAAGTAGTGAAGCTACTGTTAGGACGGAAAGACGTCAACCCGGACAGAACAGACAGACACGGCCGAACACCGCTTTCGTGGGCTGCCAATTATGGGTGTCATGGAGTAGTGAAGATACTATTGGGGCGGGAAGATGTTAACCCGAACATGCAGGACAATGATGGTCAAACACCGCTCTCGCGGGCTTCCGAGGGGGATCGTGAAGAGGTGGTAAAGCTACTGTTACGATGCCAAAATATCAACCCCAACATAGCCGATAAGTCTGGCCTAACACCACTCTTGTCGGCCGCCGCGAGTCCCAATCATAGGATAGTTCAGCTACTGCTAGAGAGTGAAGATGTCGAACCCAATATTGCCGATAACGTCGGCCGAACACCGCTCTGGTGGGCCGCCTCGAGTGGCAATCATGAAGCAGTGCAACTACTACTTGGACGGAGGGACATCGACCCCAACATCCCAGACAAGGACGGCAATACACCGCTCACGCAGTCTTCCGTGTCGGGGTTTGAGGAAGTGGTGGAGGCACTGTTAAGATGCCAAAATGTCAACCCCAACATACCCGACAAGTCTGGCCGAGCACCACTCCTGTTGGTTTCCACGAGTCGCCATCCCGGGATCGTTCGGCTACTTCTAGAACGCGAAGACACCAACCCCAATACTACCGATACCTCTGGCCGAACACTGCTCTGGTGGTGTGCCCATTTTGCGGATGATCGAACCGCAGAGCTACTGTTGAAGCGGGAAGACATCACCCCCGATATCCGAGGCTATCATATCCAAACAGCACTCGCGGCGGCTGCAAGGTTGGGGTATGCTGGAGTGGTGAAGCTGCTGATCGGACACAAAAATGTCAACCCTAATTTAACCGATAAGGTCGGCCGAACAGCCCTCTCGTGGGCCGCCTCGAGTGGCAACGATGAAGTAGTGCAACTACTCCTGGGATGGAACGATGTCGACCCCAATATCCCAGACATTTACGGCAAATCACCACTTTGGTGGGCTTCCTGCACCCGGAAAGAGGGAGCGCTGAGTCTACTGTTGAAAGCCCGCCAATCCGCCAATACCGGTGCCGTCTGACCCAAGCACAACAAAATCTTTGCTCTCGCTCTTGAAACCCCCCCCCCCCCTCCCCCAATATGCACCGCTTCTTAAGAATTTCCATAAATATCCCCACACACACACACACACACACACACCGCCCGCAGCTTTTCCCTCTCCTCTAAACACTGTCTTTAAACCCCACCCCCAAGCATCCAACACGTCACCAACACCCATCTCTCTTTCGTTTTCCGTTCCTTCCCTTTTTTTCCTTTTTTTTTTTTTTCCTGATTTCGCTTCAAATTCTCCTTTTGCAAATAATCGTCATCCCCCTATGATCAATGCTGCTGGTAATCTGGCCATACACATACCCGGTATGTGGGCATTTATTGGTATTAGTTTGTTAGCTGAGTGAGGATTCTTGCAGTCATCATCATCATCATCATCGGAATTTTCAGTCCTTTTGCTTTTTTTTAAACTATATTTTATGGTTGCTTCCCTCCCGTATTATATATAACAAACCCTGCGGGATTTTTTTTGTTTTTGTTTTGAAAACAAAGCAAAAGTGTTGAAATTGGGTTTTTTTCGGGTATGCAAATTTCTACGTACATTGGAGTGTCATCCCGACAAAGCCGGTTCATTCTCCTCCCCCTTAGTACCGGTTTTCCTTACTCTCCGAGTTGGACTTTTACCCTATTTGACTTTCTTCCTTATGTTGTCGCTCAATCAATCGACGAGATATGCAATTCTGTTCTCTCGTTTGTTTTCCCTTGTCTTCCATATTGTTTCTTTTGACTTCTTCTTCTCCGCTGCCGGTATATGTTGCTGTTTCATTGCTTAAATAGTGCGCCTTTCTGCCCTCTGAGATAGTATGAAATTCAAAAGTATCTCTCGCACGCACATGTCTCCGGCATATATAGCCTGGCCATTGGACCGTTTTTCAATAAGCAGCTAGAAAAAAACAACGAGTGATAAGGTGTGACTTTATAATGAAACGGAACTACTTGAACATTTTCCTGGGCTTTCCAGGCTCGCCAGTAGAAAACTCCCGGTTTCCTTACCCTGCCCAACCCAACCCAAGCCCAGTTCAGGCTAACCAAAATACCGTAGACCCAATTGCGAGTGTTAAATCTCCCCCGAAGCACTATTCCTTACAGCAATATTATGGCATCATGGACACAAAGTCACTGTATTCTAACAAAATCAACTACAATATCCCTGCACTGCAGTTCAACCGGACCTCAACCCTCACCCTCTCACAAGCCCACAGTCTATCCATAAATCCGCCAATGGTATCCGAACCAGGAGGGAAATCGGAATCAAAAAGTGGCTCTCCTTGCCCCCTCATATTGGCGACCACAGCCTGTCTGAAGTGCCAACGTAGAAGTTGATCGACAGGTCGCTGGAGATCCTCAAAGAAGGTTTTATCGAGATGGGTGCCAGCAATACGCTTCCCATCGAGCATGAAGCATGCGATCTTGTAATTGTCCTAAATGGATTGTAAGTGGTTGGAACAGTGAGGGAAATACTTGTGATACCTACATCGGGGTTGACAGAGAGAATGTAGCCCTCAAAGGGACTGCGTATATCCCCCCCAGCAAGATTTCATTTTGGACCGAGTTAATCGATCCTCCTGATCCCGGGATAGTAGTGCTCCCAAGCGTCCAGTCCGTCCGTCTTAGGATCCTGACGGGACGGACTGGCGGGGACTGCAGGTTTCTTAGAGGGTGCAATTTCCGGGTAACTCCGGATGACGGGCGGGCCCTGCAGGTAATTAGCGTGCCCTACTGGTAATTGGCGAAGACTGCGGATAACGGGTGAGGACTTCAGGTATGGGGCCGTAGGGACCTAGAGTCACCCTGTTAGACAGCAGCCTTTCCCCAAGGACGGACGCTCTTGCCCTATGGCTTAAGACAGATGCCCGGGACGCCCGAGACTGAAGTCCTGGCGGTGCCTACAGGACGGACGGGACGCTTGGGAACACTGCCGGGGATAGTGATCCAACTATCATAGCCATGACCAACCCAGTGTTGTTCGTACGCCAGTGGAAAAATACGAGCAACCTTAAAACAGTCCCAGTCCCGATATTCTGCGTTAATTACAGGCTCTCCCGTTATAACACATCGGTGATCACGCTCATGTACCGCATCTCGAAATCCTTTGGTAGGGGTCTGGACAGTTACGGATCTCGTACGGGCCAGCCAAGGCTCATTGTTGACAATGAGGGAACCGGCAATATCGATGAGGTACTTCCCAGCTTGAAGAGGGCGGCCACCCTTCTATACCACCCTCACTACGCAGTACCTAGTCAGTGTCGAATATAAAGACGATCTCCACCATCGAGTAAAAATTGAGGTTTGTCATACCATTGGTGACAATCAACCCACCGAGAACTGTGTTGGTGTCCCCCACCCTGTAGATGCGGACGTTGCTTCCGGGGGCACAACCAAGCATTCCGATTCAGACTTGTTGTCTTCGGTGAGGGTTGGGAGAGTTGCAATAGGCCCTGGTGCCCAAACAAGAAATCCTTATCAGTGCGTCGAAGGCTGCTATCGTAGAATCTATAGCCATTAAAATTAGTTATGGTCCAGACCGAAATCCAACATTATAGTCCCAGGATGACTGAATACCCCAAAGGACCTCAAATGCTGTGAAATACCGGTCAATCACTCCAAGCCCCAAGCTTAAGTGTGTGGAATGTGCACCTACCTTATGGCTCAAGAAGAGGACTACATGTCCCTCGGCTATTGCCCAACCGTAAAAAAAAAAGACGTGTGGAAAGAGCAAACAGTCAGCCGTGGGCTAGGCCCACTCAAAAGCAGTCCCAACCCTATCGTAGTCTACTGTAGGATTCCATAACCTTAAATAAGCCGCACCTATGAATAAGCCTCAACCACCTAAAATGTGGCCGACGGGAGTGCGCTGATCTTCAACTCAGTTGTTGAATGAGCCGCACGTCTCATTCATACTCGGGCGCAAATTAAAGATCCGGAAAAAGTGACAAACAAAATGTATGGTTGCAACACAGATATTTGAAGTCACTTCTTCCGGATCTTTAATTTGCATCCGAGTAGAATTCTACAGCAATACCGCATTTTTTTCTTTGGCATATCCGGAATGGCACTAAGGGGTTGAGAACATCCAGCCTGCTGTCGGAGCATGTAGCAAACTTGCTCTAGATCCCCCTAGCGGCTTTCCGGATATGCCCAGATAATGCGGTTACAAACTGTTGATACCATACGGTAAATTACAGCAAATTACACTAGGAAGATACTATAAAAGACCGGAAACCGACATCTCCCACCTTAAACACATATCATATAATAGAAGACAGGATTGCCTAATATCAGAATTTATGACCTTCAGCCTTCCGGGCTAGTATTATACCCCAGTGTGGCAAACATTTAGCATACAGCACGCTCAAAAAAAAAGTTCATGCACTATAATATATAGGATTTTTTTTCAATTCACAAAGGCCCTCAATACTGATATTTCTCCATGATTCTTATGTGTGCGAATACTTCCGGGAACCTAACCTCAGGGAAGAAAAAGAAAAAAGAAAAAAGGATCCAGAAGGCTGAAGATCTGAAAACATCAGCTAGGCTAGTCATTCTCGGCATTGATAATTTGAGTACTGTGGCGGGGCTTTATCCGGAAGGCGTTCTTTGGTGGGAGTTGTCAATCTTGACAGCCAACTGGCACTCCCAGACGGGTGACGGAGAAGCAAGAAATAGATGGAAACAAAAAAAGGCCCTGAATCAAAGTGAAAGAGTAAAAGGCAAGAGAGCGGTGACGAATTGATTCGCTTGATGAAGAAAACACCACAGGGCGAAACCCCACAGGACGGTTGTTCCTTCTTACTACAATAAAGAAAAAAATCACACAATGCTTGCACTTCCCGAGGTTGTTCTTCACTTCCTCAAAGTAACAGAAAAACCCTCATGTCAACCGCCGACCCCCTGACTATGTAACTGCATGCGCAATCCCGCCCACAACGCATTAAGGCCATAAAAGCTATGGACAGGTGCAACAGTACCATACTACAAGAGGAGTAGTTAATAAAGCTCGCAACCGTGGAAGGGATCAATGTTGTTTACAATTTTCTGAGTGGCGCTTTTTGTGAGTGTGTATCGATTGTGAAGGTCGTTAGCTCCCATGTCCCCGATGTATCCACCACCCGCGAGTTACATGTCATTTTCGAATGTTGCTGTACTAGACAGGCTAGAAGATTTTCCGGCACTCTATTAAAATTAGCAAACGCAAACCCTAGCTATTGAAGGAACTTCTTCACAGAACGGATAGGCGGTACATGTACGTGTGGTATACCGCCCTTCACTTGTATCTAGGCGCTAATACGGGCAACTGCAGCCCCTACTCGATGTCAGTTAGAAAAATAAGAGAATGGTCCGGTGGTGCAGAGTGGACAATGGGCTTACCTGCTGTGGGCGCTCGGTCGGGCTTCAGCTCTTTCGCTGGTTCGACAGGGGGGCTCTCTGTCGGGCGACTCTTGCTTCTCCAGCGATCGTCTCGACAGGAGGAGAATTGGCAATGAGGATTGGGAGAGCGAGAGCGACGGTCTCTTCACTCCTGGCCTCGCCCTCTCCCTCCTTCCTAGCATCGGCCTTCGCTTCACCAGCGTTCTTTTGCTCCTCCTCCTTGGCCACTTTTCGCTTCTCCATTTCGGCGGTAACGTACTCCCGCATCTTAGATTTCCAAAAACCTTCCACAATTTCCGGCCCAATGACGGCCATCCTATGAGGATACCCTTTCTCCGCCCCTCGCCCTCAACCCCCTTACAATGTTTCTCTAAAAAGTCCGCATCCAGAGGTTTAGTTCTGTACAGGTCTAAAACGCACTTCTCTTCAGTTCCAAGTAAACCTTTGGTTTCTGCAGAGGCTACAACCTCATGTTTCTTTCCCTCTTTGTCCCAGACATTATGATTCTTAACCCTCATAGCCCGACTCATCTTCTCAAGGAGCGGAACAAATGATTCAGCATTAGCAACAACGCCCTTACCTTCGACACCGCCATAATCATTCTGGCTTTGGCCTTCCTCTCTTGGCCTGAAGATTCCCGGCACGATGCTCTGGGCTACCAGCCAGCGGGAGGTGCCGCGACTACTAGCTGGTTTCCATCTCTCAGACTCCCGATCGCTGTAGTCCCTCACACGATCTCGGCCATGAGAAGTGCTTGTTTGATGTTCATCCCACTTGCTTCGCTTCCTATAATCTGAGGAGTGGTCAGTCATTGCAAAGCCCGTCTGATATGGAAGGTAGTCGAGGCTGCAGAAGGAAGGAATGTTGGTGGAAATAGCAGGGGAGGACTATTAACAAGGCTTGGTATGTGCACTCTAGCATTCGGATCCGAGGCGAGCGAACAGGCGTCCGAGCGCCGAGGTGTAGTTTGCGCTACATATATTTATGAATCCAGTCTTTATGAGAAGATGGACGCCCGGAACACTGGAGTGCTGCAGGTTCCGACAGGGGGTAGAGGGCGATTTGAAAAACTGTACTGTACTTGGGTTGAGGCCATTTTGGTATTTTTTTCTCGCCGATTTGAGGAGCGTACGGTAGGGATGGATTCTTGAGTAACTTTGTGCGGTGGATTGAGTTGAAGTAATAATTCCGGGAGGGTGGATAAAGGCTGAATGAATGATAAGGGCGGGGATAGGAGTGTGAGGGAGGAAGTCAGGCGCTGATATGTTGTGTGGGTTGTGAAAATAGTCCAAACGCGAAAGTTTAATAACTTAATCAGATGATCTGCGATTTATCAGATGGTCGGATCGGACATTGAGATAGTGACGTAGACTGCAGTATATATATCGTATCGTAGAAGACCCAATATCACGATCCGAAGCCTTTACGCCGGTCGGCATAAGGCACCCGCTACGTTTACCGCCCTGTCAGATCTCCGGACGTTCTTTTCGCCGGCATCAGCACAAAGAGTCTATCACGGTCCCAGCTACACTAACAAAACAGAAAAAGGTTGAAAGAAAGAAATGTCAAACAACACCCGAGTGCTCGCCTCTCGCTTCTCCTGATATCTGCAGAGCCCCCCCCCCCCCACTTATACACCAAATTTGAAAACAAATGTCAATGAGGGCTGACGCGGAAACAATTACCCGTGCGTACAAGATGTTGCGCCCAATTCCATGAGTCTCCCAACACCTCCGACGGTGCGTTACCGTCTGGTACCGTGTCGTATCGAAAGCTTACCGTGCTGTACCGTACCATTCGAACTCCAAACGGTACCGAGTGACGCCCTATGATCCTTCTTCCGCGACGAATATCCGACATTATTCTCGCTCCAATTCACACTAATAATATCCCAATATACTGCCTTTATAGGCTAGACTACAACACTGTGGAACCCATTCCCCTCCCGCCAATACTCCCATCCCCCTCCCTAACAGCACGCATCCTACAGTGAAGCCCGGTTAGGCGCTAATTCTGGTCATCCACAACAATGAAGTCCGAACCCAACTCACCCCGCATTCACGTAACCCTCTCTCTCTCCTAAAGCGGCTTATTAAAGCTATAATTATGGAAGGAGGTAGTGCCCCCACACTCACAAGTATCACGACATACCTCGAAGCGCTGCTATATTACACCTCTTTATTGTAATCCAATAGGAGGGTATACTCTTTTCCGCAGACAAAAGTATCATACAAACTCACACCAGGAGGAGAAACCCCCCACTACAGTACCGAAGCGCCACACGAGCTCTGATTATTTCGCCTCTCCTAGACGGATTTTTCTCAAGTCCCGCACTAAACCCAGGATATCCTGATCTACAAAAAAAAAACCCGTCTGTTGTTGATGATATAGTACTTTCGGATATGCACCGCGCTCCCCACCCCCCCGACTACTCCAAAGCCGCTAAGTATTCTCTAGCCCCAGTTTAAAGCTATCCAAGTTCACCCCATCCCATTTACCTCCCCCCCCCCCCCACCTCACCACCCAATCCGCCAGCTAATCAATTCCGTGCTGGTTTATTTGCCTCCGTCTTCCACACATCGTTTCCTCTGTCTCCTCCGCCCAATTTATGTCGCTGTTCAACTACACAAATACTAGGCACCCCCAACCCTCCCAGACAGAACAAAATTCCTCAGTATCTCTCTCTCGAAAGTCTCCGGTACAGTACACCGTTCATCAATTCTATCTTCTATCACAATTGGCAGGTACCGGATGGCGAGTGATACATGGTGATTCCAGCCTGACATCCCGGTTGCTCTTCTACATATCATACTACCCCAGGCAAGTTCCCGGAGTGGACGAGGGGGCTCCGGTGTGAGCTCTAATCCGAGTTCACCCCTTAGGAATCGCCCTGCGCATATCACCTAGAAAAAAGAAACGGAATCTTTTTACCACCATTCTTCATTTCTTGTTTTGCCTTCCTCTTTGCAGTTAGGATGTTATTAGCACCGTCGCAGGGATCCACCGTCAGTAGATATATCACCGCCATGAGGAGGTTTTTTGCTCCAACTTGAAATCGTGGAAAAGAGCAGACAGGGCGCTACGAGATTCAGGCCTAATTTGATGCAGTGGACCAAGGAACGATATGTGCATTGCAAAAATCCGTTAAAAACTTTACCTGAAATGGCCCAGACCTAAATTAAAACCAGACTGGTGCCTGCAGAGTCGGAATTTTACAAACGTCGAACTGCTGCGTGAGAGCTAAGATCTCGCTCTATCATATCTTTTTTCTAGAAGAGAAAATTTGGGGGGGGGGGGGGGGGGGGGGGGTGAACAT
>Ga0307509_10007368_pt1 | contig 14404 bp, 15 predicted proteins | sample 10_EM_MG_FD_202245 | JGI IMG/M metagenome (GOLD analysis project Ga0307509, IMG submission 202245) | Populus trichocarpa ectomycorrhiza microbial communities from riparian zone in the Pacific Northwest, United States - 10_EM | ecosystem: Host-associated > Plants > Roots > Unclassified | place... | reverse complement strand
TGCGAGACTGGCATTGGATAAATGTCTGCAGGCGATCGAGGGTGAAGGTGGTGATATCCCTTCCGAATGGAGATTTTGGCGAGTCGAGTTGGAACTCTCGAGAGGGAACTGGGATGCCGCCAATGTCGCTGCCAAGTAACGATCGTTTTTCATCGTCTTCGAAACCTCCTTTTCTCATTTTGTTTTGTTTTGCTTCGGTTTCAGCGACGCCCTTCGATTAAACTCGAACTCCCCGGATGCACTATCATTGCGTGGCCTCGTGCTCTTCCTTAGCGGGAGATTACCTCAGGCACTTCAGCACGCGACTTCCGCATTGCGGTTAGATCCGGGACACGAACCCGCCCAAAGGCTCAGGAAACGTGTCAAAGACGTGGAAAGGCTAAAGGAAGAGGGAAACTCGGCTTTCAAGATCGGGAAACTACAAGATGCATTGACGAAATACACCGAGTGCCTGGATGTGCGTTGCTTTTTTATTCTACCTCCACATTTTCGTTTCGGCTAATGCAGTCAATAAATAGCGTATCGGAGAATCAGAAGAGGAAGGAAAAGGTGGTCAGATCAGGGCCACTCTGCTGTCTAATCGAGCAACGACATTGCTAAAGGTCCGTCATCAGTTCCGACTCAGCTCTCGTTTTCCTCACTCGCTGGATCTTTTACAGCTCGAACGCCAAGAAGACGCTCTGGCCGATACCGACGCCTCCCTCCTGCTCGCCCCCAACTCCTTCAAAGCCCTCCGCACCCGTGCTCGCATCAACCTACACTTGGAGAAATACGATACTTGCATCGCTGACTTCAAATCTGCGATCCAACAAGCCCAAACAGAAGGCAGCGCAACGGACGCCGACGTCCGTGCTCTTCAATCAGAACTGAAAAAGGCAGAGGCGGCGCTGAAGAGGAGCAAAACGAAGGATTACTACAAGATCCTGGGTGTTGCTAGAGATTGTACGGAAATTGAGATCAAAAAGGCGTATAGGAGAGAGAGCTTGATACACCATCCAGACAAGGTGCGTTTTTCCTCCTGATTCTCACACTTTCCAGGCTCAGAGAGGCTCATGTGGCTGGTAGGGCGGAGACGAGGAGAAATTCAAACTGGTAGTCGAGGCCAACGCTGTACTCTCCGATGCACGACGCCGCGAGCGATACGACCTGGGCGAGGACGAGGACGGAATGAACGGCGGTGGTAGTAGCGGTATGGGTGGTGGCATGGGCGGCGGGTTCGGTGGGATGAGTCCGATGGATATGGAGGAGATCTTTGCGCAGTTCGGAGGTGGTGGAGCACGGTTTGGAGGGAGTCCGTTCGGGGGAGCAGGTGGAAGCAGGAGAGGCCATTCTCATGGGTTCCCTTTCTGATTCGAAGGAAGATATTTTTTTCTTTTGCTTTGGCTTTGGCTTTTTTTGCTTCTCCTGCTTTTCAGTATCTGTGGAAGTGTTCAATACATTTACTCGCGTTGCCCTTTTTCCTCATGTTACATCCGGAGGTCGGCTTTTTCGGCCTCATTGGGACATGGAAGAGAACCGCGACATTTGTTACATGGATTTCCAAGGAATGATTTATATAATGAGTGTTTGTATAACCATTTCTGACCGACCTATTGGTTACTATATATTTCTAACCTGTCGGTAACTAATTTGTGTACGAGCATTCTTGACGCGTGTTAAAAATGGGTCTTTCGGAAATTTTGCTCCATCTCATTTGCGTGCGACTCAAACAAAAATAGGTATTGCATTATTCCTCTTCGTTCCCTTCCAAAATCCCTTGCTCATATTCTTCCTGAACTTTAGCACACACCTGAAGCCATATCTTACCAATCTTTTCAAAATCTTCAACCTTCAATCAATCAGAACAGAAAAATATCAGCGCAGTGTTTCCCCAAACCATAAGTCCTTCAAGACAGACCTCGTTCCAGACTTGAGCGCTACAACGCGTCCACCATCCACTGTTGTGGTAAAAGGGGACTGAAAACGCCTTCAAGTGGAGCATCTTGTTTCGGATACTCGTGAAAGATTTCTTGGTGAACGGCATGGATCCGGGGAGAGGGAGAGATACGTTGACCTAGTATGGGGACGTTTAGAAAAACGAATCGCATATGATGAAACTTGAGAAAACGGAACCATATTTAAAGTAATGGCGCCCTCCGGGTCCATGACATATGTCCCGAGTGTTTTTGCGAGGATCTGGCCGCCCTCAAGAGCAAGATCGTGGCAATAGGCGTTGATCTTCTCTTCACCGCCCATCCACTGTCGGAATTCGAGAGCTAGTGGGCAAAGGATGAAATCAGCAAAGTTGGGGCACGGTAGATGGAAGGCATACCATCTGGAACTGTCAGGTATGACGTTAAATCGATCGTGCCGTTCCCTGCGGAATCATGAGAATTAAGAAGTGGAATATAGATATCTGGGCGAGCGCACACTCGAATTGGTCAACAAAATTGGGCCCTTTACGGTCCGCAGGAGATATATAAGCAGCAGAAGTCGGTATAGATGTTTTGATGATATGTTGATTACTGTCATCGGAGGGTCAACTTCTTAATGAAAAAGCGAGTTTCAGCTAAACTGACCGTTCAGGTATATACATAACGGAACACGGTCGTTTGGCGGAAAGCCATTTGTGGCAGTTCTATTTGAAATGGAAAATATTAACACGACTCTTCTGTCGTCGTTTTTAATCAACGCACCGAAATCCAGAAATCAGGAGCAGATTCCGTCAAGTTGATCCCCACCTCTTGCCCGATCGAATGTGCGGCGTCGATAACGCTCCAAACTCCCTCGTCTTTACATATCGCTACCATCTCCTTCCAGGGTAACGTGACTCCTGGAGTGGAAACGATGCTGTCAATAACTGCGACGCGCCTTTTGTTGGGTTTGGCGGGTTTGGCTTGGATATGATCAGTGAATACTTTAATAATTTCGGCGTGAGTGGTTGGGAAGTGGAGAGTTACAATGCTTAGGGTTGGGTGAGGCGGGACGTCAGAAAGGTTCTGAACTGCTTTGGAGATGGAGTCATAGGACGTCGTGACTGATAACGTATGTTTCGTGGTTATTTCAGCACTCTATCTCACGAACTTAGAGGGTACGCACAAGCAAATATGATGTCTCCTTCCTCCCACTCAAAGTTCCTGAGGATGGTGTTAACGCCCATAGAGGCGTTCGACACAAGGACCACCTCATCTAGCTTCGCTCCTATGAGATCGGCAATCTTCTGACGCGCGTTAACAAGCATAGGCTTGTATTCCACCCGATGAAATAGATCAGGATTGGCTTCAATCCTGAGGGTGAGTTGGTTGATCGCCTCAAGGACTGGTCTAGGAGTCGTCCCATACGAGCCTACAACGAGACAAATACCTGATTAAAAGACCTGTAAGTACTCCTCTATCCCGACGCACCATTGTTAAGGTTAATGTACTTCGGATCGAGAGCATAATGCTTCAGCATAGGGTGACCAAAAACAGGTTCCTCTTGTTTATATATCTTCGTATAATCTATCAGCTGCATGGTAGTACGGACGAAGAAGTAGAAACTCCACTGGTGGGCGCCATTGCGTGAGACTGAACCGTTATTAATATGATCGTAGAAGTCGGGAGTCGGAAGTACTCCGGAGAAGGTACCACGTGATAGACGCGTCGCGGCCGTCGGATCCAATAAGGCGCGTCAACCGTTGGAGCGAGTGCTCTGGGGATAATCCACAGAAGGCGCGAGATACAGTCGTTTGCGTGTATGCTTGCTGCTCGATTTTTTTTGTTTGAACACACTGACAGTTGATAGGGTCTCACGGCAGATCCCACGGCGGCCGTATGCGCATTCTGGGGTATGTTCAAACATAAAACCTCCTAGGTAGGATGCGAGCCTTTATCACTTCGATCTGAAGTCCTTAAAAATAGAGGTTGGTTGCAGGATGGAGCGTGGGTTGGAAGAGAGGTTGGTTGCTGGCGTCGTGTGCCCGTTGATCGCCACTAACTCGCAAGGTCAAATTTAAGCATCGTTTTCGCGAAATCAAGCGGCAATTAAACATGTAAGCGAATGACGTTGTCTCAACGAACGATTTTGGCCTGATCTTGACTTTGTGGGGTTCATTACGCTTTTGCGGTTCTTATGTAAACATTTGTTTTTTTTTCGAGAGAAAGACGTTCTACTCATGTTCGTATATCTTCCAATAATTTTTATTTGGGTGTCTCAATGACCGATCATTGACGGTGGCATCAAATAATAGAACGTCAGGGATCGCTATTCGGATCGTTGTCCAGTATGAGCCAAGTCTGAGCTAAATACTTAATTGCAGTCGTGTTTGCAGTTTCATGTTGCCCTTTTGCTCATATTCCATCCGGAGGTCTGCTATCTCAGCCTCTTTGGGACACAGAAGAGAATGTTACATGAATTTTTTCCAAATTGCTATTTACCAGGAGTGATTTAATGAGTGGTTGCATACCGTGATGCGCACATGCATAGGGTATCATTGTATAAACATGTCCTTCTCCCAATAACTGGCCAAGATTCCAAGAGTGGTGGGGTGGCAAGGCGAGGGAGGGGGTTCAAACGGATTCGAATTCCTTCGCTTCCATGCCTCGAGTTGAAGAACTCACGGTCTGTCGCAGAAACGGGCGTCAACAACAACTCCTCCATTACCAAAAAAAGAGCACGGCCCGAACGAAAAAAAAGCGTCCCTACATACCTCTGCTTTTTCAGGGTCACCATAATCCCGATGTTCATCCGCAGCAAACTCGTGCGTCGTATCGATTTTGATCGAGATATTCGTCGGTCGCTAAACGTTCAACTTCGTTAGGTCACTCACGGTGTATATGTGTATTCTGCCTCCGAAAAAAACACGCACCCGCATTCCATGGGTGGCCGTTGGGAAATCTCTCATGGAAAGTGATATGTCGGTAGGTGTATTGACTGCCGACCCCGCGGATCGGATCCTCTTTCGGGCATTGAGAGTCGCCAACAGGGAGTTCGTGTACACTGTTGCATGTGGCGGTCGCCACAAGTGATCAGCGTTGATGAAAAAAGGAATGCGTGGGGTGGAGCTGGCGGAGGAGGGAAGGAGGGAAGGAAAGGGACTTACGACGGCCAATACAGAAGAAAAATGCAATATAGAGGAAGGTTTTACTCGCAACGACGATCTAATGGCATGACAATAAAGTCAGGAACGGAGAACGATGCGTGCGAGTCGCTCGGAGAAGAGAAGGCGAGAAGGGTAACTTACACTGATCAGAGAAGCGACGGCACAGACACTATGATAATAACAGTGAGTGGAACGAGCTGACGAAGGAATATATAAAGGGATAGATACCTAGTGAGAACTCCAGTGTTGACCGCGAACAATATCTGGTAAGGCGTAAAGTTAGAAATAAATACCAGTGCCATTAGGAGCGCTCGGAACATCTAGGAAAAGAAGGAGCGAAGGGGAAGGAACCACTCACGAGCTTGTTAATCATTGTATCTGATCTGATGAACAAAGTATAAGCTTCCGACTAGTTCTTGAATAGGGGCAGCAAAATCACCTCTGGAAACCCGTGCGCGAAAGATGGAGAAGGCTGCATAGCGCGACAGCAATCAGAACGTCCCCAGCGGCGGCGAGAGCATTAACCAAGATAGAGAGGGACTGAAATTGCGGCGTCAGCCTTTGTATGTATACGATGTGAGGGACCTTGAGGAATCCTACCTCGAGTTTCGCCAGTTCAGCATAGGTCTTGAATTGGAACCTGCAAAGATATAAGCTATTTCTTTGGACGGACTGACGACTCAGGAAGGCACGAACGATATAGAGGTATAAGCTGATCCACGAGGTATTAAAACTTCGAGGTTCCAGAAATATTGAGAAGACAAGACGTACCAACGACAGCACCTAAAAATTTAGCTTCAGTAAGGAAAAATTAAGATGAAATGGAGAAAATTTTCCCACCAAACTCGCCCAGGACCAACAGTAGCTATTTTGTATCGATGTGAAGGTTAGTTAAGACAAGGCCTATCTTCCAGGACACGAACTTACGGCAACTCCAGTTAGGAGTTTATTTCGATTACTCACTGCAGAAAGAAAGATTCAGCACACAAAAAAGGGGGGAATGGAATCCCTGAACGCACAGCGCCACAGCCGCAAAGTTAAGAAGCTTAGAGAATTGCATTAGCCCAGTGAAAAACACAGCAGTTATTCGGATTGTTTGATGTACCTTTGAACGAGGAGCGCAGTCAAACCCTGTTTAAAGCAGTGGTTAGCGCCCCTTATCTCACCCAAAAAACTTTGTTTAATGAAGGTACGTTAAAGATGACTTCTGCCTTTTAGTGTGTCTAAGCATAAGTAACATCGACCAGTCGACGAGCGTTGGGGCGTACCAGCATACTCCTATTAATGGAGGGGTAAGCTTTAACTGACTGCCTAACCGTGAACCAGCAAACTCACCACACGATCAACGAGAGCTCCTCTGGGTTACCCCAATTCGTAATGGTATACGTATAAACTAAAAAACGACGTTACAAACTCGAGAGCGAAACATCAGTGTTGATGGCTTACTGGTGTGGGTGATGAGGATTTGATGTATAGTGTCGAACGTCATAACGGCAGCCACCTATATTATTAAATAAGATACAATTAAAAATGATTACCAGCCAACGAAAGGGTAGGCAACTTACTAGCAGCTTTATTGGCCATGTATCATTTTGATGTGTGTAGTAGTACCAAGCTTGAACGATTGAAACTGGGATCTGGCGTCAGTCGTTGTTGTCTAATGCTTTATCGCCGTTACGGACCCCCATGTAATCTAAGCATGGAAAAAAAGTCAGTATACGCCGTTACTGAAAATATCACGACTCACGTTGAAGCTACTACTAATCCGACGAATGCCGCCCCCAAACTATTGATGAAGGAGTTGACGGGTGATTGTTTTTGGCCCAAAAAGTAGGACTCACGTATTGTCCAGGGCATAAAGAGCAGGCATGTGAAGCGGGGAATAATAGTACGGTTCGGGAGATTAAGAATAAATCCGTTAGCGGCTACAGAGCGATACCAAAGGCCACCGCAGCGATAAAAGTTTGCCCGAGATAAAAAGTGCGAGAGAGTATTTAAAACCCTCTGGGAAAGCTTTTTGACACAAGCACGCGAAGTCGGACAAAAAAGAAGGTGTCGTTCCGCAGATTAAGTATCTTAAGGCTTCGAGAATTCGGGACACCCCTCGAGTCACCTGCCACCCTTTTCCGTTCGTCGCCGGAGGATGTGATCAGGATCCACTATGATGAACCGAGATCGAAGCAACATCCATGATATTTCTCTTTAAATTGATTTTCAGGGTAATTTTAAGAAACCGATTCAATGCCACCGTTTACCGGCCTCTCCTAGGGGTAGGGAATGGGGTAGAGGTCCCGAATTTTTCGATCCCCCGACTGTCGGTATATGCACGTGACCCGGAGGAAAAAAATTTAAGGGTTTATTTAAATGTATTGAGAATCCAATATTAATAAAGGTGATTACTGTTTCGCATTACTGATAGTGAGTAATACAGATTGCATGATCACCTACTAATATTATTTAAATATGGCCCCAATCCCAGCCGACAACCGTGAGACTGACCAGGACTCCTTGCAGTCCTCCTGTGTGCCTTCCTAACATTTCTAAATTCTTGGTTTGCATCCGGAGTCGGCAACTATATGGGGAGCAAGGCAAAAATCATAATTGTCCCTCAAAACAAGCGGAAGAATCCGAAGGAGGAAGGTTTCTATCGCCGTAAGGCATTTCGCTGTGCTCCTGAGTCCTGAGCACTCCATTCATTCAAGTCGAAGAGTACTACCACCGTATAAAACGCACCCATGCGGATAGGAGCACGCTGCGTTTGCTTCGTAATCGCTTCTAGTTGCGTTTGGCGATCGGCGCACACGCCTGGATAGGCAGGGCTTGGATAGGCATTGATCACCTCGAAATTTCTAAGAGACCCCCTAGAGTTTCTATGGTTTCGTCTTCGACGAAGAATGCGCGGACCTTCTTCCTCCTGTGTGGGTTTGGGTGGGAATGGTCTGCAATATACACGAGCTCGAGCAAGAAGTCGTTAGGCTTTAACGGACTTTCCTCCTTGTCAAGCAAGCGTTGATCATTCGGGTTAGGGACACCTTACCGCTTTATAGGGACCCAAGTTCAAATTTAACGTACAGTTTTCAATAACCCAGATACACACCACCCGATGTCCAACGGCTAACATTGGTGGATTGTCCCCACTTTACAAAAAGTAATTGCTAGGTTCTATTGCACAGTTACAGGAAATTGGCTCAGATCTCAACCTCCACAGAGAAGAGAATTTTCAAGGGGCTTAAATTTATCCTTTGCGTTGAAAGGAAAAATCCGAAATTTGTGGCACTGCGGCAGATTGCGAGTACCAAGGAAAATTACCTTCAACGTGGAACTTGTCCCTTTTGATCATCGTGATCAGCGACCGCATGGTCGATCAGTACAGATGAATCACTATTGGCATTATTTTTCGATGGTTCAACCAATTACTTAGCTCAGACGGATTTTATCACAAGACCACGATTCAAATAGTGATTCTATTCTTTTGATGCGTTGAACATACCCCTAGGTAGGGACTCGATGCTAAGAGTAAGTCAAGGATGGCTTGAATACTAACACAATTATCGATATATCCCTATATCACTCAGTCGACATCCGACCATCGACGCGCCTTACTCGATCTGGGGCGACTATCACATGGTTGTATCTCCGAAGTACTTCCGATTCCCGATTACAGTCTAGTCTCACAAAATGGTCCAATTTCCCTTCATCCATACTACCATGCAGCTGATAGATTTATACGAAGATATACAAACAAGAGGAACCTGTTTTTGGGCGCCCTATGCTGAAGCATTACTTTCTCGATCCGGAGTACATTAACCTTAACAATGGTACGTCAGGAGATACTTAGGAGTACAGACCCTTCATCAGGAGTAATGAGAATTAACCCCATTGTAGGTTCATATGGGACAACTCCTAAACCAGTCCTTGAGGCAATCAATCAACTCACCATCAAGATTGAAACCAATCCCGATCTATTTCATCGGGTGGAATACAAACCTTTGCTTGTCAACGCGCGTCAGAAGGTTGCCGATCTCATAGGAGCTAAGCTAGATGAAGTGGTCCTTGTGTCGAACGCCTCTATGGGCGTTGATACTATCCTCCGGAACTTTGATTGGGAGGAAGGAGACGTTATATTTGCTTGTGCGTACCTCCAACTCAAAGGGAGATAAGACACCGAAATGACAAGTTATCAGTCACGACATCCTATAACTCTATCTCTAAAACAGTTCACAATATTTCTGACGTTCCGCCTCACCCAACTCTGAGCGTTGTAACTCTCGACTTCCCAACCACTCACGCAGAAATTATTAGGGTATTCACGGATCATATCCAAGCCAATCCTGCCAAACCTTGGCAACAAAAAGCGCGTCGCGGTCATTGACAGTATCGCTTCCGCTCCGGGAGTTACGTTACCCTGGAAGGAGATGGTAGCGATATGTAAAGATGAGGGAATTTGGAGTGTTATCGATGCAGCACATTCAATCGGACAAGAGGTGGGGATCAACTTGACGGAATCTGCTCCTGATTTCTGGGTTTCGGTACGTTGATTAAATCACGACAGGTGGTAGTAATATTTACCATTTCAAATAGAACTGCCACAAATGGCTTTCCGCCAAACGATCCTGTGCCGTTATGTATATACCTGAACGGTCGGCTTGGTTGAAACTCGTTTTTCTTGAAGTTAACGTCCGGTGACAGTAATCAGCATATTATCAAAACATCTATACCAACTTCTGCTGCGTATATACCCCTGGCCGACCGTAAAGGACCAAACCTTGTTGAGCAATTCGAGTGTGCGCTCATCATCAACTATTCATATCACTTCTTAATTTCTATGATTCTTCAGGGCATGGCACGATCGATTTTGCGCCATACCTTACGGTGCCAGACGGTATACCCTCTATCTACTATGGTCTAAGCTCGCTGATATTTGATTTGATATACCTTTGCCCACAGCTCTAGAATTCCGACAGTGGATGGGTGGTGAAGAGAAGATCAACGCCTACTGCCACGATCTTGCTCTCCAGGGCGGCCAGATCCTCGCAAAAACACTTGGGACACATGTCATGGACCCCGAGGGCGACCTTACTTTAAATATGGTCAGTTCTCAAGCTCAATCATATGCAATCCGTTTTCTGAATGACCCCATAGGTCAACGTATCTCTCCCTCTGCCCGGATCCATGCCGCTAACTAAGAAATCTTTCGCGAGTATCCTAGAAAAGATGCTCAACTTCAAGGCGTATTCGGCCCATTTTTATCACAATCGTGGATGGTGGACGCGTTGTAGTGCTCAAGTCTGGAACGAGGTATGTCTTCCAGATTTATGTTTTGGGAAACATTGAGCTGATAATTTTGATTTATTTAAGGTTGGAGATTTCGAGAAGATTGGTAAGATATGGCTTGAGGTGTGTGCTAGAGTTAAGGAAGAATATGAGCAAGGACTTTTGGAAGAGGAATAATACAAAACCCATTTTTGTTTCAATCGCACGCAAATGAGATGGAGTGAAATTTCCGAAAAAGGGCATCTTGACCATCACCATCTCGCAGTTTCGAAAGAACTGATAACACCGCCAAAAAGATGGTGGTTTGCAGTGTTTTGCGCAGCTCATATTCACTAAGAAATATTGGATTCCAGAGATCATAGGTCCAAGTCGTATATTTATTATTGATTGACTCAGAAAGAATGATATTTGAGCTCGCAGTGGCCGCCCAGCCTTAGAACATGGCGCAAAAGCCAATATGTCTTACATAATAACCCTTGCAATTGTTGTGACATTTTACCTGGGACCATTTCACTCTCTATCCTTGACCAAGAACACCACCATTTCGATGTCCCATAAGAATTATCTTAATCCACGCCTCCCAATGGATATAGAGAGAATGATATTCGAGCTTGCGGTATCAGAACATGGGGCAAAAGCCTCAACGCCACTCATGCTGGTCGCGAAACGCGTACGCGAGTGGTAAGCCACAAGAAACCTTTCGTCTACTTTTCGAAAACCATCTTCTATTTCCAGGACAATACCGCTCATATTTCGAGTCGTCAACCAGATATGGTTACCTCACTCGCCCGACTTCGCCCACCTCCCCCAATTACGTCAATCTGCAGGACCTTCTGTGCAACACTTGATGATCGACAAACTTTCTGCCGATGAGTTCTTAATAACCATCCTATCCTCCTGCCCAAATGTCCGTAACCTTGCGATCTATTTGCCAACCTCCTGGGGAGAAGACGAGTTGGATTCCCTACTGCCGGCTCTGAAAAAGATGTCTCGACTTACTCGCTTGAGGGCGGGCTTGTCGTGCGTATGCTACACCGAATTACGCATCCAACCTTTTTTGAATCTCACCCACCTGGAAATACTTCTCTCATCTGGCCGTTCCTGGGGGAATTGGGAAGCTCTCACTCACCTTCCGAAACTAACGCATATCAGCGTGGAATGTGTTATCCCAGTCAACGATGTTTTGAAGCTCCTCAAAGGTTGTCGCCGCTTAATACTCTTGATCGTGGTGCCTTTAAACGGTCACTCTGCCCAAGATCTGGATGCACTTTACCGAGTGGATGATAACCGCCTTGTCCTGCTGGGGAGACTCAATTATGTCAATTCCATCCTGGATTGGGAAAAAGGCGCCAATGGAGGTGTGGATACATGGGTTTTTGCCGAGCTCGTTGTACTTGCTCGTGACAGTGAGTCGTTTGGTTTCTGATTCATCAAGTCCCTTGTTCAAAGACTGGACAGGAGGATATTTCTTGACACCATTAGCGAAAGGAAAATTTTCGAGGGTTTTTGATTGGAAAAATCTGACCGATAATGGAAGAGAATGGTTCTCTGAGTTGCGATTAAATTGAAGGAATTAAATTCGAGATCTGTTGAGGTTGCCAATGTTTACGTTTAGCTGCAAAATTGTCCTTGGATTTGGAAACATCCGAGTAATGGTCCCTTTGTCTCAAGGAGTACTTTGAGCAAGCTTTGAGAAACGGAACTTGTTCTTCTACATTCGACATTCGACTACCACGCCTAGGCGCCACATTCTCTCAAGGCTTCGGCTCAGTGAGTGCAAGCCATCATAATAATTAATGAATAAACCATCCTAACTCAGAGTCACTCTACAATACCATGGTAGAAGAGCTGGGTACTAAGGAGGGAGGGCCGGGTGTCTCTTAATTAAGCAAGTATTCTTAAAAATAAAATAAAATAAACCTGAGGGTTCAAAGGTAAAGAGGCTGTTGCATCGCTAATATGAGGCCACCTAGGTCCTAAAAGCACATCGGAATAGTCTCTCACTGGCAGGTGAATTAACAGCCGCCATCATTACCGTGACCGAAATAAATTTCCCCACTCAGCCTCGTTTGACATGATCACTGATGGCACCTATGGTGGGATTTAGTCAACCCGACCCAATCAAATAACCGCAAGGCGTCTACAGCTGTGTGGCTCGTGGATTGCACGATGCTGTCAGCAGGGGCGGACTGTGTGGTGTGGTTATCGTTATCAAATGCATCATTCCATTCCAATCATTCAAGTTCTACCCCCACAAACACCCTTTCCAGCAGGAACCCTGGGATTTCTCTTTGTCGGCTAGAGAGCCTCGATCAGCTGAAAAAGGTTAATTTGTGCAAGCTTGTGCCGGGAAGCAGCCGACCAGCTGAAGCTAAATCGGGCGTGGCAAGAGCGTTGCATGACCAAGGCCAGTGCATCAACAGAAGCGCGCACCGAACAGGGATGCGTACGCAGAAATATAAACGCCATAGAACACCAGTAGTCGGAGTTTACAGTTCTTGGGAAACAATTTATGGGCCACCAGCATGAAATAATGGATCATGGAAGGCCGCCCCCAAGGTGGAGGAGTTAGTATACCAATGGCGGTGAAAGTGTACTATGCGCTCAAGCTGGCCATATATATTCACCCATCCAATAATTTCTTTCCAACACCACTATATTCTGAGTTTTTGTTACTTAATTGAAATATCTAGCTGAGCTCAGTAAGTGTGGGACCACAAGACAATTTGTCGGAGGTGATAATTGGGTACATAATTCCAAGCAATGACCCCGCCCACAGACACCTAACAACATCCCAACTACTTGACTGAACGAGCCGCTGCCTACCGAGATCGCGCTCAAATGCTTTGGTCGTTGGCTGGCAGGAACTTCTCGTGGTACCCCAGGTTTCTAAATGGGTTAAGTAAAAACCTTGGGATTTCACGGAGAATGGTAGCTTATTTTAATCCCAGTTTAGTTTCTGAAAATGTATACCCCCTCCACTTTGTATATCAGCAGGCTGTACAAGTGTGCGCTATCCCCGGAACTAGGTACATTCCTCAATCCCATTCATTCTGCGGACTGTAGGCCCTATTTTATCTTTCTCTCCTGTCGTTCTGTAGTCTATAGCATATAGATATGTAGACACCATGTACTGTAGATACTCGTCCTTTTGTCCTCTGGACGACCAAAAATTCCATCTCTTTTCTTATCTCGTTCACGGCTAAGCTTGATTTCAACGCATCCATGCTATCATGCAGCTGATAAATTATGCAAAGTTATATCAACAAGAAGAACCTGTTTTGGGGCACCCTATGCTGAAGCATTATGCTCTCGATCTGAAGTATATTAACCTCAACAATGGTACGTAGGGATATACGAGTACTTACAGGCCTTTTATCAGGAATTTGTCTCATTGTAGGCTCGTACGGGACGACCCCCAGACCGGTCCTTGAGGCAATAAACCAACTCACTCTCAGAATTGAAGCCAATCCAGATCTATTTCATCGAGTGGAATACAAGCCCATGCTTGTTAACGCGCGTCAGAAGGTTGCCGATCTCATAGGAGCGAAGCTAGATGAAGTGGTCCTTGTGTCGAACGCCTCTATGGGCGTTAACACCATCCTCCGGAACTTTGATTGGGAGGAAGGAGACATCATATATAGTTGTGCGTACCTCGAAATCAAAAAGAGATACTGAAATAACCAGTTATTACTAGTCACGACTACATATACTTCTATCTCCAGAACAGTTCAGAGCATTTCCGACGTTCCGCCTCATCCAACTCTAAGCGTTGTAACTCTCAACTTCCCAACCACTCACGCCGAAATTATTAAAGTATTCAAGGATCATATCCAAGCCAACCCTGCCAAACCCAACAAAAAGCGCGTCGCAGTCATTGACAGTATTGTTTCCTGTCCAGGAGTTACGTTACCCTGGAAGGAGATGGTGGCGATATGTAAGGCCGAGAGAATTTGGAGTGTCATTGACGCCGCACATTCGATCGGGCAAGAGGTGGGGATCAACTTGACGGAATCTGCTCCTGATTTCTGGGTTTCGGTGGGTTGATTAAACAAGGACAGAAAGTTCGTG
>Ga0307509_10007367_pt1 | contig 14405 bp, 11 predicted proteins | sample 10_EM_MG_FD_202245 | JGI IMG/M metagenome (GOLD analysis project Ga0307509, IMG submission 202245) | Populus trichocarpa ectomycorrhiza microbial communities from riparian zone in the Pacific Northwest, United States - 10_EM | ecosystem: Host-associated > Plants > Roots > Unclassified | place... | reverse complement strand
TTGGATGTTTGTATATATAACATGTTGTATGTTGATGCGGACAAAAATAGGCAAGCGAGGCAGAACGAACAAATACGATTCTATTAAAGGGTTGACAGCTGATTTCAGCGAGATTGGGGGACGGCCCTGCGAAGGAATTAACTACGAGGGTTCGGTAACATGTGAGGACGGCTGTATGCGGGAGCATACTACTGAAGGGATCCACATTCTCTCATCCGACCTAGTGCGGTTAATTGTGTTTCTGAAAATTTAAATTGGCGTTTCGCTTCTTTTCCTATGTCCAGGCTGAACACCCCCCCCCCTAGCATCTCCATTGCTAGCCAAAGGAAATTTCATTCCGGCCCGGGTTACGGCGTCTGACGAGTTGACGATAAGTTGTGTTGGAAAATCGTGAGATGCTGCTCGGCAGGCTCGCGCTGTTGTTTCATTGTTCGCGTAGTTTCTTTTCCGGGAATGGTCTGCGGCTTCGGGAATGTGCTAAGGCTTCGGCAATGGGCTTAGGTTTTGGATCGATGCATCCGCCGGAGGGGAAGCGGAAGAGCTGGAAAGGAGCGTGAAAGAGATGGATACCCGTAGACTATGAGCAGTGGGGGTCTTCGTCTTTCCTTTATTAGCACGAGTGTACGGAAAAGTGGGGCATAGGGCGCAGAAAATAGATGTGTGGGGCGATCCAGCGAAGGACGAGAGGACTTCATTGTGATTTACGTACGCTCCTGTCTTTGCCGTTAGTTGCGATTGAGTGAGCGATAGATGGCGAAGTTGAAGAAGTGAAAGAGCGAGCTTCCCCCCTACCCTTAAGTTGTTCGCTGGCGATCATATTTCGTTGGGCCAACTCTTGGCGTTTCGTTTGGTTGTCACGGTGGATCTATTAATTCGCTTAAAGAATTGCTGTACCACATCACAGAATATGATACGGAATCGTAGGCGATGTAACTGTGTAGGACGGCTCAAACTCTCTTAGGGCCCTGGGTAGTGTTCGGGAAATACTATCGGACCCTTAGATATAATAGCTCTCTCAATTTTCGTTATTTTTGTGGATTGGGTAAGTTACGTAGTCGAGTACCGTAAGTGAGCAGCCCCGGGGGAGGGGCTTTTGTTATTTAACCAGTGCGGAACACCCCTTAGAGGAGCAGAGGTCAAGTGTGGATTTTTCTTCGGTTGGTGGGTAGCGTTGTTGGCACGAAGTTACCAGAGTTTGTGCCATGGCACAACCCTCCAAATAGATATGCCCGGCACGGCACAATGTTGTGCCCAGGCAATATATGTACCAATAAAATGACTTTGTAAGAAGAAAAAAAGGAGAAACTCTCTACAAGCCCAATTTACATTGAATATCCCCCATTTGTATCCTTGTAAGTTCTCACTGGGCTGAAGAACTCCAATATTTGCTTCCTCAATTGCACAAACTAGTCTACGACAATAGAATTGTTCAAGGTTGTGCTATCGGCCAATCTCACCACACTCTGGCACATCGTTGTGCCGTGCCGGGCACATTGGCGTGGCACAAGGCACTTCGGGTGCCAACACCGCTGTTGGTGGGAGCCTCTTATCCTTCGTCCTTCATCGATTCCCGAGAGCTCATCACTTTGGTTTATCATAGCCATCCAGTGTTTGGCCTTCAACCTTAATTTATTAATCTCTTTTGTTCTCCCTTGTCGGTTATCTGGACTAGAGCCCTCCCAGTTAAGATTGCCAATACCCACAAAACGACTCCGGACGGGGAGACCCGAAACAATACGGTACAGTACAAGTACCTAGAAGGAAAATACCGCATAAACTGGTGAGGGCCGGTAAGGCGCTAGTAGTTGAAATAAGAAGCGGCTGAGGTGAAACTTACGATTCCGTCAAAATAAGAGTCCTGAAAGGATTAGTCCCGGCTACGAAGAGTTAACCCAAGTCGTCTTATTGCGAATTCGAGAAAAAACTAGGATAAAAATCTTATTTGACGTACTTGTATTAGTGCCCTGCCAGTCCTCACCAGTTTATTGCTGTATCTTTGTCTGTTTAAGTGGATTCTCCGCAGATCAGATAATACACTGGCCCGACAAGGAACTTTTTTTCTTTGCAGACATTCATCCCCCCTACAAGTAACTTGGGATGTTCCACTCGACTTTTTCATTTCAGACACTAATAAATTCAATGTAGGATGCTTTCACACATCAAATTTAGGTTAATCGGCCAAATTATCCTTGCCTTGTTCGAAACCCTTATCCTTGACACTAGGACCGTGTGAGTAGAGCACTCGAGTACAAGTGCCTGTAATTGTACTACTTAAGCACTCAAAGGGGGTGATCATTGCCTAAGCGAAGAGTTTACTAATGCTGAAATTAGGTGCGTACTTGTATGACGATAGGGGGGGCCGATCTTGACCCAACTTTCCTTGGGAGAAAAAGGTTATGCGAGTTCTTGGGAGAGTATGATGGCTTCACAATGCTCAACTCCTATGGTCCAATCAGGGCAGGTTAGCTTCACTTAGTCTTAGCCTGGGCCAAGAAGAGCAGGCAGCTTTCGGTCGCAAGCTGGGATTAATATAAATAAGCCGATCGATAGCTATGTGGAGAAGGGCATGGCTGTTTCAGGACGCCACCAACATGGAGCTGTTGCCTAGTGATTGCCCATGATCTGGGGATTTTATCAAGATGGTGCAATGACAGATTGGACCTAGAAGAAGGAGTTTAGAATAGGAGTAGTTCGTTTGCAAGGCCTAAATAGACCAATTGAACTACGGTAATACAAGTACGTCAAATAAGATTTTTATCCTAGTTTTTTCTCGAATTCGCAATAAGACGACTTGGGTTAACTCTTCGTAGCCGGGACTAATCCTTTCAGGACTCTTATTTTGACGGAATCGTAAGTTTCACCTCAGCCGCTTCTTATTTCAACTACTAGCGCCTTACCGGCCCTCACCAGTTTATGCGGTATTTTCCTTCTAGGTATAAGGTGCTCTGGACAACGCCTTGGTAAGTTCGAATATGCTACTCTGCACATGACCCCAGCCGCCCCGGCTTGTTCCAACACTCCACTCTTGCCACGAGTACATGATTGTAAAAAGATATCTCACTCTACAGAGCTGTAAATGAGGAGCGCTAGGTGTGGTGCGGGTGGTTGGAGTTTTCCACGTAAAAGTATTGATATTTGAGATCCGGGGCAGCTCTCGTGGAAAAAATTGGTGGGTGAAGCCCCGTCCATAGTTAGCCTTGTATCTTGTGAGCACTGAGCACTGCCAATAGTGATTGGGCCAGCGCACACTTGGGCAACGCTAGAGCCGTATAAGTTACAACCCCCTCTTTCTTCAAGTCTAAGAGATCCGCTATCCTTCTGAGAGAAGTCATACCGGTATTCTCCCTCCACACGGTCCCTCTCTACCTCTCACAAGAAATTTAGACCACCGCCCATAGCGGAGATGTCGCCAGGACACCAGCAGGTCACCGGTAATATCAATTCATTCAATACTGTCAACTTCATTGCCGAACTAGATGACGAGGGGCATCAAATTCTGCAGTGGTTATCGCCACTTGAACCACAGAAACGGCACCAAGGTGTGCGGACCGATCGACTAGATGGTGTGGGAAACTGGGTGCTAGAAACCACCGAGTTCAGAAAATGGAGAGATGGGGAAGATGGCTGTGTTGAGCCGGTGTTGTTTTGTTACGGGAATCCGGGGGTGGGGAAAACTTATGTCAGGTACGAAGTGAACTGGAGCAAAATAACACCGATGTTGCTGACGATCAGCAAATAATAGTTCTCTGGTCGTTGATAGTCTGTGCGATCAGGGGAGAGACGTTGCTGTGGTGGGACTATACTGTGATTTCCATGCCCAACAGGAACAGTCAACCACAAATATGCTGGGTGCTATGCTTAAGCAACTTGCTAGCAGAGGAGGAATCTCCGAGCATACACGGGAGGCCTTTCGGGAGGCGAAAAAAGAGTTTGGTGGCCGCGGTCTCCGACTTCCGGACATGGTGGATGTACTAAAGAAGGCCATTACATCACTACCGCGGCTGTTTATATGCATTGATGCATTGGACGAATGTGCTCAGAAGCATCGACGGGAGCTCATGGAGTCGCTGCGACAAATCGTTCGAGTATCACCTGGCGCACGGGTATTCCTTACTGGGAGGCCCCATATCGACGACGAGATTGTAGAATGTTTTAACAGCCCCCTCCGGATACCTCTCACTCCGACACATGGCGATATTAAGAGTTATCTGGAGATGAGACTAAGCGGTGACTCTACTCCTAGTGCAATGGACGACGGATTGCGGGAGGATATTATGACAATCATCCCCAAGAAGATCTCGGAAATGTAAGAATATCAAATAATGTCCCAAGCCAAGTGCAAGGTGTGATTCGCTAACAGTGGCACCTAGCTTTCTCCTAGTTTCTCTAAACATGGATGCAATCCTGGGTGAGATTACTCTTACCCGGAGAAGAAAGAAGCTAGAGGAGATGACCAAAGGGGAGGGCCTGGGAGACGCATATATGGAAACAATATCACGAATGCAGGCGCAGCCCGAAAGCCGATTAAAGCTCGGAATGAATGTTCTAATGTGGGTATCGCATGCGGAGCGGCCATTACATGTCGACGAATTATGCCACGCCCTGGGGGTAGAAGGGTCTGCCGACTTGGATACTGGGAATATTCCAGCAATAGAAACGCTATTAGCATGCTCTCTAGGGCTCGTCACAGTCGAGAAGTCTTCCTCTACCGTCCGACTTGTGCACTACACTCTGCAAGAACACCTCTCCAATAACACTAACTTGTTCCCTAACCCCCACTCCATAATTGCGGAGGTTTGTTTAACTTACCTCAATTTTCCTCACGTGAGGAGCTTTTCGCCTACCCTTCGTTCCGTCCCACCAACCGCCCCTTTTGTCGAATATGCTTCTTGTTACTGGGGCACACATGCTGGGCGGGAGACAACTGAAAGTGTGAAAACTCTTGCATTGGAACTACTCGATGGATACGACAAGCACATATCTTCGAAGATGCTCTTATTGCACAGTGTGGGAGCCGGGGAGCAGCTATTTGATCGAGACGACACCCCTACAGGTTTTACGGGGCTTCACGGTGCCGCATACTTCGGGTGCCTTGAGCTAACAGTTGCCTTACTGGAGGCAAATATATGTGATGTGCAGGCAACCGATTTCCACGGTAACACAGCAATTGCTTGGGCTTCAAGGAGGGGGCATGAAGGGGTGGTGAGGGCACTGCTCGAAGATAGTGACACCAATTCCGATATACCTGGCACCGAATATGGCTCAACGCCACTCCTGTGGGGTGCTGAGAATGGGCATGAAGGTGTGGTGAGGATACTTTTGGAGCGGAACGACATCAATCCCGACCAACTGGATAGGCAACGCCGAACACCTCTTTTGTGGGCTTCCGGACGTGGGCATGAGGGGGTTGTAAGGATGCTGCTCGAACGGGGTGACGTCAATCCCGACAAACAGGATAGGTGGTGTCGAACGCCGCTATCGTGGGCTTCTGCGGGAGGGCATGAGGGCATCGTAAGGATGCTACTAGAACGGAACGACGTCAATCCCAACAAATCAGATAAGTGGCATCGAACGCCACTCTCGTTGGCTTCCGAGATTGGGAATACGGGGGTCGGAAGGATGTTATTGGAACGGGACGACGTCAATCCCAACCAATCAGATAAGTGGCGCCGAACGCCACTCTCGTTGGCTTCCTGGCGTGGGCACGAGGGCATTGTAAGGATGCTGCTGGAGCGCAGCGACATCAAACCCGAGAAACCGGATCAGTGGTATCGAACACCACTCTCGTGGGCGTCCAGGAGTGGGCATGAGGATATCGTAAGGCTGCTGATGGAACGCAACGAGGTCAATCCCGACAATTCGGATATGTGGCGTCAAACTCCACTCTTGTTGGCTTCATGGAATGGGCATGAAGGCATCGTAAGGATGCTGCTGGAACGCAACGACGTCGATCCCGACAAACCGGATCAATGGCACCGAACACCACTCTTGTGGGCTTCCAGGAGTGGGCATGAGAGCGTCATAGGGATGCTGTTGGAACGCAACGAGGTCAATCCAGACAAACCGGATAGGTCAGGCCGAACACCACTCTTGTGGGCCTCCTGGCGTAAGAATGAGGGGGTCGTGAGGATGTTGCTGGCACGGAACGACGTCAGCCCCAACAAACCAGATAGGTGGAATCGAACGCCACTCTCATGGGCTTCGGGGAATGGCAGTGAGGAGATCGTAAGGATGTTGCTAGAACGGAACGACATCAACGCTGACAAACCGGATATGTGGCGTCGAACACCACTCTCGTGGGCTTCCAAGAGTGGGCACGAGGGGACCGTAAGAATGCTGCTGGGGCGGGACGACGTCAATCACCATAAACGGGATTTCTTGGGCCGAACACCGCTCAAGCGTGCTTCCCGGAGTGGGCGTGAGGAGGTCGTAAACATGCTGCTAGAGCGGAACGGTGTCAATCCCCACAAACTGGGTAGGTGGCATCGAAACCTTTTCTGGTGGGTATCGCGGAACCCCGAGGATGCTTAACAGCCTCAACCCCCAGGTGGCGGATAAGTGGAGCCGACGAATTTCATTCACGGATACCCAGAAAGGCCACAATCAGCAGAGCCCTTGTCCCCGGAGCTCTCCGAGCTATCTTGATCTCCACCCAAAATGACCCCCAGTTCAATATTCAAGGATAAGTACCGGGTGCTTCCATCTCCATCCACTAGACGCACGGTCCCAGCACGGGAATAAGCGCAACAAAACAAATCCACACACCCACCACAGTCAGTTCTTTCCATCAGACTGGCAAGTTACTGCAGACGTTGAACCCCTGTAGAATGTGCCCGGAATCTTCCATTTTCTCCTTGGTTCCTGATATCATAGCTGGAATCTCATAGTTGTTAGGGTATGATAGTTAGCCAGGGTGCGACCGGTTTAAGGTCGTGACTGCCGCTTGTGGTTTTTTCCTGTTTAGTGCGTTTGTGCGCTCTCTTTCTGTACCTAGTCTAAGTTACCAGTAGAGAGCTTCCTGTATTGTACATCGAACATCACACATACCACAACCACCACCTACGTGCTTTCCTCCTGGACTTCGCGCCGTTACCTACGCTACCCCAGTCGTCATTGGGTCGTGAGCGAGCTGCCATCAGAGTGTCGCTATCAGTTCCCTCGAATCACTCTATCCCCTTCCCCACTTCTGGTCGCCTTATTCCTTGGCTTTTTAAAACAATTTTTATATCCATGCCCCGTTGGTGCCTTTCCATTTTCCCTTTCCCATACATATACTCACTTTTGATTTGCTTTTGTTTCTCATTCCCATTGCGCTAAGCTATCCAGGGTCTGTCAATGATTGGTTTTCTATTTCCTTGTATTATGTAATCCAGGAGGTAACCCCATCAGATTGTAGGCATGATGGATGGAGGTTTCATAGATATAGATATAAATGAGGCTAGACACTCGCCCATACACACGAGAGTGTTGAGTGTTGTAAGGAACGGGGAACCATCTAGTTGTGTTGTGGAGAGCGTATGACGGCGTTGAGGGTAAACCAGTGGTTGCTTACACATCTTTGTTAGCCCTATTTACTTAGCAGATTCACGTCTAAGAACTAATAAAAGCCTCCCTTCTCATCTCCACTACGTCTTCTTCCCCTAACTGTGGGTGTCCGCATGGCAGGGACCAACAGAGTTGAGTTCATGAAGCACGGTTGGCCAGTGTTCGCAAGCGGCAAGTCCGGTCGGGCGGGCGGCCTGGGCTTTTTTTCCGGGGCGGCCGGGCCGGACTGTGGGCTATAGTCCGGCTTTAAGGGCCTATCTCACCGGGCCTGGTCGGACTACAGATGTTGAAACGACTGTTGTTGTATTGATTGGGAGAGAGAGAAAAGTAGGGGGTGACCCCGGCTATGTAACAAGAAAAGACGCGTCACAATTTCCCCGTTCACAGAGCCTCACTCGCCGCCGCATCACCGCCGCCATACCCCCGGCTTACATAACACCCCGCAGTCAACCATACCAGATATGGAAGGATGCTCCAACAACAGATATCTGCAGGCTTTCGAGTGATTGGATGTGATTATGATAAAATCCAAAGATTTTTGCTGTGAGTAACATCGGAGGGAGGTCAACGAACATGGGGGCTGACCAAGTAGACCAGATAAAATCGCCACTGGAATTACCTCTTAGTGTCGGAGGTCTTTGATGCTGCTTGACATGCACAGCCTATGGACAGCTTATCTCTTTATCGTTCGGACAGGGCCTTCAGATATACGCTTAGGATAGATCCAGCATTGGAAGGGATGCGGAGACTATTGAAAGCGAAAGGTCTTTGCAGTGTTTGTCTTTCTTTTGTTAGCACGGGAGTCTGCAGCAGGGAAAGGGGGACATTCGTGGAAGGGAATCGACATGTGTCTCCATCTCTGGAAGGATAGGAAGATAACTTGTGGTTCATCCATACTCTTGTCTCTACTGTGAGCTCGTTTAGCCGGTTGGGCATTGTGAGTCGTGAAAGTGAAAGCAAGCAGCGGAATGAGAAGAAGTCCCCCCTTTCTCACATTGTGCTCTTCTCCTCCGGGCCACTTGCCCCTGCCCACCCATCCGTTCACCCCATTGTGAGATATACCTCCCTTCCCATTAACACTCCCTTATCGCCCCAACGCCATCCTAGAACTGAATGTTGACGAACTGTATCAATATTGTACTATATCATCGGTCACAAGGAGTGCATTTACAGCTCCGGACTAACTCCACATGGGGTTCGAATAAAGGGGGGGTCATCATATTGTATACCACCGATACCGGAACTCACAGTATACGATCTCGAGGGCGGTAACCCCCATAAGGCTTGATATCAGGGGATTTCATCCTCTGGCGTAGGGGCCAAATCCTCGGTAAGGGCCGATTCCGTAGGCTCCCTGATTCGAGTCGGTTTGGGATAGTAATTGAAGCGAGATTGGATGGCTCTGCGAAGGAATTAACTACGAAGATTTGGTAACATGTGAAGACAGCTGTGTGTAGGAGCATACTACTGAAGAAGACCCAAGTGGGATTAGTATCCTCCTATCCGAGCTGGTGCGATTGTGTTCCCGAAAATTTAAATTGGGGTTTCGCTTCTTTTCCTATGTCCGGCTGTAACCCCCCCGAGCATCTCCATGCCAGCCAAATTGTTTTTTTATTCCGGCCCGAGTTGCGGCGTCTGACGAATTAACGATAAGTTGTGTTGGAAGTCGTGAGATGCTTCTCAGCAGGCTCGCGCTGTTGTTTCATTGTTCGCATAGTTAGTTTCCGGGAATGTGCTAGGGCTTCGGGAGCGCGCTAAGGCTGAGGGAACGCGCTTAGATTTTGAATCGATGCATCCGCCGAGGGGGAGCTAGAGAGCCGGAGAGAAGCGTGCAAGAGATGGATGCCTGTAGACTACGAATAGTAGGGGGGTTCGTACTTCCTTTGTTAGCACGAGAGTACGGAAAAGGGATAGGGGGACATAGGGTGCCGAAAATAGATATGTTTTGTGATCCACGGAAGGATGGGAGGGTTTCATCGTGGTTTATATACGCTCCTGTCTTTGCCGTTTGTTAGTTGCGATAGAGTGAGCGATAGATAGCGAAGCTGAAGAAGAGAACGAGCGAACTTCCCCACTCCTACCAGTTTCACTGGCGATCAGATTTTGTTGTGTCAACTCTTGGCGTTTCGTTTGGTTGTCACGGTCGTTCTATTAATTCGCTTAAAGGGTTGCCGGACGACATCACAGAATATGATGCGGTATGATATCCAAGGTGATCTAACTGTTACAATATACGATCGGTACTTGGACGAAGTAGTAATAGATAAAGTCAAGATCTCTTATTGCGACAACCTTCAATTAATTGAATAAGAAAGACATAGCGCAGCTATAGTACAGCTGTTCAGTCCAGCTATTACAACCGGGATCCCTCTACAAGGAAAGTAGGAAGCAAGGGCTGCCAAAGAAGCCACCTGGGAGGGGCAAAGGGAGCAATGAAAGAGCACACATTAACCCTCCTCCAGTATCGAGCATGAAAGACATAGAGAGCTGAGGGAAGCATTTGAGAAGAGAAAGAAACCATATACGAACACTAACTTTGCAGTACGGTTCAAGCTCTCTTAGACCCCGGGGCAGTTCTCCAAAAAATACGGTACACCACCGTACCTTACCCGATTGATACTATACGGCAAATTACACTAAATTACACTAGGAAGATAAAATACAGGAAAACGGTACCTCACACCTTAAATTCTAACGTTAGGGAATCCTGTCTCCCATCCTATGTGCTTACGCTAAGTGAAAGTAATCTAACCTCCAGCCTTCCGGTCTGCCCCCGTGTGACAAATACTTCGCATTCCAGCATGCTTAAAAACAGTTCATACAAAGTTGGGGCACACCTCATACAAACATCTCACAAAGGCCTTCAGTGATGACATTTCTCCATGGTATCTTTTGTGTAAATGCTTCTGCGAACCTAACCTCGCGAAGAGAAAAAGGATGGGAGGCACTGAAGAACTGATGAAATAACGACAGCCCCCGCAAAATATCTGTTAGGTTAGGTATTCTTAGCAACCCCATGAGTATCACACTAAGATCTAGACCCAATATCATAATCCAATGCTCGACGACCGCTGGCAAATGACACCTGGAGAGTTTACCGTACTTTTGTTGGAAATCGTGAGATACTGCTCGGCATGCTCTTAGGATAGTTGTTTCATTGTTTGGCTTCAGGAAGGAGTATTGGCTTCCGGAATGCGTTTGGTGCATCGGCCGGAAGGAACGCGGAAGGGAGGCGGAAGAGTTGGAAGAAAGCATGAGGGAGTCGGGCGTGGGCGGGGCCGGGTGCACGGGGGGAGCTGATGCACGGGGGCTAAGAAAACAATGCGAGTCTCTGTCTTTCCTTTGTTATCATGGGAGTATGGAAAGGGGAAAGGGGAACATGCGGTGAAGAGGATGGACAGAGACCGGTGAATGGGTAGGAGAATCACCTCGTTGTGGGTTACATACACTCCTGTCTTTACCGTTAGTTTGTCGATAGAGATGGGCATTGAGTGAGAAACTTCCCCTCTCCTGAGTTGCACGCTGGAGATGGCATTTCCATTGTGCGAACTCGTCGTGTTTCGTTTCACGGTAGTCGTTTGGTTGTCGTCGCCGTCGCTCCGCTAATCTGCTTAGAGGCGTTACCGTAAGGTGCCGTATCGTACCTTGCCCTTTGAGCCCTATTTCCAAGCGAGTGATGTGTCATGATGGCTCTTAGCGTTACAGTAAATTGCGAGGGAATTGGGAATTGGGAATTTTGTATGTTTTCAGAGAGTATGAAGACGGGTTTGGGTTGGGGCATTGGGGTTCCTGCTTATCTCTTCCGCGCATCCCCCAAACATTAATTCTTGTGGAGGATGTGGCGAATTGATGCAATCCTTGAGGGGACTCTGGATGCCTTGTTAAACAACCTAAAGTATCCGGCTATCTCCTGGACTGCTGAGACATTGCAAAATTTTGTGCCACCCCTGTCAGTGTCTGAGACACAGGTTAATAAGCGACTCTTGGTTAGTTACTACAAATTCGCAGATGCGCAAACTTCAGACCATAGCCAATATTAGCTATGTGATCGTACCTACACACATCATCGCTGGAGAGGACTGAGGCATCACTTTAGTCATCTCTGTCTTAGATACTGACAGGGGCGGCACAATTTTGCAATGTCTCAGCAGTCCAGGAGATATGTCGACATTGGCTTTTCTTTGCCCATGCAAGATTTCAATTCATGATGAAGTTGTGTGCGGGTTACAGGCAGATACGGTGGAACCCGAACACGAGTCCGAAGTTTGTTTAGGCGGGCTGATACGCACAGACAATTTGCCATACAAATTCTCTATCGCCGCGCCCAGGCTCCCCATGCCTGTAACTTGTATTTCCTGTTTCAGGCGAGATTCGCGTATCCATCCGCAGATCCCAGAGCTGGTGGCTTATGGTTTTATTTTTTGACTGGAGCCTAGAAGACAATCCTAGGTCGCAGGCGTTGCATTCTTCCTGCATGGCAGGTCCATTGACAATGAATTGAACTGCGCATTTGCTCAATAGGGTACAAGATTAGGAAATGAGGGGCATCCGGGGCGGGAGGAATTGAATGGATTGAAGAGAAATATATTCAGGCGGTGATGTTCCACAGCAGCCAGATCACACACCGTAAAAACTCGATAGATCCACTAAAGTTCATCGACCTCGGATCACCCCGATCAGAGACAAAACACCCCGAGAAGGAATAGTGTTTTCCAGACTGGGTATAGGTTGGGGAGGCGAGCTTGCAGAATCTCATTTAACTTATATTCGCAATTTTATTAACCTACTCCTCTAAACCTATTGCGGTTTAGAAGGTGACTCATGCTAAGATCCCCTTTAGTGGATCTATCGAGTTTTTACGGCAGATGATGGGCTGCATCCACCACCCTCGGATGGCTGTACTGTACCCGAGTACCGCCCAGTGCGTCCCACGGTGTTGTTTTTAGCGACCTCGGGTGGACTCTTCTCCCGATTGGAGGCTCTCGGGAGTCTAGGCCGGGAGTAATCTCCGCTATAGGCACACGGCGGGAATGTGATACCGGTATACCGTATTTTCGCCTTTGTACTCTTTTTTTTTTCAAGGTTAGGGAAGCGTAGTTCTGTATTACCGGTACACGGTACGGGTAGAAGCCTTTGTACCAGTTCGGCCCGAGTCTGAGCTGTTGTTTAAGTCCGGGAAAAACTCAATGAGAAGAAAAAATTTCAATGAGGGTGTGGCTGCCTCTCCTAGTACTCGAGTACAGTATGGCGTGGTGTGTACTTGTGTTCCTTTTTTTTTTGTTTCAACTGAGAGCTGAGTGAGGTATTTTCCCCGGGGTAGCGTGGAAGAGAAACTCCAACGTCCCAGCACATTTTTCTTATTCGGATTCATGCTGTTGGAACCCAAAATTAACTGGTCGTTACTTTGTTTCCCCAACCCCTCTCTCTCACCTAGGGTTGGTCCGTCATAGCATAATGCGGAGCATTTGTGTGTCTGATCCCATACCGGTACATTAAAATATTTTCTATTTAACCTAAAGTAATAGGAAAAAACCACACTTTTCCTGCGAAATTCAATCTTTGATATGGCTAGACTTCTCTTGGCCAAAAAGCTTGTAGGGGCAGACCATATCTACATATCAGCTGCCTTGGTACCAGTAACTGCGGTGAAAGCAGAAATCTGGCAAAGGGCCTGCGGGTTGGGATAGAGCCAGAATGGCGCAAGATGAAAATTTTTCATTACGACACAAAAAACATTCTCGAGTGCTCGAGTCCTTGTACTTGTACTGAGTAAAGAAGGAAAAGCACATTTTTTCCGGCGGATGAACGCCACTATACTTGTAATTCATAAGGGGAAAATTTTTCCCCACATGTACCGTAGAGATACGCAAACAGGGGCTCGAGAGGAAAAAGCAATGAGGTGAAATACTCGAGTACTATAGGTATATCGTCTTTTTTTTCAGCCTCCTGATAAGCACATCCACTGCAACTGGTCAAGCACCCAGAATTAAAACTGTTTGGACTTTCTGTTAGACCAATGGTTGATTTGGACTCGGGGGATGGGGGCGGGCTCTGGTTTGGCCGGTGGTCTGCCTCGTGCCGGGATGCGTAAGCTCAGGCTGGCCTTGTTTCGCGGGGCGGAAAGATTCTTGGAATGCTTATATATTTACAGTTGTGTTGAGAGAATACGGTAAGTATGTCACAGTGAAAGTATTGCAAACAAGAGCTATGGTGCTCTAGGATATTCTGTGGAATACGAAGCTAGATGCAATGTATTTTGAACAAAATGGTTTGGTGCACAGCAGATTCGATCACTGATGGTTGGAGAACCAAAGACTTTTATCAATACGAACAAGTCAGGTGACAAGGAAACAAATTCAATAAAGAATAAAGAAACGAGAGACTGATACTCTGTGTACAGAAGATAGAGCGAAGAGAAAAGCGAATGTCTGATGGATGGTCAAAACAACGAACAAAGGGAAAACAGAAGTCCTTTTATCCTCCTCAAAGTGCAAGCTCCCTTTCGAACGTACGACCTGCGTATGCCGGTTCTCTCCTCGCATTTCCTCCACTACCCATCTTTGCCGAATCTCCTCCGACTCATAACCGAGGCGAAATCTAGTTTACCAAGGGTCGGGGATGGCACGCTGCTGTCGGTATCACGATAGACCGAGGGATGTTGTGTTTAGTGTTTCGATGTTGTCGCACCTTTCACTTAGGGTGTTTCGTTGCTGTTGATCATGATGAACTAGGAATGCAGGGTTGTGCGTTATCTGTATGAAGCTAACAGTGGTGCAGTCGGCATCAAACAATAGTAGTCGGAAACTAGTTCGTTCTAGTAACCATTCGATAAGATGTCATCCTCGTAGTAGTAGTTTTCC
>Ga0307509_10007366_pt1 | contig 14406 bp, 10 predicted proteins | sample 10_EM_MG_FD_202245 | JGI IMG/M metagenome (GOLD analysis project Ga0307509, IMG submission 202245) | Populus trichocarpa ectomycorrhiza microbial communities from riparian zone in the Pacific Northwest, United States - 10_EM | ecosystem: Host-associated > Plants > Roots > Unclassified | place... | reverse complement strand
TTGTTGCAATGGGGACAAAAGAAGAGAGCTAGAGTGTCAAGGTCTGAGATCAGGGCTTTGGCTGATGAATCGTCATCTTCTGGTCAAGCTAGACAACCCATCAACAGGGTTCCTAGGAGAGTTGATAACAAGTTCTCTCCACCCACCATGCCACCACCGCCTCCACCACCACCACCACCCAAACAGTCCATTAGTACTAGCATCAGAGGTGGAAACTTGAAGAAAGAAAATTCTGGGTTTCTTTCACACAGGTACTCATTTTTTTTTTGTAATTTTATGAAATATATGTTTTTTGGATATTTGTCAAGTTATGAATTTATTTCTTAAGATTATGTTCTAGATGTTGTTTGATGTTTGATAGCCTACAACACTTGATGAGTTTTTGGTATATATTCCTTGAAATTTATTTGGATGATATAATTTGGTGGGATCTTTTCTTGATTTCTTATTTTGAGGTTGAGGTTGAGGAAGTTTTGGGATCTAAACATATGATATTGTTAACTTCTCTGTTCATAGAGTTGTTGAAGAGCAACTTCTTTTTTGAGGTGATTTACCTTTCTACCCCTTGAAAAAACGGGAGAAGAATGTGAATATATATCAATCTCTCATCTTTCTTCACCTAGTGGTTTGATGGATATCCAAGAAGTCCATTCCCATTCGCAGTCACCTCTCCCTCCCCTGATCTGTGTTCGCTTTGTTCTTGATTTACTTCGCTTCTCATTTTCGCTTGTTAGTTTGATGGGGTTATGGCATCACCCACCCACTTTGTGCCCCCTTTTTTTTTTTTTATGTCCCCTGCTCATGTCATGACCATTCTGTCCTCATCTTGAGACTTTCCCATCTCATTGAAACTTCTTTCAAAGAAAAAGGCTATAGGACCTTATTTAGTTTTTCTGCTCTTTATTGGTATTGGTGAATTTTGTGAAATGTGTTTGTCTATCTTTTTGTTTTTTTCAATTCTTAAACACAGTTATGTACTGATTGTGTATTTACAGCTATCATATGCTATCTGATAAGGTTATATGCTTTCTTTTTCTTGTTTTAGGTGGGTATTAAATTCCCCTTTGTCCCTTTTTCTGCCCTTGATCCATATTCACTTCAAAGTCTAAGAAAACCCACTTTTGTTTGCCTGTTTCTCAGAACCAAACCAAAGCATTTCTCATCAGCAAAGTTTGCATCTCTTTTTTTTTTTTGGTGGCCATGACCAGGAATTTGGAAAAGCGATCCGGTGCTGGAAATGGGTCCCCGTCAAGAAATAGTGGTGGCAGTAGCAGGGTTGTTTCTAGATCTACTGCAGGAAAGAGATCTCCTCCAACACCAGAAAATATTGATAGAAAGATGCCTAGCTCTAGGTCAGCGGCAAAGGATGAGAAACCAAATGGATCATTAGTACAAGCTGATCATCAAATAAATCAAGTTGATTCCACGCGGGCTAAATCAGAGAAGGAAGCTGGGGTTACAACTAGCAATACTGTCTCAGTTCCAGTGGTAGCTAGTGGAGGAGAAAAGGCGAATAACAATGGAGTCATCGAGTGGCCAAGGATTTATATTGCTTTGTCAAGGAAGGAAAAAGAAGATGATTTCTTTGCAATGAAGGGCACAAAACTACCACAACGACCCAAGAAAAGGGCTAAGAACATTGATAAAGCACTTCAGGTAATCACAAACTTGCCATCTTTTTAATATTTTTGATATTACTTGGAACAATGATAAAGGATTTTGATGGGTTTCTTTTATATATATTTGTGTATTTGGGCAGTATTGTTTTCCAGGGATGTGGCTATCTGACTTAACAAAGAGCAGGTACGAGGTTAGAGAGAAGAAATGTGTGAAGAAGGTAATGGTCTTTCTGCTTCTAACATCCTGTGAACTGAAACAGATCATGCCATTCAACTTCAACTTGTGTTTGTGTATTTTTATTTATTTTTTTGTTCTGTTTGCTTACTTGCTCCCATGTCTCCATCCCTTGCATATTGCAATCACTGGCACATATGACGCTGTTGTCATTAAGCATTGGTCTGTCACTTATTTGTGTTAGGCATGTTAGACACGAATCCCAACTCTACGAACACGTGTAAGACCACCGCATGCCTCCCATTAACCCAAGGGTTTCTTCTCTTTCCCTAATAAACTCGTCCATGAAAGGGTCGTTGGATTTATCTTCTAGCATAATGAGGGTGAATTCTTTTTCAAACCAAAATAATAAATAAATCAAGTCATTGGGATGGATGATGGTACACGGCCTCTGTCGTTTTGAGACATGACATATTATCTTATATTAATATGGACGGTGGTGGAGGCTAGTACATATAAGGGCATGAAATTGAATGCACGGGGGAAAAAAGAAAAATGTTTTACTGTCCATGCTTGTTTGTAGCATCAGTTATCCAAGCATCAAGCCTTAAGACTCCTTGGTTTGAGTTATTCATGGGATGTGAAATTTCACATGCAGCAAAAACGAAGAGGGCTAAAGGGGATGGAGAGCATGGACAGTGATTCCGAGTAGATGGCAGGCAGTAAATGCTATTCTAATTATGAGAGAGATGGAGAAAAGAAGCCCTCATCGGTCTCTCAATGCCGCCGCCGCCGCCGCCTCCTGTGGTTTATTACTGTTGATGCGTAGTGGGTAGGGCCATCCACTGTATTTTGAAATATCCCTGCCCTACTGTTGATAAATCCCCATGATTTATTCTGGTGGGTCAAATGCCATGCGTCCAGCAACAACAGATGGATAGAGGCAAGCCAGTGAGCTGGATGGTTACACAAGATGGGTCGGGCCAGCTCAACCACCGAGCCAACTCGCATGCTGACAGAAACCAGTTTGTGGAAGACAGGAGGATCTTTTTGCGTTTCTTTTGCGGTCAAATTTTTGTGTTCAATTCTTTGGTTTATACTCTGTACAGAATTGCTCCTGCGTTTTTCCCAGCGCCAAATCTCAGAGCAGCTTTTCTCCTTCTGTTTTTGGTTTTCTTTTCTCCCTCTCTTCTTTTTTAACTTGACCACGAATGAAGTCTTTCTTTTCAGTGAATCCCTTCAGCAGCTAAATGGATGGTCGTATTTATTTTCTTTGCTCGAAGTAAAAGGGAAGGAGAAGGAAGAAGAAAAGGAAATAAAAACACTCGTGATTAATCTAAATAAAATATAAGAATACATGGCATCCTCGTTTACCTGTCACCCAAACGGAACCTGCCATTACTAATTTGTCAGGAGTTAGGTCAAAGTTATGATTTCAAAGTTTTTTTTTTCTTTAAATTTGAACTAGTCATTATGTCCTGGTTACTAAGTCCAGCATTTTTTTTCTTCTTTTTTATGTTTGTTCATGTAATGGCCATATTTGTAAATCCTTGTTTAAATTAAAATATATTTTATTATTATTAAGTTGTTCTTGTTAGGGGATTATTTGTTATTACAGAGTCTATTTTTTAAATGTGTTTTTTATTTAATATTAATTAAATTTGATGACTTTTTTAATTATGTAAAATACATTTTTAATATTGACAAATATTTAATAATGATGAATATTAATTAATAAAATTTACCTTTTCTTTTTCTTTTTCTTTCTATTCAACAGGAGAATTGCCCTCAACTAGGCAACTAGACTCCATTTGCTTTTATGATAATTGAGAATATTATTGCTGAAATTAATATACAACATGCAAAACCATTAATTAAGAGGGTGACTTGCCAGAAGAAACTTAAAAACTGTAAACCTTTGTCGTGAATTGGAACAATAACTTTTAAATTTAAATAAACGTTATCTTTATGAAACTGAAACTAATATTTATTTATTTTTTAATTACTATATTGTAAATAAATAAATATTAATTGTGATAAAGATAATATTTAAATATTTTTAAAATTTTAAATAAATTTTTAAAAAATTTAATAAAATTACATATATTATTATTATTATTATTATTTAGAAAATTGCAAACATCGCATATGACTCGTTAAGATATATTTTTTCTTGAATAAGTTTTGAATTGTTTTATTTTACTTCTTGCAAAGTGTGGAGACGTTTCTTACACCAAGGACGGCTGGGAAGATTCCTCGTATCTCCTTGAATCCTGATTGCCACTGAAGCAACAAGAGAAAGGGAAGGAAATGGAGTTTTTTTTCTTTTCTTTTCAAAATAGCACGGTAGGAGTAAAATATAAAAAAAATAGCATAGTCAAAATTTAATTGTAAAAATAACACATTTTATAAAATCACATATATCATTTGTGACTTCTTTAAAAAGATTAATATTTATTTATTTTTAAAATATTATTGTGATATAACACAATAAATAATAACATACTAGCATATTGGCCCATGCTCCGTAGCGGGTCAATAACAATTATTTTTTCAAATGTAAAACAAATATGAAGAGTAAAGAGTGCCAGAACCAAGCAGCTAGACCCAAATGCTATTGGATCTGGCTGCGGAGCCAGACCCAATATCCTTGGGTTTGGAGGGCAAGACAATTATGTTTGGTGAATGCCAAACTCAATATCATTGGGTAGGGTTGCCTAGTCAAACCTAAAAGCATGGGGTCCGACTTGAGAGCCAAACCTAAATGCTTTTGGGTTTGGCAGCCTAGCTGGATCTAATAGCATTGGGTCTGGCCCAACGGTCAAACCTAATATCATTGGGTTTAGTTGCAGAGCTGGATCCAAGGAGCCTTAGGTGTGGCGGGAATGCCAGACCCAATAGCATTGGGTTTGGCTCAGCAACCAAACCCAAAAGCATTGGGTCCAGCTCGACAAATGCTATTAAGTGTGGCTGCGGAGCCCGAGTCAGACCCAATATCCTTGGGTCTGGCGACCCAGCTAGACCCAATATCCTTGGATCTAATTGCAGAGCTATACTCAATATCCTTGAGTAGGGCTGCCCAGACAGACTCAATATCTTTGGGTTTGGATGCGGAGCTAGATCCAATATCCTTGAGCCTGGTGGGAATGCCAGACCCAATAGCGTTGCGTATGACGGCTAAGCTAAACATTTTTTGACTAAAAAATAGTAAAGACAACGCCCCCTGATGCTACAGTGTCTTTCACAATGCAAACACTGCATGTCTACAGTGTGATCCACAGTGCAAACACTCTATGTATACAGTACCTGCACAATGTTTTTCCTTGGGTCTCGTTGCGGAGCTAGACCCAACAGCATTGGCTGCCAGACCCAGAAATATTTTTTTACTAAAAACAAAAAAGACAACGCCCCCTGATATTATAGTGTCGTCTACAGTGCAAACACTCTATATGTACAGTGTGGTCCACGATGCAAAGAGTCTATGTTCACAGTATATGCACAATATTTTTTCCACGCCTTTTAAAATATAGTATAATATGCCCTTAAATACTAACTTTTTTAGCTATTTAACTAGTCAACTTTGTCCCAACCGTATCCCGCTTGGATCAAAAGTTAATTTTTAATGAAAAAAACAAGAGCGGCAAAAAAAGTTAACACATGTATTTAGTTAAATATATAAAGAATTATATACACAAATAAATATTAAAATGAAATGTTGACCCGAAATAAAAATTAAATTAAAAGGTTAAGAGATAAATATAGATTAAGATAATTGATCTTGTATTGTTAAGAGCCATTCAATTGTTTTTTATATTATATGTTAATAATCTTTCTATATATAAAAAAAATTTCTAGTATTATCCTTTTTTTCTCATTAATATATTTTTCTCAACCAGAAAATATCGTTTTTTCAATGATGAACTTCACTTAGTAAAAACGGGAGACGATTAGAATAAATATCTAATAGATTCTTAAGATAAAAAATAATTTTTTTTACTTAAAACTTTGTGTCATATTAATGTGATTTTTTCTTGGCAATTGTCTTATTAGAATGTTTATTTCAATGAAATTTAATTAAAAAAGAGGGAAAAAATCGCAATGGGTTAAATAAATAGTGGCTTAGAGCACTTGATCCAAAAAAAAAAAAACCCTCTCGCGGGGCCTGCATGTGCACAAGTGGCCTTTTTTTGCTTTTGATTGGGAAAAAGGCGACAACCTGTTTTCACTTTTTTTTTCATAAATAAATAAAGATAGGTGAAACATAGTTTATTGCAGCAGACGATCCTCTGTTAAATGAAATAATTTGATATAAATATTATATTTTAATAGTTTAAATTAGAGTTAATATTTTGATAGTTTAAATTAATGTTAATGACATATTTATTTTTTTATTGTCAAAATCCAGTGATTTCTGTCCTCTTTTAATCAAGAATAAAAAAATAACAAAAATAAATTTTTATACTAAAATAAAATTGAAAAATTATTAAAGAATCAAAATTATATAATTTACATGATTATTTATGTTGGAAAATCAAAATGCATCTTTTTTTAAACTTATAATACCTCACTCATGTTTTCTACACTTCATTTTGATACCTTTCTCTTCCAATCCTATTATTTCATGAAAATTTAAAATCAATTGTTTTTTTAATTACAACTACTAAAAAATTTAAAAATCAAAATAAAAAAATACAAAATTTTATTCCATTCATCCACAGTAAGGATGAACAATGATGACAATACACAGCTAAAACACCTCATCATTTAGATTATAGGTAATTGCTACCCCTAGATTTAAAAAAAATAAATAAATTAATACCCGCCTAAAAATTCCATCATCAGGCTCGAGGATATGCTGAAGCAAAGCTACAAAAGGCTTAAACAAAATCACATTTTCAGAGAAAAATAAAATCCCTAAAATAGATCGAAAAAATATTGATATTTAAATCATAGAATCTTCTGGTTCCAAGGGAGCCAACAAATATCAAAAGTGTACACATTGGCACCTAAACATGGTGCTTTTCTCCCTTCATTTTCCTTTTACTTCTTTCCCCTTCTAGAAAAGGATGCGAGCAGTCGTCACAAGCCTCCTTTGAATTGATTCCGGCTAGTTCTTTAACAAGCATCTTCATATGTTCGATAGGAGCCTCAAGAATTCCACATCTAGGAAATTGAATTAGCTCGAGCTTCCTTGAGGCTCTACAATTCCGTATAGATATCAGAAAGAATATGTCAAAATGATTTTAACTTTAAGTTCTTCAAAGTATCAAGAAAGGTGAATATAATAACATACCAGACGTTTAAAAGATCTGCTATTTGGTGATTTCTTTTTCTCCTCTACACCTGGTTTTGCACGATCCAAGGCCTGTGATACAACGTGTGTTACTCTATGAGCCCTTAACTATAATAAATGAAAAAAAAACCCTCTTCTTTTCTTTGAATCATTGACTAGCCAAAAACCATGCAAGGAAATTTGAGGGCCCTGAGAAATCAAAGTCCAGAAAGGACAGAGAAACGCGCTTCTTTTGGATAACTATCTGAACATGTCCCCATAATCCTTGGATACCAAAATGAGAATGACTGAAAGAGAAATTTAAGCAAAGACTCGTCTGTAAAGCAAAGCTCAACACTGAGCTTCTGTGGTCATTTAGGCAGCAGTTTCAGGAATTTCCTAGGAAATTGTAAGTTCTAGCCTTCCACTTAACTGACACCATTGCTGTGGCTTTACCTTGAGTTGCCTGTAATGACAATATATTCTTGTCACTGTCACCAACCAAACAGCCATTCCAACTGCGGGCGTCAATAATGGATTTTATGAGTTTAAGATCAAGGACAGCAGTACAGCCCTGCAAGGTCCAGGACCTATGTCAGTGAGTTGCTTGGCTTCCCTTGGGAAAAACAACAGCAACAATGCAACGACTCCTTTTCCCGCCTTTTCCCAATATCAACCGTAGACCTCTTCTAGCTTGATGGTTTTGTGCAGCTTAACATACCCAATTTCTTTCTTTCTTGGGTTCATCTGGAGGCCCTATGGAGCAGCTATCCACTATCCCTAAACCCCACACCCTTCTAGGTTTGAATAAACCTAAATTTTACATGGAGTGCTGATGCTGCACAGCCTGCTAGCAAGTAGCAACATGGTAGCTTAAGACCAAATGCACAGCAAAACTATGAACCCGCACTAAATTTATTTGGTTGTGAAAGAACCGTCTTTCCTGTCAGACCTAAATTTCTTCATACTTTAAAAAAATTATTTTCCACCAAGGAGAAAACTGAGCAAGCAAAGTCAACTGCGAAAGATGAAGATTTTACCTGAATCATAGATTCTACACGTCTTCGCATGCGAGTATGCATAAAACCCTCCGAGCACTGTTGAGGAAAGTGCATCGAATAATTATGTGTTTAGGTGGGGCAGATTAAAGGAAGCAGGAGCACAACCATAGATCCATACACTATTATTTATACAAAGGTTCTTATAAAACAACAATAGAAACTAAAATTAGATAGGCTTGAATGATGAATTTATGTATCTAATTACTTTGAAGCGCACATTAGCAACAAGGAAAAATGAAAACAAGTTCGAACAAAGAGTCAAGTTTCGGTGCAACGAACACAAAAGATCTTGCTGGGTACAATCTATAATACTATTTTGATTTCCTGATTAACAGAGTAAACCATCTAACTGATCATCACAGAATCGTATTTTTTACCATGCAAACTCTGGTTAACTACTAGGTCCAAATTCCAAAACCATTTTGAAAAATAATTATTGCACCCCCACATAGTATGACAGAAATTAGAGAAACAAAATTACAATAAGAGGGCAGTGTTGCATGTTGAAGTCCTGATGTAGCAAGCCAGTAAAAACTTTTGATTTTTTTTTTTCCAAACTAAAACCCTTATTTTGTACATTTTGGGTAGAAGAGGCCAAAAAAACTTTCCTTGTTCATGCATATTGCAACAAGGACTTTGTGTGTTATGCATAAAGCTGAAATAAGTGATCTTTTCTGTCAGTGTGTGTCTGTGTTTGTTATTCGACATTCCAAAATATGTGAAAGAGCTACAGGTAACAAAATAAAAAGTGGGAGCAATCTGCAGAAACCTCACCTTAACATGATAACTAACATATGCATGAAATGTTGATAAATTCCACACTGTCCGGTCCAACTTTTTGCCTTCCACATGACGAGGAAAAATGACTGCATTGTTTCATGTATGGCACAATTTGTTATGCTGCAATAAAAAAGGAGGGAACTAATTGTAGCTATTCCTGTGACATTACCAAAAGAAACAAATCCTGCATTTGCAGACAATGCTTCAGCAGGGGCTTCCTTCAATTCAAGAGGTGGGTTAGGAGACCACAAGCAAGGAGGAGCATTATTAAGTCCAGCTGTATGCCTGGCTTCGACAAATTCCTGAATGTAAATCAGAACTTTATAATGTTAAAAGAAAAATGTTAACCAAGAATAGTTACACAAGATTTTTGCTGTAAGCAGCATAGGCAACAGAATTATAAATAATTGTAATATTAGTATCTAAATAAAGTATGTAAGTGACAGTATCGTCTGTTGCCCACATATATACAATTTCTGAGAAGCAACATAGATCATTAAAACATAACTACATGTGGAGTACCTGAAGGAAGGAAGTAGCAAAAGCAATATCTATGGAGTCCTTGAATCTCATGGGAAATACCACAGTAACCTTGTCTGGCTGCATTAACAAATTAAAGTTTCTCACTCAGTTAAATTTCAATCCACGATTGTTCTCATGTTACTAGATATGGGTCATATGACAAACAAACAATATGAAGTAACCCAGAAATTAATCTTTCAAAATAAACTAAAAGCCAAGGCAAGCTAGATAAAAAAATGGAACAGGAAGAGAGAGGAAGAAGACACAAAGGAGTAGGGCAGTTTCCAAAAATGACATTTCTAGAAGGTAACCACTGTACAATGCAAGTAATTCTTTTGATAAGGTGTACATGCATGTATTAATTAAGGCACACAGAGATTGCCAGCTGATTCAAAAGATGTGAAAACAAAACAAAAAAAAAAAAAAACCATAACCATCCCTACTGCATTTGCAACATACAAAATATGCATAAATTAAGGAACACTGAATAAGAGGGAGAAAGAATCCCCTCTTTGCACCACAAAATGCTAGCTAAAATATTCTCCTTTCTATAGGTATAAAGGTAATTGCATGAAGGTAAATGAAGAAGTTCAAGTGACATATTTTATTCCCTTCCAACTTATGATCATACCTGAGGAACAAGGAAGAAAGACTCTTTGGACCGATGCACGAGGGCCAGAAGCCCATCAATACCAGGAATAACAGTCCTTGATGAAAGATGTTTTAAAACTACTCTTAATGGAGCACCTAGCACCACTTCCCTAACAGATGCAATCTTTACCAAGAGAGCATACCTGTGCTCTGCACAATATCAACAGTACACTTTCTAAGAACAACATTAATAACAGCCATTAAAATGAACAAAAACCTGACACTTAATCACAACCTAATCCACACAAGAATCAACTAAAGTAGCAGAACTAATCCTGTAAAATAAAGAGAGAAATCAATGCATTCATGAGCAAAATGGAACATTCAAATTCTGAGAGCAGTTGGCTTGCAACTTTAATTGTATGGTTGGTATGTAGAGCCCCCTACAATTGCAAAGAGAACCAATATTCAAGGTGAAAAAGAAAACAGCAGTACAAAATTGTCCCACCATCCAAGTGATGAAAAGGGCTTTGTAATTGCATTTGCAGCAGCCACTCAATTCTCCACAATATATTGACATGATCATAATCCTATTAAACCTTTCTTGCAAGACCCAATGCTGCTCACACTAATTTTTCTCAGTGTAGCATGGGAATAAAAAGACCAGTAGAAGGAATAAAGGATAGAGAAAGCAATCAAACATCAGACATAAGCAGAGGAACGGGAGTGTGTAAGAGAAGAAGAAAAAGGAAGAATTCTACTATGATAAATATGCCAAAGCCTCTAAGGACGGCTGCTTAGGCTACAACATAGTCTTTCTAAGGAAGTGATAAAATAATGAATTAGCCCTTCCAAGTGAATGTCGCAAATGTCCCAGGGCAATACCCCTGTCCTCCATTAGCAACACATTTGGTCCAGGTAATAAATGTATAAGATCTATCTCTCACTTAGAGGCTGCTAAAACTTCACAAAGGGAGTATACAGATTTCAGGGGTGGAATAGCAGAACGCTCCTAACAAATGAAAAGAAAAACCTTTTATATTTCAAATCCACTCTAGAAAGAAATGACATAAAGCAAACCTTAGAGAACATGTTTAATTATATATTTCTCTTATTCGACAGCCTGGAGCTAGCCGGTTTCCCGATCGGAGATCCATGGATCACAGACGGTATCTCCCCATGGCCTTGTGCTATATTCAGATTAAGAAGAGTTTCAGCTTCCAAGCAACATGCACGAGTAAACTAATTTCTTGGATTCATGAGGTAATTCCCTGGACTGAACATCCTTTCTTGTAATAATTAAAGGGATATCCATCCTTTTGAACAGGATGCTGGGTCAATTCCAAATGTAACTGCACTCCTACCAATTCACTAAGCTATTTCAGCAAGTAGTCGATGGAACTTTCCCTAGTATTGGTAATATGGTCAGAAATTTTTTAAACCAAACTTGAACTAGATGACAATCTAACAAAGGACCAAAAAGAAGAATATATAAGCAAAGCATAATCCTGCAATGGATGAACTTTTGAGGAAAAAAAAGAAAGCAAACCAATGAAGTGGAGGATGCTTATCAAGTAACTCTTGGTGTCATCTTTCGCTAAAATGTAATGTAAGGCAATGTCATGTAATATGGTAATATGGAATGGAAATGTGTTACAATATCCATGATGAGAAATAGCTTCAGTAACAGCTTAGCAGCAGTATCTCCAGTGGCAGTTAGCAGAGGCAATAGCAAGAATAACTCAACATGTGATTGTTAATAATTCACATGTGGTTTGTAAGTATCTGGCAGTTAGAGTTAGTTAAGCATGGGAAGTTAGTTAGCATAGTCAGTTAGAATGTATAGCATAAATACTGTAATGTGTAATTCTAGAGAAGGCAAGTGGTATGAGTTGACATTCCTGTAAAGTTTTGCAGAACCCTTTCTCCCTATTATTCTTCTAATTCTCTCTCAATTCTCTTCTTTCCTCTTCTCTAAACTTTCTTTTCTTCTCAAATCCTTGTTGTTAAGCAAGGATCATAACAAAATGATCCACTTCATTCTACAAAACATGCTAGCGTCCTATAACATATACATCATAACAAGCAAATAATGACCTTAGGAAAGGAACTCGTAGAACCTTCATCAAGTGGAAGTTTCCCCAAATTGAGTTTCAAAGTGAGGTTAAAGCCATCTCGGGGAGGATCAAGAATCTGCACAACCACACCATAAGCAGCCTTTAAAGCTTCTATGGCTCCAAACGGAAGTCCACCAATGAAAACAGCTTCTGGAGGTGGGATTGGTAACGAAACGGATAACAGCAAGACATTTGGATTCTTCATTGACACCTAAAACAAGAAAGAAAGAGAACCCAACAAAGATATTATCTAAAATAAGCCAAGAAAACAAGGAAAACCCAGGACAGGAAACTAAAAAAGGGAATCTTGGTATTCACCAGAATATGGTAACGAACATCATCAAACTCCACCCAGTGGTAATCCAATTCAACTGCCTTTTCAAGACTGAAATCAACCCAGTTAAAAAAAATAAAATCAGCGGTGCAATAAACATCATTTCTTAGATGTGTACAAAGAGAGAGAAATGATAAAAAGACTCACTTTTGGACACGATTTAATAATGTTTGAAGGAGAAATCTGGAATGGGACTGCAACAAAATCATTGATTTCTACTTTTAGGTCTGTGTTGTTTCAAATCTCTGTCTCTCTCTCTCTCTCTCTGTATGTTCACTTTCTGTTTTCCAAGTGAAAGTGATTATGATGATGATAGAGAGAGCTGTGGGATCTTTCCTTTCTTACCAAGAGTTAACGTGAGAGAGGAGTCCTGTCTATCAGTGTTCAAAGAGGTGATTGAGATTCTCCTCCTCCTCTCTGACTTTCACTTTCACCAGTGAATCCTTACTTTTTCTCCTATTTCTGTTAGAGCTACCCCACTTCTATTTTATTTATTTTCCGTCTGTAATGTTTTTCCTATTATCACAGTAGCCCCAATTTTATGCGCAACTTTGAGCAGGCCCAAATATAGGCTATAGTTTTAATTTAAGCCTCCTATCTTCTTTTGAACCCCTAAAAGCATAGTTGGTAATGCTAGTAGGTTGGTTTGAGATCCGGATGACTCGGCTTCTGACTCAGGTAAGGTGTCAAAAAAATAATCAATTTGAAATTAAATTAGTAAACCTGTTAAAATAATCAGTTTGAAATTAAATTAACTCAAACTTGCAATTAATTTGAGTTAATTTATTTAACCTATAATTCGAACCTTATGATAATCGAACTTAAGTGAGATTTAATGAAATTCATAATAATTATTCTACGATGATATGTTAAATTAAAATGAGTTTCATTTACGGGGTCGACAAATGCAAAACGTAATTGGAGGGTGGTTTGATTTTTTTAGGGCAACTTTCATTTAAGTGAGAATTTCCTTTTTTTATGTTGTTGTGTTAGTTTGAACTAGCACGCGGAATAGATTAAAAGTTAATTTTAGAGTAAAAAATAACATGTATGCATCGTTGATTTTTTTTTTTTTTTGTACTCAATAAAATTAATTGATTGCTATAGGTGCTAATAGATGCTAAAACATTAACATAACTAAAAAGTGAAATAAGATATTAAGTGATAGACGCAGATAAAAAAATTTATGATTTTACACCACTTTATACTATTTAATATTTTTATTTAATTATGTAATTATATTTTTATAGAAAAAATTAAATTAAAACAAAATAACTTACTAGAATAGTTCATTTTTTTTTATTGATTTGACTTTGCCCAATAATATGGTCCCTTGCATGATGTGGATTTCAAATCCATTCATGTTGAAGTTGTTTCGGCATAGCGTGTTCAACCTAGTAGGCTCAAACATGATTTGGTTGTTCATTTCAAAACATGTCTCTAAAAAGAAATTCAAGTTGTCGCTTTATTTTTTTCTATAAATTTTTGAAATGATATCATTTTTTTATTAATCTGTATTAACCTGCGAAACTTAGCACATAGGTCAAGGGCTCGACTAGTCTAACAATGTTTCTTTTAGAATCAACTTTATAATCTAATTATATGATAATAAAAATAGATGTACATAAAAAAGAGATTGCATTAAATGTCAAGGAAAAAAATATTATACAAGGATACCCAAAAACAACACTCGTTAATATGTTGTAATCTTATTAAAAAAAAAAAGTAGGAATGGAATCCTACCCTATCAAATAATATCCCAATAACAATTTTAATTAATTTATATCATAACCCAATTTTGAACCCCCCCAATTTGTTTTATAAAAAATATAAATTTTTTTATTAAAAAATAATAAAAAATATAAAATCCAAAAATATTTTCAGGACATGAGGAGATAAGCCTTTGAGTTGCAAAAGATCAAAAGACCAGAAGAA
>Ga0307509_10007364_pt1 | contig 14411 bp, 4 predicted proteins | sample 10_EM_MG_FD_202245 | JGI IMG/M metagenome (GOLD analysis project Ga0307509, IMG submission 202245) | Populus trichocarpa ectomycorrhiza microbial communities from riparian zone in the Pacific Northwest, United States - 10_EM | ecosystem: Host-associated > Plants > Roots > Unclassified | place... | reverse complement strand
TTTGTTGAAATATAATTTAATTGGTAATGAAATGAACCTGCAAGAGTGGACGAGGCTACAGGAACCACTCAGCAGACAGGTTTAGCTAGCAGGACGCAAACACCAGGTAGGTGTTTAATACCTTGAAAGAATTATATTAATGATGAGTTAATATTGTGGAGTGATAATTAAGTGAGTTATGTGGTAATATTGATGATGAACGAATTATATTAGTGATGAGTTAATATTGTTGAATGATAATTAAATGAGTTATGTGGTAATATTGATGATGAAGGAATTATATTAATGATGAGTTGATATTGTTGTTGGATAGTTAAACGAGTTATGTGGTAATATTGGTGATGAAATTTTATTAGTGATGAGTTAATATTGTCGATTGATAATTAAATGAGTTATGTGGTAATATTGATGATGAAGAAATTATGTTAGTGATGAGTTGATATTGTTGTTGAAAATTAAATGAATTATGTGGTAATGTGTTGATGAAGTAATTAAATTAACAATGAGTTGTTCTGATGGTTTGATAAGTAAAGTGGTTTTGTGGTGATGTTGTGGATGAAATAATTAAATTGATGACAAGTTGATTTTGTTGAAATATAATTTAATTGGTAATGAAATGAACCTGCAAGAGTGGACGAGGCTACAGGAACCACTCAGCAGACAGGTTTAGCTAGCAGGACGCAAACACCAGGTAGGTGTTTAATACCTTGAATATTTTTTTCTTTCTCTGAACTTTAGATATTTAAATTTTTCCTCGATCAATGAAATTTTATGTGGAATGCTGGTAGATTTTCCCATGATAATTTATTCTGAAAATGGAAGACTTGTGAGCTAGTTATCTTGGAATGGAACTGGTGCCCTGTAAATGGGCAGCTGGTGGATCAGTTATCCTGGTATGGTACTAGTGCCCTGTGAATGGGCAGCTGGTGGACCAGTTATCCTGGTATGGAACTGGTGCTGTTATGGAACTAGTGCTCGTGGTCCAGCTGTTCTGGTATGGAACTAGTGCACGTGGTTCAGCTGTACTGGTTTGGAACTGAAGTTCTATGTGTGGACAGGTTTAGATTTTGGATTATTGATTTGTGAACAGTACTTGGAAGATGATAGTGAATGTGAAATTTTTTTGTGAGTAACTAATGTATATATTTATATATTAATGCAAATGTAAATGCTCTAATTGACCATGATTATCTTTTAAATCATTTTGCAGGTTCATCTCAATACCGCGCCTCCTAGTAGTTTTAAAGTTTACTTCTATTACCAGTAAATCTTTTGGATATGTAAATTGATGATAATAACATTAATTTCTCTATATTTGAAGATTATAATGTTGTTTATGTACGAATTTAAATGGACTAGCTTATTTAACTTGTACTCTGTTGTGTAAATATTTTCTAATTATAATGGTGATATATATATATATAAGCATGTAGTTAATATCATTTGTGTTAAACAATACTTAAAAGATTATATATGATTGAAGGAAGTATATTAAGTCTATAATCTATGGTTTGTGTATCATGATTAAGATAATTCTTTGAGTTGATAATTATTCTTTAGCAAAATAATAAGAACATTGAAATAATTATTCTTTGAGTCTATAATTATTCTTTAGCAAAATAATAAGAACATTGAAATAATTATTCTTTGAGTCTATAATTATTCTTTAGCAAAATAATTATTAGAGAAAGTGAAATATTGTTGATTGAGATATGTTGGAGTATAATAAGAACATTGAATTGTGGAAATGGTTGATTAGGGACTGATGTTGATTTTGTCGATAACTTGAGATAGGCTAAATTAGGGGAAACCCTGCCGAAATTTTTGAAAAACAAAATCATGAATTTTCAAAATATATTGCTAGAAATTTTGGGGTTGTTTATTATAATATCAAGGATTATGAACTTATACATAAAATGTATTCTCTATATAAAAAAATAAAAAATTCAAAAACTATGTTTTGGCTCTAGAATTGCTAGGTTTAACCTTTAAAATCATGGTCCACTCTATTGGGGTGGACCTACTTTAACTAATAGATAAACCAATGGTTAGAAAAAAACACAATAGTGCCTCTATAATATTTAAACGAATAAGCAATGCAGCTTACCTTAGGTAGGGTGTACTAGGGGTGAAATTATCCTCTTTATGCAAAACCAATCCCTTTATCTAGACTCTGAAGATTAATTAGGGTTCATAGTGATATTAGGTGGCAACTCTAAACCTTTTTAACTGATAAAGAACAAGAACTCCTTGTTCTTTCTACCTACACACAAAAATCATGATCTAGGAGGATGATCATCGCAACACAACACAAGTGCAACAAAATAGTAACTCCTTTAGGACTTTCCCATGGAGTAAGCTTTGTTGTTTGTCTGATTATTGTATTTTATTTTGGTTAGTCTATACATTTATTATCAACATACATTTTTATACATATTGCTCATATATTTGTATATTGGATATGGAATAATACCCCGTGCTTCATATGCTTTAATTTTTTTAGAGCACGCACAAGCTTTTAGGTCAGTAGGGAATTAGGGGACTATTGGTTAGGGTTTAGGCTAATGAAACACCCAACTTAGATCTGAGTGCCTGTTTGGTAATGGTAAACATACATGCCTTTACCATTTCTTGCAGCTCTCTCATACTATTCCTTATAAGGAACGTCAGTATGCAGATTTGAGACTTTTTTTATACCAAGTAAAAAAATTACACATGCTTACTTAATGAATAAAACTTATCCTTAGGATATATGTCCTATTTGTAAATTGTACCACGGAAAGCCCAACATGTAGCATCTTGAATTCCAGGACTTATATATGGTAAATGGTCATCATATATATATATATATATAGGAGTTTGAGTTATTACAAATTGACTAAGGAATATGGATTTCTCCGTCAATGTAATAATGACATCAGATGACAACCGTTGTCATCCCTGAAGGGTGAGCCTTTATTCAATTTATCTTTTTCTTTCTGCAAGCATTTTATATTTATTTTCTTTGCAAACTTGCTTGATTTTCATTTGAAAGTGAACTTATAACTCCAAATCCTAAAAGAAATTGATGGAAAATGAGGAACAAACCTATCAAGATGTTGAACATTAGAAAAGGATGGAAAGTTGTAAAGAGGATGTAATAAGGATAACCAACCTACTTGAGTTGGCATTAAGGGAAACATATATAGAAGCCCCAATTACTAAACCAGTAATAACCACACAACTAGTAATTATGACTCCCTTCCATCAATAGAATTCGGGCCCTAGTGGAACATCTTTGGAATCCCAATTCATAATCCACTACTCGTATATTCAACCTACTAGCCTTATAAGGGTACCCCCTGAGGTAAACTTGATTTGGGAAGATATTCCAAAAGAAAAACCTATGGAAAAAGCTTGTGACAAGTAGAAAGCTTTGGAGAAAAAAAATAAGGGTGATTGAGGAGTCTAAACTATATGACCCACTAAAATCAGTTGAAATGTGCCTACTCCTAAATGTTGTAGTGCCAAAAGAATTTTGAGTGCCCAAGTTTGTCAAATACATGGAAACTCAATGCTCATTAACTCACTTAAAGATCTATTGTAATAAGATGGTAGAAGTTGTCAGCGATGAGAAACTTCTCGTTCACTTTTTTCAAGACAGCCTTAGTGACACCGCCATGACTTGGTATATAAGGCTCGACAATTCAGAGATTTTAGGGTAGAAATATTTTATTAGATCTAGCCTACAAGATATGGAAATGAGTGATAGAGAATCTTTCAAGGAATACGCCTAGAGGTGGCATGGAGTAGCTGCTCAAGGGAATCCTTTATTGCTAGAAAGTAGATGGCCAGTTTCTTTACTAACACTTTTAAGAAACCCTACTTTGAGTTCCTTATTGGAAATACAACTAGCACTTTACAGACTTAATGATTATGGTGAAAAGATTTAACAAGCTTTCAAAGTAGGAAAAATCAAAGGTCCAGCTATGAACTCTAAAGTCATGATAGAATATGAATTAAGAATTGGCTCTTAGATTGGAAATATTATCCAATTGGAGTCTCATTATGTCATCGACGCTCAAGTGCCACTTTCAAAGATTAACATGCCTTTATCACTCAAAGATATTTACCGGCATCTTCTAAACACTAGACATATTACCTCAACTCCATCATATCTCATACAACCACCATTTTCTAGGTGGTATAATCCAAATGATAAATGTAAATATCATGAAGGGATCCTCGGTCACTCAATTAAAAATTATAAGAATTTCAAATATCAAGTTTGGAAGATGGTAAGCAAGGTACAAGTTGAGTTTATAAAGGATTATTTCCTTAACTCCATCAGATCCCATACAACCACCATTCCCTAAGTGGTACAATCTAAATGAGAAATGTGAATATCATGATGGGATCCTCGGCCACTCAATTAAAAATTGCTAGAATTTAAAGTATCAAGTCTGGAAGCTGAAGAGTAAAGGACAAGTTGAGTTTGTGAAGGGTAATGGTATCTACTACATTGTCACTAGACCATCCTCAGCATAAAAAGTGATTGAAAAACATTGATAAGACATATATGTTAATGGAAAAGTTGACCTAAGAAAGAGTGTTGCATTGTCAATCTTTTGTTATATAACTTTGTTATTTTTATGTTTAAGTATGTTTTCTATGTGTGTTGAGGTTGCATCACATCTTTTTAATGAAATATATCTTTTCTTTATCCTTTTGTTGTTTTGAAATCAAGAGATATTTTTGTGAAAGTAATATTTAGCGTTTTATTGTTGTTGTTGTTGTTCATGATTGTATAAGTATAATGGTAAAACTGTTCGAAACCCAAGGTGTGCTATGCAAAACGTTAAAAGGCCATTCTTACTCCTTTGACCCTCATAATTGATCTCATGGCTCTATTCAAAGTATTATGACCAAATAAGGTTTTGTAAAAAAAACCTCTTTGCCAAAATAATCCTGAAAATTTGAATTTGCTGTTTGATTTAAAAAATAATATGTTATTTGTTTAAAACAACGTTTAGACACCTTTTTATAAGGTGAAAAACTAATCATTCAAGAAATTTTCATTTTAAGGTGACCAAACTATTTAGAACCAAGAAATGAAAAATGCACTCACGTCTCATGTCTATTAGGACATATTGTAGTTGTATATCTAATCACATATAGTTAGATTTCCTAGTTAATGATTCATAAAAACATAAGTTTTGAATATTTCACTTGTTCTCCCTCTCATTTTCTTTACTAACATCACTGGCATAATAAAGAAAATATTGCATCCCTTCTTTTCAAACAATCTACCCCTCCCTTTTTCTTTGTTGAAAACAATCTCTTCTCTTTCATCCATGACATTGCCATCGTTCTCATCATTAGTCGCCATTAAGCACCATCACGCCAACGGTCGACCAGTCACTAGTAGCGTCCACTGGTAGTTTCAGCACCCACAAAGGCTGCCAACAACTTCTTTCCTTACTATAACATTGGCCAACATATAAAAAAGAGTCACCAGCAGCAGCTGCTCTAATCACACATCAACCTAAACTCCTTTTCGAGAACACATAAGGTCTCATCCATTTTAGCAACAACTATGTCTTTATGAAGAGGGAAAATAAGATAAAAGAGAGAGAGAGATGAAACTTTGCTTGTGGATTTTGCTGTATTTATAGGTGATAATGAACTTTATCGCTAGTGTAAGAAGAAAGAGGAGAAGGAGTCACTTCAGACCCACCTAATTTCTTTCTTCAATCGGCAATGGCACGTGAGCCCATGCGTTGGCAATGATGGTGGCGTGCGAAACTCACACGCCACCATGTTTTTGGAAAATCCAACACCATTCCAAAAGGCTCAATAGCTATTAAAGGTCAACGCAAACCTCAAATGTTATTTCAAAATATCATTTAGCATGAGTTTAATTTGAGTTAACAATTATGATGAATTATTGATTTATTGTGATTAATTTTGAATTACTTGATTTCTTGTGATTAATTTTATGATTAATTCATAATATAATGGTAATGGAGTAGTTTATTTGCTTGAATATATTTGTGAAAAAATGGTTGTGTTGGTTTGTTCTAATTTGTGATTTGTTGAAAAAATTTGAGTTTTTAGGATTTTTGAGAATGTATAGGATTATATGTTGATAATTGTGAAATTTTACATTGTTGACATTGTTAATTTGTTTTGATTTGGAGTGATTAATGTTGTGGATTTGAATGTTTGAAAACATTATCTTGAAGTAATATTGTTTATAATCATGATAATGTTATCAGATTTTTAGATCTATAAAGATGTTGGCTAGATTGATAAATCTAAAATATTTGAATATATTGTGAGTGTTGTAACATGCATGACGTCGAATGGCGGAGCCACCTCCTGGAAATTAAAGGGGGTTTTAGGTTTAATCATAAAGTTAGGATTGTGGGGTTCAGGAGTCACCATCTGGTATAATGGTTACTATAAAACTTAATGATCTACGAGAGTTTAAGTAAGGGGACTAATTATGTAAGGGGAAGATGAATCACCCTCAGTACACCTTACCTAAGATAAGTTACATTGCTTGTTGATTGTTTTTTCTAGGTCATATTTCTATCTGTTGGTCTCGTCTAAAGGTTCAGATAGATCTTTCTTCATGAGGAAGTCTCTATCTTATTGGATTATGTCCTAACTATTCTAAGGTCCATATCTAACATCACATTTATTTCTTAGATATAGTTAGTTCGTAACGTTCCAAATAACAAACTAATTATAATGGGATTTTTATATTTTTACCAAAACCTAATGGATAGTTATAAACTTGTTACGATATCCATTTCACATTTAAAACATGATAGAAATTATTTTATCCTTTTTACTAATAATGCATGAAAAAACTTTAAGATTTGGTCATATGCACGAAAATAAAACATCTTCTCTTTTTTTTTTTTGGAAATAAAGAATTTTTGGATTTTTTTTGGTAAAAATCAGATATTTTGATTCCGGGTCCGTATCTTATATGTAAGTCTACGGCCCAATATTAGACAAAATCGTTAGAAAAACACACAACAAACCCACAAATAACTTTGAAATGGTCTTTGAAATATTTAAAAATTTTCCTTAATTTTATTTAATGTTATATATATATATATATATATTTATTGGGCTGGATCCGACATAAGGCCCAAGTCTAGCCTGGTCGGATTGGGTTGGGTGGACTGCAGGCCCAACAATCCTTTATTTTTTTAAAAAAAATAGGCTGGGCTAAAACGGGTCCAGCCTAGTTTACATCCGCTGGCGAAAGTCAGCAGTTGTAGGACATGAATTAATTCACATCCTACATGTAGGCAAGAAAGAAAATCCAGGTGGAGGAAAGATGAAGAAGCTTACCTAGGCTGGACGGGGTGGTGTTGACGACTCACGGTGGAGTTGTTAACGGAGAAATTGGCGACGGAGATGCTTGTTTGAAGTGGTTGGCGTTGTTAGAAGAAGAGGTTTGCGTCAGGAAGATTGTTTCTGTTGCCGGTGAGATGATGAAGTGGCAAAGGTGCTGAGATTCATAGCGAAGAAAATGGTTGCAGCGACGACAGAGAGAAAAAAAAAATGTTGAAAATGCTAAAAAAAATGGTTTTTTTGCTCACTTTGCAGTCTTCTCTCTTGCCCTTTAATGCCTGAAATCCACTTCTATTTATAGGGGGGAAGAGGGACATCTTGTCTTTATTAGGGACCAATCTTGGCCCTTGATTCAATCAGAAAGGATCTCAACCATTGACTCAAAGTCATCATCATGAGTTGGTAAATTCGGCTGCTAAATGTTGATCAAGTTAGCATCTTTGGGGCGGCGTCACATTGGCTCTAGGGACAGTCAGCCGTCAAGAATTATGTTGGGGTGTAGTACAATATAAGGCCATCATAGTGGTGTATGGTTTGTCTGGTTTGGCTAAGAGACGAATCATTAAATACTCTGGAAAAGTGGCCACCTGAGTAGTTTTTTAGTTATGAAAGGTTAAAGATGATGAACAGTAGCTAGTTAGACGACAAGTCATCCGACATCTCTATGTTTTTTTTTTTTGTTTCTGTGTTGGTCAAAATAACGTTATTTTGTACCAAAATAAATCATTTTGGTCAAAACGCACAGTTTCATTTAAGTGAAACAACGCCGTTTTGATTTTTATAGGGTTTTAATTATGGATTTGAGTAAAATTCAATTTATTCCTTCGACTTTTGATTTCTTTTAATTGCATCCCTAATTGATCTCAAACTTTTAATTTTATGCAATTTATCCTTGCCAAACTCCAATACCAACACTGAATTTCAATGCCTTTTCCTTGGTTTTGGATTTATGCAAATTAACCCTCAATGGACCATTAAACTTTAAATTTACTTCAATTTGACCCCTGTTTTCAAACGAATTGAGTCCTTGAAGTTTAGCATTTTTTTCAAAAGGTTCTTGGTTATATATCTTTTCAATTTAACCCTTAATTGACCATAACTTTCATTTTCTTGCAATTTTATCCCTGATTTCAATCAATTGACTTCGTAAAAATTAAGTTTGGTCCTTTAAAATTCAAATTTTCTCGATTAAGCCCAAATTGGGCTTCCAAACTTAATTTTTAACCAATTAAGTCCCTAATAAAATTAACTTGACCAATTAAAATATAATTAAGTCCTTACACCTAATTAAATCTTTTAATTTGACCCAAATTAATTTTTAAAAATAAATAAATTTTTAATTTGGCCCATGATTAAATCAAATTGACCTATTAAAAATCTAATTAAGTCTATGGACTTAAATTTTTTATGCAGATTTGTCGAATAATCATTTAATTTGACATTAAATCTGAATTATCTATTTATTCTTGAGTACAATGGGGGTATGATTAGGCTTATAATTATATCCAAAATTTCAGCTTGATTTTTCTACATATCTAAAATCTTTTTTAAGCTGTTTTTTTTCCAAGTTGTCAGTCTTCTTATTATTATTGCTTTTATTTTTTTTATTTTGAAAGGAAAAAGATAAATTTAGGAGAAGAACCTAAGAATGGGTAATGATAGTGAGTTCAAAGTTAATAGTCAAATTGTGATTTTCAAAATGGGAGGTGGATGTTCTGTGTATATTTTTTTTTATTGAAAATTCATGGTCTAACACCCATTCTTTAAACACACAAAAATAATAATTTGTTTATTTTTAATAATAGGATTTACGAACTTACACATAAGATGTGTCTCTAGTGTTGAAAAAGGAATATTAAACCCATAATAAAAATCCCATCATCTCCTTTCTTTTTGTTTATTTTTTATATCAGAAATTATAAACTTACACATAAGATGTATTTCAAATATTGAGAAAAGAAAGTTAAGTCCATAATTATGTATGAATCTCATTTCTCTATATCTGTTTTTTATTTAATATTGAGATTGTGACCTTATATATGAGGTGCTTTCTCAAGATTATATAGACTAGTTGTTTTAAAAATATATATATAAAAAACAACAAAATAATCATTCTATCAAAATTACATTTATGATTTAAATTGCACTTGACCAAGTTTCTCCAAAAAAATCATGTTTGCATTTTAATACAAAAAATACAAAAGAAAAAAAAAACATTTAATGATTTAACATTTCTTGGAAATATTAAAAAAAATAAAAATACTTTTTATATTTTGCATGCATAATATATTTGATAACAAGTTTATTAAAGTCACGAGGACTTGATCTAAATTTCAACAACACAAAAAAATATTTTTTTATTTCAATATAAACTTATACGTAAGATGTATTCCCGGTATTAAAAGAACAAAATATAGAAAATATATTGTGGCTCTAGAATAGCTAGGTTTAACCCATAGAGATATGATCTACTCTACTGGGGTGAACTTGCTTTAACCAATAAACGGAGCAACAGTTAGAAAAAATACAATAATACCTTATTAATATTCAGACAAATATACAATACAATTTATCTCAGATAGGTTGTACTAGGGGTGATATTATCATTCTCATACATACTTAATTTTTTTATCTAGACTCTAAAAACTAGTTAGGACTTTCAATGACCAAAATATTAAGGGGAGACTCCAAATTTTTTTAAATAATAAAGAACAAGAATTTTTAATTTTTTCTATCTACACAAAAGAATTTTAATTCAAAAGGATAATCATCATTGTACCACACGCATTCAATAATATACGTGTGTAGAAAAGTATATTACAAGAAAAAGAAAAGAATTATAGAGAGAGAACTCAAAGGAAGGAGTGGGAAAGCGTGAACGTATGGGTCTTATGGCGAGTACAAGGAAAGAAAGAACAATCAAAGATTCTATAAGTAAAAAAAAAAAAAAAAAACACCCGTAATTATTCGATGCCGTAATCCTGTCCTGCAATTGGGTAAATTACATGGTTGTTCAAGTGGGACCCTTCGGAAGAAATTCGCCATTAGTATATAGATTTTAATAAGAGTTGTTTACCAAATGCTTCACTTGAACAGAATCTGTGAGCATCTCTATCTTTGATATTTTATGCTGTAATTAATTTCAAAATAATCACGGTTTCTCTATCCTTTTGTAATATTTATTTTCTCCCTGTGAAGTCAAAATTACAAAGACTTGTTAAAACCATAGTTTTCTAACTCGGTCCGGTCCAAAATCCGGGTTTTGACTGGGTCACCGGTTTTTGACCAGGTCGGCCGAGTCAATTCTTTTTTTTAAATCAAAACGACGTCGTTTTAGTAAAAAAAACAAAAGTCAACGGATTGCAACCGAGTTTTTTACCAGGTCAACCGGGTCACCGGGTCAACCTGCGGGGTCACACCGGGTTTTTCCTTACCCTATTTTTTCTTCAATCTGGCCCGGTTTCAGCCTCGGGTCGGCCGGGCCGGTTTCAAAACTATGGTTAAAACCTCACTTGATTTTATTACTAATATTCCATTTTGTTAATAGAAATGGTTGTATGATCTGCTCTATACGGAAAATTGTTGAATTAAGTTATAATTGCATCCGTTTCAATTGTTTGTGGATGCATATATGCAAAAGAAAATTTAACAAATACTATGAACTATAAAGTGTATATATTTTAATTCTTAAAAATAAAATAATAATTACATATGAATTTCCGAATACAAACTAAACACAATAAAAATATATTGCTAAAAAAATTATTTTAATTGAACTTAAATATTAACATTCTAACAATGTTCTTCAAAATCAACGAAGATATAACCAAACACCAATATAATTTAAATGAACTTGAAAAACTTTTAGCCAATAAATTGAAGTATGCTATAAGTTCATTTGGAAAAGTTATGGCTTTTAACTATTACTGTGACTTTTGAAAAATTATAAATTATAACTTATGAAAATAACACATAGGGCTATGATATTAATTTTTAAAGTACTACCAAATACTTAAAAGTCATAGCCACAGTCATGGCTAAATGGTTTTTCCCAATCAGGAACTATGACTACTCAAAAGGAGAGAGTGTAAATAAGAAATCATAAATCATGTTACAGCCAATTAACACAAAAGAGTGAGGACATAGATATTCAATTTTCTTTAGAGTGTTGTGGTAATTTTTACAGTTGCAGTTTGAAAAAAACTGGTTTAGAAAAATCACTTTTAGTTGTTGTTGATTGGATTAAAATATATGTTTGATTAAAATTATGGTTGAAATTATTATTGAATAAAAAGTTGTTCAAAAGTGTTTGGTCAAAACTAGAGTTAAAAGTGATGTTACTAGTAAAATGACTAAAAATGACATGTATTAATTTCCTAGCTTGCAATTACAGTATTAATAAATTATAAATATAACAATGGAACATTAAAGTCCTACTTTTATTGTCTCTTTAAAAACTAGTTGTAATCTCATCACGAACATAATTTATTTGAGAAGGCCTCTAATATCCATGGCTTTACGAATGTGGAATGAAATTAGTTAAAAAATCATTCATAACAAAATTGGGATGACGATCAAATTTTACAAATACCTCATCTTCCTGTGACTTCCTTATAAAATAGTTATGTAGTGTCATTAATGCCACTGCAATCTGAACTTACATTTTGAAAGGATACACAAGCATGTTATGCAAAGTTCTCCACCTCTTTTTTCACACTTTAAATGTACGTTTTATCACACAACGTATTGATAAGTGTGCATCATTGGATACTTTATCCTGACCTTTTGGTTGTCCCTACCCACAAAAATTTGGCAAGTGATATCTCTTATCTTTATATGGACTTAAATATTCATACTCATTTAGATATCTAGAATCTACTAAATATATTTCCCACGATAATGAATTTGTAAGTTATTTTCCAATGAAAAATTAGTCATAATAATGGTTACAAAAACATTAAAGTTTCCTCGTAAAATAACATGGATTTTTTGTTTTTAATGATATTACCTTTTGATGGCTTTAGAAGTCTGATATTGGGATTGCCAATTGCCTCAAGAAAAAAACATGTGTCATGAGTATTGTCTTCCCATCCAGCACAAACAAATGTGAATTGCATGTCAAAACTACACATAACCATTATGTTTTGAGTCGATACATCCTTTCTATTGATAAATGGAATTTAATTTATTTTTTTTCAGATACACAAGCAAACAAATATGTGTTATTGATAGCTCCTACACAATTCTATATGAAAAAAAAAAGATACATCACTTTTTCAATGATTGAAAAAAAGATCCAAATAATTTATATTTACCATCAATAATAAACAAGTATATTAGTGTTACCTTGAAATGAGGCATAAATCTTGAATTCATTGTAATTTTCCATGGTGTATTTTTTTATTTTCAGGGTCTTCTGATTTTATAATATTTACTGCAAGTGAACAAATTATTCTCATAACTTCATTAAAGTATATATTAATAGTTTCACCCGAATTCCTAAATCTTTCTTGAACCTCCATATTTGAAGCACCTAATGCTAATGTATAAAGAAACGTTATCATCTTTTTAATAACACACATCCTTCTTAAAGCTTTTAATCCATGTTGTATTTTTAAATCATAACACAAGCTTTGCAATGTTGTTGCTTTCATCCTAAACATCTTCACACATCGTTTCCATTGTTTTTGTGAAATTTCATTCAACCACCTCATACTTGTGTTGTACGAAACCATACAAGGGTTGTTTTACATATAATTATTATAATACTTGGAGAGAGCTCAATTGTGCATAATACTAGTTTATGACAATCAAACTCTCATCTCCATAATGATTCACCATCCTCGTCACTATTATTGTTTATATCATCATTATCATCATCATTCGTATCGCCAACATCACTAACATCGCCATTGCCACCCTTCCACCACCACCAACAGTAACATAATCAATAACACAATTAATTACATCATTATAGTCCCAATCAAAGGTATCTTTCAATAGAGAATTAAATCATTCAACCTTCATATCTATAATGACAGATAAATATTATAGGGACATCCATTCACATTAATAAATAAATAAATAATGGAAAAAGGTAGTATTAAATGGGCTAGGTTTTCATTTAATTTAGTTTTGTCACTCACAATTCACTCAATAAATCCACTTAATAAAAGATTTAAATTTACTTCCAATTGAACATACACACACACTATTTGTTTCATATGAGATACAAAGATGTTACTTACTTGAAAACTTATTACTTGAACCATTACTTTAAATTAAAAATACAAATTTTTACTTTAAGATTTCTTATTATTTTGGGTGGATTTAAACACATAAATCATGAATGTTTTGACAAGTGTATTTAACAAGGCTTCTTCATTATGTACAAAAACAATTGGAATCCAAAGTCATTAAAAAAAGGGAAAAATATATAAAAGAGTCATCTACTTTCATTTTGTATTAGCCTTCACTAGAAAAAGCTTAAAAAAAGTCCAACATATTGCAATTTTATAACATCTTGTGGCCTCCCATAGTAGGAGTTCAAACACGATTTCAAACTATGGTTAAATATATAGTTTTCCAATTGAGAAATTAAAATGTAAAACTTATATCACAATCTGGTTGGATATATTTTAACACTAATGAATATATTCTAGCATTTACACAGAGTTTGCAATTGTAAAATTATTATTTAACTATAACAATAAAACGTTAACTTAAGAAAACATATATATATATATATATATATGAATAAAACCTTTAAAATTGTTACTCTGTTTTATAACTATGCTTTGTTAATATTGAAAGTGACATTATATTCACCAATACACAATATTTATATAGGAAAAGATGCAAGTATAGTTAATATTTCAAATGCTAAACATTGGTTAGTTAATTTGCCCAAACCTATTCTTCTAACCTAAAGGTCTCACCTATTTTTCCTCGTACAAAATTAGATAAAGTTGCATTATAATGATAATACAAACATAATGCACATACAAAAAGTTTCCATACAATCACGTAACAATATAAGTTAAATGTCTTTGAAAATA
>Ga0307509_10007363_pt1 | contig 14413 bp, 19 predicted proteins | sample 10_EM_MG_FD_202245 | JGI IMG/M metagenome (GOLD analysis project Ga0307509, IMG submission 202245) | Populus trichocarpa ectomycorrhiza microbial communities from riparian zone in the Pacific Northwest, United States - 10_EM | ecosystem: Host-associated > Plants > Roots > Unclassified | place... | reverse complement strand
ATTGAAGCCTGCGCTAAGATGGTTCCTTATTCGCTCTAGATAGATAGATAGATAGATGAAGTAATAGAGGGGTGGGAGTATGATAAATACAACTCTTATTCCCGGGAGCTCCAACCTCCCCAAATAACCGGTCTAAAAAGCGAACTTTGAAGCCACAGTGAACCAGAAACTACAGGCAGATGTAACGCCCAACAATCCACTACGAGTTCTACAAGCATCGAGTGGGAATATTAATACGGAATCCCCCCAGGTAACAGCACATCAGACGCAGTGGACATTTCTCCCCAAGAATACTGTAATTCCATTCCCTCCTCTCTTAGTAAGACTTGTTCAATTCATTGCTCCCGGTCCCGGTCAGCTGGTTCTATCGAGTTACTTGCTTACCCGTCGAGAATTTATGCACTACGTAGGGTAGCGGACTGGGTGGTACTTTTATCACACCTACTGAAAAGAACCCGGTTACGATATGATAAGGGCATGTCTCGCTCCATTGGTGGGGTACCCCCCACCAGGGCATCCCTTTCTCTCGCTCCCTTCTCGTGCGCAGGAAACGGCAGGTGTTCGATTCCAGCCCGGGTGTGGAGCCATATCAGAAAGCAGGAGCGGGCAGTGCGGGAGTACCATACAGTACAGTACCGATTCTCACGGTGAGCTCTTGTAAACCTAAGAATCCCAAACAAGGCCAACAACTTTTAAATCAATCAGTGGCACTCAAGCCCTCGTTACAAACTGGTATACACAGCCCTACAATTCCCCTTTCGCTCCATAGATGAGAAAGAAAAAGCCACATCAGCAAAATCCCGCTCAGGCACAACACTCCTCCCGAGTGACATCTCATGCATCGACCCTTCTTCATTCATTACATAAGCCTAACACCAGCCTGCTTACTCTTCTTCGCAGCACTCTGCACCGCATTCTCAGTAGCCGAAGCATTAAGACTACTTGCCGCCTCGCGCTTCTTCTCGTCATCAATCTTCTTAAGCCTCTTCTCGGTCTTGGCCTTTCCACTACCTTTTCCATGGAATTGGTGGGAGAGGTGCTTGAATGCCTATCACCCATCCGAGAAATGCATTAGTCTCCTATTACCATTACCATACCAGTAGGGAAAACGATGTATACGAACTTCCTTCTGCGACATCTCCCGGCCGAATTCGTCCTTATAGCTAAGCTTAACGTCGGGCTTGTATTCCTTAAATCTCGCCGCCATCTCCTTCGCTTCCTGCAGATCCCTCTGCTTATTTTCCCATCTTGCGTGCTCCTCACGCTCCCTCGCGCTCATGCGGTCGAATTTCCCGCTCTGTCTATCGCGTAGGCGTTGAGATTTGGCTTTCTCCTCGGCTTCCAACTCGCGCAGGCGCTTCGCCGTGCGGAACTTCTCCCGGTCACGTTGGAGGTTTATTTTAGCGTCGGATTCGGAATCCCGGGTTAGGAGACCTCGTTGGTGGAGCATTGCCAGTGTTGCACCGATACCCTGAGTTATGGTGGTTTCCTGGGCAAGGCCGGTCGATGAGATTTCTCCAGTTTCGGGGTTAGTTTTTGCCTCCGGCTTGATGTCTACGTCCATTTCTTCTAGCCCGTCTTCGTCTGAATCCTCCTCGTCTACCATCGAAGTGACGACAGGGGGATGAGCGGGTGCGTCGGAACGGGGCTTTCTCCGTTCCGGGACGACCGGTGCCCGGAGGGTAGCGACGAATTCAGAGGTTTCATCGATTACTAAACCTGGCTCTTCTTCCCCGTCATCCTCTTTCATCGGACTATCCGCGCCCGGAGTAGCGGCGGCAGGTGACTCCTCACGAAGTTGACGAGCAAAGTCATCCGGCTTTAGCATCTTTCGTTTCTTGAGTGCTGTTCTGCGTTGCGCTGCTAGAGAACTCTGTAAGTCATCGTCATCCACGAATGAAGTTTCCTCAAATACTCGCTTGGGCTTTGGCTCTGCCGGAGCTGAGCCGGAGTCAACCTCCATCGAGTCCTCCGTCGGAGCTTTGGGAGGAGACGCTAAAGTGTCATCATCCTCGGATCTCTTCCGGGTGGCTCGGGTCTTATTCTTTCTCGGCTTGCGAATCTTAAGCGTAGAGGGGTCTACATAGTCAGAGGTAACTTCGGGCCCTACAGGATAGTCAGCAACACCGAAAGAGTGATGGGCTAGAAGGGGAGCATACTGATAGGGTCTAGAGTAACAGCTATAGCTTTGAGCTTTTCCGCGACTTGTTTACGATGAGCATCGACGTTGCTAGCGCTCCCAGTGCCATCGAGAACAAACCTCTTCTTTTTCTTCCCATCAATCTCCTCATCATACTGAGCCAATATCCGCTTCTCTCCATTCTCCCCCTCATCCTCGTAAGCATTATAAGTAGGCTTCTTCTTTTTGAGATCAAGCCTGTCCTTAAGCCTCTCCCGTTCCGTAATATCCGTAGAAATCAACTCGTCGCCCTCCTCTGTACAAACACCATCACCACCGTAGCACCGCAGTCAGCCTTCCAAACTAGAAAGCAGACAGGCGGGGCGAGGAAGAGAGAGAAAAAAATTAACAAACCCTCATTCTCCTCAATCGTAGTATCCTTCAACGTAAGAACCGTCCCTTCCCCATCCAAGTCACCCAAATCATGACCAACCCTCACCCCCGTCAAGTCCTCGGCGGTATACTCCTTCCTCTCGGCTGCAGCACGCTGCAACTCCTCCTCCATCTCCTTCGCCATCTTCTCCGCAAGCTTCTTCTGCCGTTTCTTCATCTTACGCACCCAAGTCGTTGTATCCTCCTCGTTCTCATCGGCCTCGCCCAACCCCTTGCCTTCCAGCTTCGCGAACCGTTTCTCTGCATCGCGCGCCTTTTTTATCCCTTCTATTCGGGCCTTGCGAGCGTTCTCTTTACCGATGTTATCCTGGTGCTTCTTCCAGTTATCGACGGCACGGCGTTCCTGGGCCTCGACACTATTATCAGGAGCGGTGCTCGAGGTGGCAGGGGGCTCTGTGTCGACTTTTAAGGGCTTGAGACCGAGGGAGAGACGGATCTTATTGGTTTCTTCGATGGATAGGGATTCCTCCATTTTGGGGTTCTGTTGGGGTGAGAATTTCCGAAGTGTCGATGGCTGGTGAGTTTAACCTTCGAGTGTGCCTAGCAGTTGAAGCAAGGTGCTCATCAGAGGCTCTACAGTGGTTACCCGGTCTGCTGTGACAAGGCTAGCGCGTTTCGGGCGACGCCGGATGGCGCGTTTTCTGGCCGGAAACCTAATCAACCTGCACCCCTAACCCTGTAACTTAGGTACCGTATCGCAGTTCATATCAACACCTCTTATAAATCCAACTTCCTGACTCACTCAATTCTGATTGCAATAATGAAAAAATACATTTTGGACCCCATACATATAGCTTGGATATCATATCATACCAGCACCATATCATACTTGTGATTCAACAACATAGAAAGATAAAACAAAAAAGAGCACTAAAACAGCTATAACAGAAGTGGGAAAAATATTTTCAAGAGAAATCCTAAACTCCTCTTTAAGAAACGAATAAATGAATGCCCAACACTCAATCGTAAAAGTAGAATATGAAGGAAAACGACCTCACTGCAGCTATGTACTCATACTCCCTTTATACTCCACCCAACCATCCGTATCATGTCTCTCTATTGGCGTCAATAATGGAAATGAAAAGCTATGAAAATGAAACGGAAAGAGAAGAAGAAATACCACAAAAACATTGTGCCCTCGTAGATAATGCAGACAAGGAATAACAAGAAACGAAATTATCCGGTAATAAACTAGAATATAATACCACAAGCAAAGCAGCAAAGAAAAAGATAGTCACTCCGACATCATCGCCGTCAACGTAAGCTATCTTCATCCATTATATGGCTCATCACTTGGGCCCCGCCACGACTCTCGTTATCAGTACCCTCAACGATTTTAACGAGTTCCTGAGCAATCTCGTCAGCCCCATGCGAAATGAAAGAGAAAATTGCCAAGGAGGGGAAAAAGCAAACCTTCGCTTCCCTGACCAAATCAAATGCAAGGGATGCCAAACGCGCTTTAAATTCCTTGTCTGCCGGGCCGTCAATTGGCTCCCCTTCATTTGAAATCTCACCCATGCTCTGGAGACATTTCCTCAAATTCGCCACAACCCAGCCTCCACGGTCCCTCAAGGTCTCGTTGCCGGGCTGTTGCATGGAACTCTCGGTGCTTTGCAGCACCTTCCATACAACAGGAGTAATATGGTCCACGTGCTTTCTTAGGGTTTGCATGTCGTCACCAGCCCTAATTGATGTAAGCAGCAACTGAATCGATTCTACAATCCCCACCATTTGAGTTTCCAGGAGTATCTATTACAAATTAAATACAGAAGTCATCAGCGCCATGCAGTGAAGGTAGGGGGAAGAGGAAAGGAACCAGAACCCACCCTAAGCTCCTCGAAGTTGCTCCCCACAGTTCTGTCTGCAAAAGCTGGGGATCGAGCTGAGCTCGGTTGAGATCCCCATTGGTCCTTTCCCTTCGGGGACCCGTTTCTACTTCTATCTTGTGAGTGCTCTGGAGAACTCAAAGGACTATAGACACTATCTCCGCTAAGTCTAGAACCTGATTGTCCCTTTGCAGCCCCATTCGTCTTTAGCGCCACTATTCCGACGCCAGCTGCGCGGTCCATTTCATATGCTGAAGCAGGAGAAATGATCAAATCTTCTCCATCATCTTCCAAATCACCCTGTGGTGTAGGCCGGATCTTAACAATCTTAATCAACTCCACAATGCTCGCAGTCAAATGGCTTGCCGCAGCGTCAACCAAAGATACGGGTGACAATCCCCCGCCAGTTGCATGGTTCTTAGCCGCAGTGGTCAAGTTATTTGCGGTGGCCGAAACTCTAGATTTCAACTTAAGCCTATCGTCATTATGGGACTTGGATTCACTGATATCCTCCGTAATCGACCTAGTTGCCATGACCACAGCCTTGACATACTCCAATGTTTGCGAATAGTTGACACCTCTAGCGGTTCGCAGGAGCTCATCAATTGAGATCTGGAACTTGGTAACGTGAACGTCCTTTACGAGACCATTAGGATCCGAGAGGCCTCCCTCCTTAGAAACGAGAGAGGTTGGCGATTGCAAGGCCAGTCCCATGGAGGATGTTCTGAGGCTTCTAAGAGTAGCCTTGGTGCGGGTGTATCGAGTCTTCCATTCTTTAAGCTCATTCTGAAGCTTCTCAATTTCCGAAGTCAATCTCTCTTCCCGTTCGAAAGAGTGATCCGCTCGTTCCGAAATTGACTTCATTTGGCTCAAGAATTCCATCGCCTCGCGACGAACTTCTTCAGTGACCTATAAAAACCTATCAGCACCGCAGTCCAATACATAAGCCAAGGACCGTATACCTCTTCCTGCTCCCGCAACTCCATTTTTAGCTCCTCATGCTGCTTCAGCAAGTCTTCGTACTTTCGATCCGAAGCACTTCCAACCGTTTGCTGCGAATCCCCCAATTGATCCTTCAAACTCCCCTCATTGGCAGACTTTTCAGCCTTGACACTCGAAAGTTCGTTCTGCACATTCTGATTAAGGTTCTCGGCATTTGCAAGCTTCCCCTCGAGGCCGCGCTTAAGGTTTTCCCATTCCTGCCGGTCTCGATTGTAATCCTATTTCCCACCGTCAAACCCAATCTCTTTGCAGGACTCAGTACCCGAGGATAACTTACACTCTCTTCCCGCCTCGCCTCGTCCTTTACTTTAGCAATTTCCTGATCCTTATCTTCCAAGCTAGCTTCAAGTCCTACAATCTTATCGTGAAGTATTTCAACCTTGCTTTGATACTCGGCAATAAGTTTCTTGTCAACCTGAGCAATAGAAATTACAAATTAGTCCTATGTTCCGTAATATCCGTGAGGATAAACCTACTTCGCTACTTCCACCATTAATCATGCTGCCCATGCTGCCCATGCTACCCATACTTCTATTACTGTCTCTTCCCGGACTAGCTGGTCCGCTTCTGTTACCATTAGGTTTACGGCTTGAATCTTCTAATCCGAAAGCACCCCCTTCATCGTCATCGTCGTCATCCTCGTCCTCAACCATAGTGCTCTTGTTCGGAATAACAGTGCCGGGCTGAAATGTCTTAGGCAGAGGTCTTCCGAAGGAATTAGGAGCGTCTCCTCTATTGGGCGATCCTCCCCCCTCCATTCCGGGAGGCCCTAACCCACCAGGTGGGCCATTTCGTGGATGCCCGCCAGGTCCCATTCTAGGCATGCCATTCGGACCTGGTCCGTAAGGACCGGGAGCACTTCCCGGGGGGCCACGCATCTGACCAGGGCCTGGCGATCCCATCCTACCCGGACCAGGGCTCCCAACTCTTCCAGGACCAGGGTTTCCGAGTCTTCCCGGAGGCGCCATTCCTCTGCCATCAACACTATTCGTGGGACTCCTCTCTCTTGTAAGCTCCGTAGCAAATTTCGGATATCTCCTCTCCAGTTCGAAAAACACGTCCGTAGCCAAATCCCGGAATCTTGTAGCGGCGAGCGAGCTGAGTTTCTGCCGGGCCTGGTTTCTCTTCGGATGGAACTTATCTTTCGGTAACAAGTATGGCGGAGGTTTGTCGTTAGGACCAGAACTCGCGTCCACCCCTTCCCGTCGTTGAAGTTCATCATAGACATCGGTACTAAGCTCCTGGAATTGGACAACGCTTAGTCGAAGAAGCTTGTCGCGGGCCCTGTTAGGTCGAGAATTGCCCGGTTGTGACAGATAGGGTTGTAAGAGTTTCCTCAAGGCGGAATGGTGAGCAGCGACTTCTTCCTCGTGAATAATATCCTGGAGAGACGACGCATCACTCTGAGCGTATAAGCCAGTTCCGTCCGAAGATCGAGCTACCGATGATGGTGGGGAGACATTCTGACGCTGTCCTGGAGGCCCCATACCGTCGCCGTTTGCAAGTGAGCCACTACGAGGGGGTGGTCCTCCGTAGAGTTGATCAGAGCCTCTGTTCTGGTATCCCGATATTCCAGACCAATCGCTGCCAGCTACGGAAACAGGTGAAAGCGCTGAGCGTGGAATGTTACCGTTACTACCGGTATTCATGGTTGTGTGAAAAGAGGTTGATCCTAACGTATTCTCGTTCTTCCTGTCGAACAAAGGAAAACAAAAGCCCTAATAAAAAAGTAAGGGTTTCGACCCCGGATATTGATTCGACCGTTGATCCTCTCAAGTTTGTCTTTTTAAGATGAAAGCTTTGTTGCAACGGAACCAGGAACCCACCCGGGATATATATAAACTTTAAAAAAAGAACCTTCCTTCTCCCCAGGCTGACTTCAAATATTTATCCGCCGCCCCTTACGATCCGAGTCGTGTGATTTGTTTCGTGTCTTCGTTATGGTGGTCGTTGATTCCAACCTATGAACACTTCTTGGCTTTACTTTTTTTTTTCTCTCTCCCTCTCCCAAATCGTTTTCCGTCGACGTGTACGAGCCAATGCAATATTTGCTTTTCCCTAAACCATCCTCACCCGCCAGAAAAGGGGTGGTGGTGTGTGTGTAGCACGAAAGCCCGTGGATGGAGAAGGAAAGGTAAGAAAATAGCCTCCGGAGAGATGTTTTCTCGGTGTGAACGACAGGCGGAGCAGAGCCACCGTATTTTTCCACTTTCCCGGTGTGTGCAAAGGGGAAAAACAAAAAACAAGGAAAAGAGAAAATAAAATAAGGGGGAGAGAGAGAGCGACTGAGAACTAATCGCACAAATCAAGGAAATATCTCTGCTCCAGCAACCGAATAGATAAGTGACGAATAGGAAGCAATAATGTAGCTACCGGTACTCTCTTCAGGTGCCGATAAACCCCTTCAGCCTCTCACGAAGACAAAAAGAAAAGAAAAGCGTATATCACGGGTAGTTAAGAAAAGGAAGAAAAGAAGAGAAGAGAGGCACAGGGACAGGGACAGAAGAAGCTAACAAGCAAGGACAACGAATACGGGAAGTGGGAGAATTGTCAATGACAGAGCCTCGTCGGGGGGTGGGGGCTAAGGTTTCACGGATCCTTTCCTTTCTTTCTCGAAGGGAAGACAGATACTTCAGGGATAGCTTGCACCCCAGTTCAGGCTTAGGTTCTTTTGCGACGTGACTTGAACCGGCTCGGGTCTCAAAGTATCCCCCAGACAGCAGGCAAGCAAGCATCACTAAACGTTGAAGTTGAGCATGCAAATACACATGCACTCAGCAGGACAGTGACTTAGAAAACAATGGGAATAGGAGGGAGAGGGTGAAAAAAAGGGGGGAGGTGAGCGACTTTAGGATTCCGAAAGGAGAAAACCTCAACTAAGACTACCACTTCCCAACTAGCTCAAGGCCATCATCAAGATGATTCGACTCCAACCTAAAGGCACTCTTACTTGCCACAAGTATTATCAAAAACCCTCAAAACCAACCTCAACCATCCAATATTAAGCGATATATAACCATGCATGTACGCGAGAGCCTCACCCAAACCTGGAGAGAAACACATGCAAAAAGAGTAGAAAAAGAAAAGCAAACCCCTCCAGAGCACCAAAGCGAAAGTGCAATAAGGTTAATCTCTTTATTTTTATGGTTGGAATAGTATTCACGTATTATAAGCGCGCGTGAAGTTGCCGCTTTTCCTCTCACTCCCCCCCCTTCACGGGTATCAGCATTGCCAAGAAATGAAGAGAGCAAACAAATACACGAAACATCACTCGATGTACTTTATGCCTGCGGGAAGGATGAAAAAGATGGGAAGGGAAGGGGAAGGGTTGGGTGGCTTAGGAAAATAAATCATGGCTCCATCAAACCGATAATGCCTGCCTACTGCAACGGGCGGGTACCTCGCATTTTTCCGATAAGGAGGGGGGGGGGGAACTCTTTTAATGGAAAAAAAATCACGTGTTGGGTGAATGATGTGAAGTTAGGAAGGTCGAAATATAAGTCGGACGCTTTTATCCCATTCCGGTGTGAACGAGTATAATAGGTTCCCATGGGAAGGAAACATATGAGAACTCCGGCCCAATCCAAATCCAAATCCAATATACACTAAACAATCAAACAAACGAAATAAACAAACTCCAGCATCAAACAATCTCAACAGAATCCCAATACCAAAATAGCCCTCCCCCATTCACCACATCCAATCAACAACAAATCCACAAGCCCACCAAACAAATCCCAAATAAACAAACCACGAGTGCCAAACAAATCTCAACGCAATCCAAAATATACCAAATAAGCCCCCTTCAACAAAAAAGAAAGAAAAATGTAAAAAAAAACAATCCTCCTCTTCCTCCTCCGCCTCACATCTCTCCACCAATACCCCACCAATCCATCCCCCAAACCTTCCTCACCATCACCCGCATCGTAACACCGCATATATAACCCCCCACCCCCAACCAACCCACCTACCAACCAAACCAACCAATCCCGCACCGAACTGAACCGGGCGGGAGAAAAAAATAAAAAAAATAAAAAAATCTAACCCAATATAATAATCCCGATCCACTCACCAGATCGTTCGTCCACAAAAGCCCGTTGTGTTCCCCGAGCCCGTTTTGTGCCTCCAGCCGGAACTCCGTCATGGATGAGGTGATACCGGATCTACCTTACCTTCGGAGCGGAGAGGGAGGGAAGGATTGGGGGGGGGGGCGGATAAACAGGGGATCTGGACAATGGAATATCATTGGGGGGGGGGGGGGAGGGTGTATATAATATATATAAGCAGGGGTATATTAACGACGGAAATAAACCTCAAGGAAGGAAGGAAGGAATTTGAGTTATCTTCATTCGGAATGCGCATCCAAGTTTTTCCCCAATATCATACCATCCTCGGAAAAATATGTCTGTATCGAGTGATTTTTTGTGATTCTGCCTGTGGGATGGGGAATTCTTGGAGATTACGGTGGCTGTTTGTTGGCCCCCAATGGGGGCATGGTTCTGTGGAAGACAGACGGAGCAATTGGTATGGAGATATATTGGGCGTGACGTGGGTTCAATTTTGGTATCATATCTGGCCGGTGCGTTCATTTCTTAAATGGGGTATGGTGAGGTACGACGGTTCGTTGACTGGCAGTTCGTCTCCTACTATACCCTGCTGGGAGGTCCAGAAAAAAGGGGATATATTATGACGTCAGGAACTTGTAGATCCAGCCAAATGGAACCTAACTTTACTCACTTCATGGCGAGGGAATAACATTATCCCGACGGATTGGACTACCATTAGAACTTGGAGTTAGATCCTTGGCCCAAAATACATCTCTAACCTACCCCATACGAAGGCCATGAAAGTAGGAAAGAAGAACCCAAGCATACCAATAATATATCTCCCCTTCCATTATTTTTAGAAGAGACGCAATCCCCCAAGATAGAAACTAAACGCAAGATATATCTTATTCCGCACCTCTCGTTTCTTCTTCCCCACATGCCATGCCACCACCACCACCAGCCACGAGCTGAGAAAGTGATACCATCGGAAATACCACCGGTACAATATCTCCTTTCAATATCTTAAGAACCACGCAAATTACGATTTCCCCCCGATTAGCCCTCCACATAGAACGGGCCCCTGCATCTATTATTCCACACACAAAGTGCGGTCGTACACAACACAACACAACAGCAACAGCAGCAACGGGAACTGGAATAACTTATTGGAACGAGCCAGTCAGGTAAAAGGGCTTGACTGAGACAGCGTATATAAACGGGTGCCGTGCGGCTAGCTATGTGTCCAAAGAACAAAACAATAACCTAAAATCCACCGTGCGCAGGCACAATGCCTCTACAGTACCTACACCTGCCGCAGACCTCTCTTTGGCTTTTAAACACCGCTATGGTGATTTTGTCCTGCAACCTATATAGAGTACACGTATCATACACCTCACACACGAACACAACTAAACAAGATAAAAATTAAGAATTGGGGAATTCACAGCTTCTAATTTCCGGTCCCCGGTCCATTCCTATTCTGGTCCGGGAATGTAGCACACGAGTGGTAAAAGTGGCGGGCGGTTGGCAGATACAACAAACAATGGCTGTGCAAACAGATGATACCATAATAATATTATGAGGCTGGGTAGCTAACTAACAAGGATCGATCGGCATGTCATAACCGGAATAAAGGTCATGTGTTATCACTCGGGTTTCAATGTTTCTCGTGTGAGTGCGTGGGGCGAGGGCATGCACTGATCCCATTTGGCAACGCTTATTATGCGCTTATGCCAGTGGTAAAAATGTTTAATATTCCACGCCGCTACCTACACCAAAGTACAGTTTGTAGACAGATAACAGACGGACAGACGGAAAAACTAGGGAAGAGAAGCAAAACACTGACTAACCAACGAACCAACCAGGAGTAACCCCCCCACTTGCCCAACCTAACCCCATCTAATTTTGAACCACTTCAAAGTCACTCCCTCTACTCCAAACTCTCGAAATCCAACGGAACGCTGCTCCCCCTCCCACTCCGATACACCTTCCTGACTCCCGTAAAAGGCCTCGGCTCTGGCAAGTCCTCCTCGCGCTTAAACTTCCATCTTGAGTCATTGATTTCCGTCTTCTTCTTCTTGGTAAGGGTGAACTTGCTCGGGTCCATAAAATTTCGCTGTTGTTGGGGTGGCTGTGATTGTCGCGTTGGGGGCGGGGGAGGTGGCGGAGGAGCAGGTGGGTGAGTGCTGAATGTCACAGAGGCTTTTCGTGCGGCGGCTAACGCTGGGCCCCCGTTGACAGGCGGAGGTGGGGGTGGATTACTGCGTGGTGGACCCGGGGGAGGGGCTCTAGGCGCTAAGCCTGGGATTGGTGGAGGCGGGGGGGCGCTGGGGGGCGGTGAGTCGGTTTGGTTGTGTGAGGTAGGTGATGGAGTTTTGCGTAATGGAAGTGGACGGGAGGGTGCTAATGATGGCGGAGGTGGAGGTGGAGGTGTGACTCTCGAAGGCGGGCTACTAGGGGAGCTAGGGGCCCCTCGGAGAGGAGCAGAAGCAACCGGTCGCTTGATAGGTGCAGGCGGAGGCTTGCGGAGAGACGCCTGGGAGGGAATTGTTGGTGCGGATCCGGTTGGCGCGGCAGGCGTCGGTCGTAAACCTACTCTAGGCGGCATCGGTGGCATTCGCGGAGGAATAGGTGCAGACCTTGGAGGTGTGCTCTCTGGATCTGAAATGTATGAGGAATCGCGTGACGCTGAAAAAACACCGGCTATTAGATGCCATCTGTCCACTTCAGTAGAGTAATAAAACAAACCTCCGGTGTCAACACCCCCCGACCGACTCTTCAACCTCGGCATCCCGCCCGCAAACAACCCCCCCAACTGCGGTGCCGCTGTAATCAGCCCTCCTCCCCCTCCACCGCCACCCCCGCCGGCATCACTGTTACTCCTCGCCATCCCCACATCGCTTCCAGCCCTGGCCCTTGGAATCGGTGGCGCCCCCGGAACTGGCGGAGCTCCCAACGACGCAACTCTCCCTCCACCTCCAGCACCCCCAACCACACCCGCGATAGTCGGAGCACTCCTATCATTCGTAACTGCCTTCCGTAATCTTATCCCCTTCGTAATGTCCGAGTTAAGTGCACCCTGCTCAAATTTCACATATCAAGCTCAGCCCTATCCTTCCGGAAGTTGTAAACAGATTCAACAAGTGGGGCCATACCCGATCTCCCCCTTTTGCTGGCCGGCCGCCTCCCCCCGGGGGTGGAGGTGGTGGAGGCGGAGGCGGAGGTGGAGGTGGAGGTGGCATGATTTTTCCTCGCCTTTGTTTTTAAGCTGTTTAATAATGGATTTCCTGACGGTAACAGTAGTTGCAACACTAACTGCGTGTGTTTTGGGTCGCTGTGAGAGAGAGCCCGAAGGTAGGGAGGTAGGGTAGAGTAGGAGGGGAGGTACCGTAATTTATGTGGACGAGGGAAAGGTGGACTTGGGAGAGGAAGAGCTGAGGCGGCACTGCTCGGCTTACGTATGTGCCAAGACAGGGCTAATGGTAGGGTAACTAGGGTCATAGAATTGTCACTCGGTGGGTCGTCTGAATTGAAAATGGGGGAGCGATATATCGCTGGGGGCACGGTCTTTAGGTGTTGCGGTTTGGGGCAAGAAATTCACGAGTGTTGTAATTCCTGGCGGGGAAACGCTCAAGGGCTTCGTATGCTCTACGATATCACAAACCAGAGCTCACCCGGCCCCATACTAGAGCACCATAACCTAACCCTCTTCCCGCAATTGACCCCATTACCCCCCCTCTATCATAGTATCATATCGAATACGCACTCACCACCCAACCCTATACAGATCCTCTGCCATTCTCTGCATCACCATACCCACGCCTCACGCGATGGCTCGATTCTCCTAACACACAAAGACATTTCCCTTCACACGATACCCACCACCACCACATTATTATCAACATCGTCATCACTTTCTCCATACGCACAACCGGCCACCCCCTCATTTCACTCTCTATCTTTACCACCCTCTCCAAATTAGGAAACCCTGGCGGGGTACTTCTCCATCCGTACCATACTTCAGAAACTTCGAGATGCTCAGCAACCGCTCAATCGCCCGCCACGAAGTTTTCGTACCAACACCGTTCACCATCTGGGAAGACGAACCCAGACCCCCTCAACCGCCCCAGCCCCATAGTCGCCACATTCTTTCCCTCCTCTTTATTCCGCCACTCATACGTCCCCCAACTCCAGTTTCTGTTTGCAGCAGTCCCGCTTCCTTCACTGGTGGCGGCGTGGATGGAGTTGATCCTGTCAAGAGGGATGCCCTCACTGGAGGAAGTGAGGGGGAGGCGGGGACAGAGGCGCCAAAGGAGGAAAAGAAACATAGGATCGCAAAACTCGTTGATCGGGTCAGAGAAATTTTTCATAAGCTGCTCAAGGGGTTGAAGCATGGATGAGTTAACTTGGAAGGGTTCTGCGAGCGGACGCTGTGCTACACACTGAAGTGCCTGGGGACATTGGTTGTTTAAGCGGTTAATAAGATCAACAAATTAATAAACGTGTCTATATAAATGCTGTAAATTATGTGAGAACATGAAAATCCCATTCCGCTGGGCTTGAATGTGAACGTACCTTCCCCCGCTAGCTCACTAACAACCTAGTAAATACACCACTAGAGCTATACTTATCGTACATTTGAACCTCGTCTTAACCTCATGTAATCTCATATCACACTTCTATTAAAAATCTGAGAGGGAAAAAGAAAGAGAAAACTCAAACCCAAACTCCCCATGCTGTCGCTCCGCCGTTGGTCCCTCGATTAATTCAGAAATATCCCACAGTCCACAAGGCCGGCAGCCCCGGAAACCTCTCCTGCCATTTAGCCAGTACATCGGGAACCCTCCCATCCACCGTCTCGCGGGCAAAGTTCGGGCCGGCCTTTTCCCGTTCCTCTCTGGCTGCTTCAGACAGCATATTCGCGAGTTCCAGGATGCCTTTTCCGCCAACGAGGGCTTCTTCGTGAT
>Ga0307509_10007362_pt1 | contig 14415 bp, 12 predicted proteins | sample 10_EM_MG_FD_202245 | JGI IMG/M metagenome (GOLD analysis project Ga0307509, IMG submission 202245) | Populus trichocarpa ectomycorrhiza microbial communities from riparian zone in the Pacific Northwest, United States - 10_EM | ecosystem: Host-associated > Plants > Roots > Unclassified | place... | reverse complement strand
GGAGAGAACCATGACCCATCTTCATGCGAACACCACCGACGACCTCGGCAAGGTGATCTACACGGCGACGACCCACACCACCGGCGGTCGTGAAAACGGTGTTGCGCGCAGCTCCGACGGCCGGCTCGATGTCAAGATCTCGCCGCCCGGCGCGTCGCGTGCCGGCACCAATCCAGAGCAGCTCTTTGCTGCCGGCTGGTCGGCTTGCTTCGAGAGTGCGATCGGACTGGCAGCCCGCAAACGCAAGGTAACGGTGGCGGAAGCCGTCATCGATGCCGAAGTTTATCTGCATCTCACCGGCAGCGACAATTTCGCCCTCAGCGCCCGTCTCAATATCGGCCTGCCGGGAGTCGAGCGCGACGTAGCGGAGCAACTCGTCAAGGATGCCGAACAGCTTTGCCCGTACTCGAAGGCGACGCGCGGCAACATCGATGTGACCATCAGCGTGGTCTGAGATCCGATAGACGGTTACGGCGCCCGGCTACCGCCGGGGCCGTCGGCCACCCGACCAAATCCGTTTCCGTTCAGCGAAGGCTCGCGAATACGTCGCGCGGGTCTCCGTATGAGGCCGTGCGGCTTCAAACAAACCCACGACGTGCAATAGAATGAGGAGACCGAGCCATGACCACCAACCAAATCGTCGATTCCAGCGTCACTGCCATCATCAATGCGCCGATCGAGAAGATCGATATTCCCACCTGGTGCTTCAACCTGTCCGAGACGGAATACCAGGGCTGCTCGCCGGCGCACATCGCGGCGGGTTTCACGACCGCGCCGGATGGCAAGCGGATGTCCATTAACGTCGAGACGATCGGCGGCAGCCTGATGGTGCAGCACTACGTGGAAACGCTGGGCCAGAAGGATCACCTGATCCTTGATTCGAACTCGGACGTCTTCACGCCGAACGGCCGGACCACGATCCACGTGACCTGGGAGTTGAGCGCCAGGGAAATCGAGCCCGGGAAATGCGAATTCACCAACCGGGTCCGGTCGCATGCCACCGATGAGTTCATGGCTTTCATCGGCAAGCAGGGCATTCCGTTCGACCTGTTCCGTGCTCAGCGTCAACCTGCCTCGATCGCGCACAATCAGGGCGAGACGCCCTTTTTTGCCGCCAGCATCGAGCGGGCCGCCCTCAAGAACAACTGATCGTCAATCGCGATTGCGCAGTTGCAGCAGCGCACCCGCAATGGAGGGTTTAATGACCTATCTTTCCTATGACAGGGACATCACCGCGCTCCTGGTGGTCGATCCCTACAACGACTTCATCTCCGAAGGCGGCAAGATCTGGCCGCGGATCAAAGCCGTAGCCGAGGCAAACAACTGCGTTCCGCACATGCAGCAGGTCCTGCATGCGGCACGCGAAGCAAAGCTTCAGGTGTTCTATGCCATGCATCATCGCTTCCGTCCGGGGGACTATAGCTCTTGGAAGTACGTCGCACCCGTCCAGAGGGCTGCGTGGAAAAACAAGAGCTTCGAATTCGGGACATGGCGCGGCGAATTCCGAGCAGAGTTCGTGCCTGCGCCCGGCGAGATCGTCGCCAGTGAGCATTGGTGTTCCAGCGGTTTCGCCAACACCGACCTGGATTTGCAGATCAAGAGGCACGGCATCCAACGGCTCATCGTTATTGGGCTGATCGCGCACACCTGCATCGAAGCGACCGTCCGTTTTGCCGCTGAGCTCGGATACGACGTCACGGTCATCAAGGACGCCGTTGCTGACTATTCCGACGAGATGATGCACGCAGCCCTCGAACTCAACATGCCGAATTACGCCAGCGCCATCGTGACCACGAAGCAGATCATCGATGCGCTGTCGGTCGAGGCCCTGCCGGCGTTCGATGCGGCAGGCGTGGATTGAAGGTGACGGTCCGGAGCGCTGTTAGCGTCCGCTCCGGATCACATTTGCGATCGGCCAGACAAAAGAAGCATCAGGTCAGTTAATGCGGAGGAATTCAGATGTCCGAGAATATCAATCATCGCCGACGAGATCTTGTCAGCTTGGCTGCGGCGACGTTAGCAGCCGCTCAGTTCGGTGGAATTGGACCATCGAGAGGTGAATCACAGTCGGATAAAGCGCCATCCGCGGTTCGGCCGAGCGCTGGCACATTTGCGCCGCTTAAGCAGATCGAAGCGGGACTGCTGAATGTGAGTTATGCCGAGGCCGGCCCGGCTGACGGTCCGGCCGTCATCCTACTCCACGGATGGCCCTACGACATCTACAGCTTCGTCGAGGTAACGCCATTTCTTGCACGAGCAGGCTACCGCGTAATCGTGCCTTACCTGCGTGGTTACGGCACGACGCATTTCCTGGCGAATGACACATTTCGCAACGGGCAACCCGCGGCAATTGCGGCCGATATCGTCGCGCTGATGGACGCTCTCAAGATAGAAAGAGCGACGATTGCTGGCTTCGATTGGGGTGCGCGGACAGCCAACATCATTGCCGCGGCATTTCCTGAGCGTTGTAAGGCGATGGTGTCGGTGAGCGGCTACCTGATCTCGAGTCAGGAGTCTGGCAAGATCCCGCTGCCGCCATCCGCAGAACTGCAATGGTGGTACCAGTTCTACTTTGCGACCGAGCGAGGCCGGGAAGGCTACGAAAGATATCGCAGCGAGTTCTCGAAACTGATCTGGAGGACCGCATCGCCGAAGTGGCAGTTCGACGACGAGACGTTCGATCGCACTGGGCGGTCATTCGAAAATCCGGATCACGTCGCGATCGTCATTCACAACTACCGTTGGCGGATCGCCCTAGCGCAGAGTGAAGCGCGGTACGCAGGTCTCGACGGGATCATCGCTTCGGCACCGAGCATCAGCGTGCCGACCATCACGATGGAAGGCGACTCCAATGGCGCGCCGCATCCGGCGCCCGCGGCCTATGCGAGGAAGTTCTCGGGCAGGTACGAGCATCGCGAAATCCGGGGCGGCATCGGACATAACCTGCCGCAGGAAGCACCGCAGGCCTTCGCGTCCGCCGTGATCGATGCCGCCGCGATGGCTTGAGCAGGACATGTCAGTGCGGCGCGTCGGGCCTCGGCCGCAAAAAGTAGAGGTCCGCGGGTTAGTATTTGAGCGGGCATTCTTTGATATCTGTTGGCGGGAGCTTGGCTATGGCAACAACAGGGGACGTCGAGCGGAGGCTTGCAGCAGTGCTGGCGGCGGACGTCGCCGGCTACTCTCGCCTGATGGGGGCCGACGAGGTCGGAACGCTGTCCGCCCTGAAGATCGTCCGGCGCGAACTCGTTGACCCCGAAATCGCCGCGCACAAGGGCCGGATCGTCAAGACAACCGGCGACGGCATGCTGGTCGAGTTCGCAAGCTCGGTCGATGCCGTGACGTGCGCCATTGCTATCCAGCGGAGAATGGCGGAGCACGAAGCGAGCCCAACCGACCCGCAACTTCGGTACCGGATCGGGATCAATATCGGCGATATCATCGTCGACGCCGACGACATCTTCGGGGACGGCGTCAATGTTGCGGCGCGGCTGGAGGGTATTGCCGAACCCGGCGGCATCTGCATTTCTTCGTCCGCTTACGAGCAGGTTCGAGGCAAGGTCAACGTCGACTTCGTCGATCTCGGCGAGCACAATCTGAAGAACATTTGTCGCCCGACCAGGGCTTATGCCGTCAGTCTGAAGGCAAGTCCCGATCGGCAGGCTTCGACATCATTTTTGGCTCCTCGACTTTCCGTAGTGGTCTTGCCATTCACAAATTTCGGCGGCGATCCCGCGCACGAGCACTTCGTTGAAGGCCTCACCGAGAGCCTGACCACAGACCTGTCGCGCATCAACGGTTCACACGTCATTGCGCGCAACACCGCGTTCACCTTCAAGGGCAAGTCCGTTGACGTAAAGGCGTTGGGACGAGAGCTGAACGTCCGCTACGCGCTCGAAGGCTCGGTGCAACCAAGTGGCAACCGCCTTCGGGTGAACGTGCAGTTGATTGACGCAACGACCGGCAACCACCTTTGGGCCGAGCGGTTCGACAAGCCCGTCGCCGATCTGTTCGATATGCAGGATGAAATCGTGGCGCGGCTCGCCAACGCCCTGGGCGCCCAGTTCATCGCGGCCGAAGCGCGGCGTGCCGAAGGTGTGGTGCATCCCGACGTAATGGACCTATATTTTCAAGGCGCCGCCGGCCGCAACAAAGGGCCCACGCCCGAACATCTGGCGTCGGCCAATGGATTTTTCGAGAAGGCTCTGACGCTGGAGCCTGATAATGTCGAGGCGCTGGTCGGACATGCCTATGTCGAAGCCATAAGCGCAGGCTCCTTCGTGACGGATGACCGCGTCAGGCGGTTTTCGGTAGCCGAAGCGACCTTAGTCAAGGCTTTGTCTTTGGTTCCGGATCATGCACAGGCCCACATGCTGTTGGGCTTTGTCCAGATCTCGACGAATCGCGCGGCACAGGGCATCGCCGAATGCCAACAGGCGTTGTCGTTGGACCGAAACCTGGCGGCCGCTCACGCCTGGGTCGGCATTGCCAAGGTTTACATGGGGCGCCCGGAGGAAACCGAGGCTCACATCCGGGAAGCGCTTCGGCTCTCTCCCCGGGATGCCGGCGCGTTCCGGTGGCTTCACTTTATCGGCGTCGCAAAAATGCACCTCAACGCCGACTCTGAAGCAGTTGCGTGGTTGCGTCGCGGCGTTGAACTCAATCGCAACTATGCCATCGGGCATTTCCGGATTGCTGCCGCCTTGACGCGGCTTGGCCAGCTCGATCATGCGCGGGCCGCTGCGCAGGTCGGCCTGACGCTCGATCCGAACTTTACCATTCGCCGGTTCCGCTCTCACCTGACGAGCGACAACCCGACCTATCTTTCGGGATGCGAGCGCGCCTGCGAGGGCATGCGAATGGCCGGGGTACCGGAAGGGTAAGCGGCATTTTTTGCGCCGACGGCTGGAGACACACGACTTCGCGTTTGACACACAACAGGAGATTCTGATGACCCAGATTACGATAAGCAAACCGTCCTCAGGCCTATGGACGGCAACTTTCAACAACCCGCCGATCAACCTGATCGATCCGGACACGATCGGCGAGTTGCAGGACCTCCTTGCAGGGCTGGAAAGCGATGCCGAGGTCAAGGTGGTGGTGTTCCGGAGCGCGGACCCCGATTTCTTTCTGGCGCACTGGGACGTGCTCGCCGACAAGGTGAAGGTTGCGGCGATGCCGCCCGGTCCCACCGGCATGCATCCGTGGGCCGACGTGCTGGTGCGGCTGTCGCGCGCGCCGGTCGCCTCGATCGTCGAGATCCGCGGCCGTGCGCGCGGCGCCGGAAGCGAATTCGTCCTCGCCTGCGACATGCGTTTTGCCAGCCGCGAACGCGGAATCCTGGGGCAGTTCGAAGTCGGCATGGGTGCGGTGCCCGGCGGCAACCCGATGGCGCGACTTGCTGGCTTGATGGGACGCGGACGCGGGCTGGAAGTGATTCTCGGCGCCGACGACTTTTCGGCCGACCTCGCCGAGCGCTACGGCTACATCAACCGGGCGCTGCCCGACGGAGAGATCGAAGCCTTTGTCGATTCCTTCGCACGTCGTCTGGCCTCGTTCGAGAAGCACGCGCTGGTCGGCGCCAAGGCTCTCATGAACGAGGTCACGCTGCCGCCCGATGCGGTCTTTCAACATGCGCTGACAGCCTTCTTCGTTTCGACGGCCCACCCGGGCACGCGGGCGCGCGGGGCATCTCTGATCCAGCGCGGACTTCAGAGCCGATCCGACACCGAACTGCGGCTTGGCCAGGCGGTGGCGGATACGCCGGTGACATTGTTCTCATGAGCGCTGCTCGGCTGGCGACGGACCTTTGTCGAACATCAGATGCACCTGCGCGTGAAGCAGAGGCCTGTCAGTCGACACTCAGTTTGGCTTCCACGCCGGTCATTCTTTTGACATCGGCTGCCCATTCGGCATCACTGGCGGCCGCCAGATCTACCCATTCCTCGTCGGATTTGCTTTTCCGCCATTGCAGCATTTTGGTGCCGTCGCGGCCCGCCGGATTTCGAAACCTCGAACTTCGTCCGTCGACAATTTCCTGAACAGTCGCGGCCACCTCAAGAGGTGAAGTGGGATCTTCCAGCGAAGCATCGAAGTAGGCAAGCATCCGTCTTATGGATGAATAGTATGGGTGGTCGGTCGGAATGGCCGGCCTGGGTTTTGTCGTCATCGGCGTGGCAACCACGCCCGGCTCTACCATGGCGACCCTGACATTGAACGGTCTGAGTTCTTGCGCCAGGCTTTCGCTCAATCCTTCCAACGCCCATTTTGATGCAGCGTATGGCCCGAGTGGCGCCATGCCGAACTGGCCGGCAACCGAACTGATATTGACGATGCATCCGCTCTGTCTTTGTCGCATTGAAGGTACGACCACCTTGATGCACCGCACAGCGCCGAAGAAGTTAGTTTCCATTGTTTGCCGGAATACGCCAATCGGAGCCAGTTCGACAGGACCCGTGCCTGAAACGCCTGCATTGTTGATCAATACGTCGATTTGGTTCGTTTCTTTCAGGATTTGCTTGAACGCATCATCGACAGAATTGTCATTATCCACGTCAAGCTGAACAATGTTGATTGACAGATTTTCCTTCGACATAACCTCTCGAAGCTCGCTGCCGCGATCAAGAGTTCTCATGCCCGCGAACACCGTGTGGCCAGCGCGCGCTAATGTCACGGCAGTTGCGAGGCCAATTCCACTGCTCGTTCCGGTAACGACTATAGTACTCATCGGCTTTTACTCCTCGCCTTCAGCGCGGGGGCATCATTGACGGACAACAATTCACAATAAAACGGCAGTTACGCAAGACCGGCCGCGCCGCCTAAGGCCTCTAGCTTCGGGTCACAATGCGTCTTGGCGGGGACTTGGGTGGAAAACGGACGTCCGGATTTCGTTTGGATTGCTTACTCGGCGTGAATGATACGGAGGCACCGTTTGATGGGGGTACACGCAGGGCGTTGCAAATAAGCCAAATTGGCGCGCCACGGCCGATGAAGATGGGCACTATTGCTTCGCCGTGGCGCTATGACGGGCTATCCGGCTTTATCCAGAGGCGCGCCGCCGTGGCAGCAGCCCGCCTGAAGGACTGCGCCAGCCGGTGATGCTGGTCTGCAGCTTCGGCCATGTGGCAGCCTAAGCTCGGACACGCTTGGCGACGAGCGTCGCCAGCCGAGCGGCCGACGGTACGATCGACTGCCGCGGAAACCCGCTGAACCCCAGCATGAGACCTGCGCGGGGGGGCGCTGTGCGATAGAAGCGGCTGATCGCGCGCACGACGATACCGGCGCGTTGGGCGCTGGCCTCGACAGCGATGTCAGACGATCCGTCGCGCAGATAGGCTATGAGGTGCATGCCCTGATCGGGCACCGCAACGTCGAGCCGATCCGCTGCGCGACGCATCAGTGTCTCCGCCAGCGCGTCGCGCTGGTCGCGATATAGCTGGCGCATGCGACGAATGTGCGCAGCGAAATGGCCTTGTTGCATGAACTCGGAAACGACCGCCTGCTGCAGCGTCGCAGGTTGGCGATCGATGAGATAACGTGCGCCTACAAAAGCCTGGAGCAACGCGCGCGGCACCACCGCGTAACCGATGCGTAGACCCGGAAATAGCGCCTTGTTGAGCGTGCCGACATAAATCACCTGCTCGGTGTTATCGAGGCCCTGCAGCGACGCGAGCGGCGGCCCCGAATAGCGAAACTCACTGGTGTAGTCGTCCTCGACAATGAAGGCGCCGCTCTGCCGCGCCCACGCCAACAGCTCCAGGCGCCGCGCCATGGACAGCGCAACGCCGGTCGGAAACTGATGCGAGGGCGTGACGAACGCTACTCGCGCCCGAGGTGCCATGCGCAGGCCGGCGTCGACGACCAGACCTTGGGCATCGACGGGAATGGGATGCGGCCGCACCTTGGCGAGCAGCAACTGCGCGTGGGTCAGCGGATAGCCGGGATCCTCGACCCACACCTCGTCGCCGGGCGCGAGCAGAACACGGATTGCGATGTCGATTGCTTGCTGGGTGCCGGCCGTGATGACGATCTGCTCGGGGTCGCAACGCACCGCACGCGCCGCTCGCAGATAGTCACAGATGTTCCCACGCAGTTCGGAGAGGCCGGCCGGATCGGTGTAGCCGAGGTCATTGGCGCCGAGCCGGCGCACGGCGCGATGGGTCAGGCTGCGCCACGTCTCGGCGGTACGCGCATCGATCAGCGTGCGGCCGGTGTTGAACGGGCGGGCGTCGCTCTGCAGCGCCGATCGCTCGAAGTCTGAAAATGTCTGCGCCGATGTCGGCAGGGTGCGCTTTGTCGCGCGCGGAGCGCCGCGCCGTCGTGATGCAAGGCCGGTCAGATCGCCCGCGATGAACGTGCCCGAGCCGTGGCGGCTCTCGACATAGCCTTCGGCGAGCAGGTGCTCATACGCCAAGACCACGGACGCACGCGCCACGCCGAGCCTCGATGCCATGGCCCGGGAGGACGGCATGCGCGTGCCCGGACGGAGCGCGCCGGACAGCACGGCGGAGCGCACCTGCATGTAGATCTGCCGTGTGAGCGGCGTGCGGCTCGCCCGATCGATCTGCCAGGCGTAGAGGTCGGCCCATCCGCGTGTCATCGGAAAAAGTCCGCTGCAAGTGGTCTGCTACAATGCGCGAAAGTGGACCATCTTGCCGATCCAGTAAAGAGCTAGGTTCTGCGCGTTCCGCGCTGGTCGCGGGTTTTGCAAGGATCGAGCTGATGACGCCGTCTGAACTGTTGGACCTGGCCTGGAGCTACCCATTGTTCGAAGCCCTTTATGGCCGGCGCTCACGGCGGTTCGGTCTCGGCTTCGAGATGCCGGAGGGGCCCTTCCGCTACAAGTCCGCGCATACGCCGGTCCCCCTGAGCGAGATCGAGGAAGCCCTGCTGGTCGGAGCGGGCGCCGGATTCTCCGGACTGGCGCTCTGGGATCTGCCCACGCCGGCGCCTTACCGTCGCCGCAGCGGCCGCACATTCCCGACGACGCGGCCTGGCGGCCAAACGGCGCTATTCTTCACCAACGATGAAGGGCTCTATGTCCTCGATGACAATGTCGCGGCGAGCAAGCTGCGCGAGATCGAGACCCCGGACGAGCGCACCAAGCTCCTCGAAGCGTACCGCGCGCAGCGCCGGGAGCTCCGCCGTGGCCGGCTCGACATTCCGCGCCGCATACTGCCGATGAGCGGGCACGACCTTTGGGATTCGAACCGGCCGGGCTCGACGCTGTTTCTGCCGGTCTGCGATGTGAGCGCGTCGCTGATCTCATTGATCGCGCAGTTCGTCGATCCCGCGCTGCGCCGCTACGCGCCCGCGGGCGGCGGCATGAACATTGTCGATGACCGCCACGGCGGTCGGCCAGCCGGCACGGAGCGTTGGCTGAAGGACGGCTTCCTCGATGCCGAACGGATACTGCCGCTATCGATCGTCGAGCGGCAGGCCTGCTACTATGTCTTCAGCGAGCCGGCGGCAATCTGCCAGAACATGTTCCTGGCAACCGAGGCGTTGGGGCTGGGCGGATGGAAGCATTGCGGATTCCTCTCGCTCGAAATTCTCGAGCGCATCGGCTTCCGCATCGTCGCGGCGAATGGCGGAGCAACATTCGGCAATCCGGTCGGGCTCGACGGCGTGTTCGAGGCAAGCTGTCCGCCCTATCACCCGACCATGGATGCGGCCGTTGATGCCGTGCTTGCGCCGCGGTTACACGACGGCAAGGAAACCGGGCCCGTGCCGCACCGCATGTCAGAGGCGGAGCATCGCGTCGGCGCGCTCCGGATCAGCCCGGAAGGGCTCGCCTGCACCAAGGCGATCTGCAACTACATCCACGACACTTACGGCCGCTTTCCCGGCGGCACCGATGCGATGCATCTGATGTGGGTGATGCAGGCCCATCACATCGACACCGACTACTACGACCGGTTCTTTGGTCCCGGCGCCTACGGGCCGGCGCACGCGGCGCACATAGCGACCTGGCACCCCTGAGGTCGGCGCCGCCATGATCGAAGTATCCGGTGGCCACCCAGCTCTTCCCCCGGGAGCAGTTCGGCCGCCTGCGGTCCTGATCACTGTGGAGCAAGGTCAGCCTCTCAAATTGGGATTGCAGGTCGTGGCGAGGTCGGAATTTCTCGGACGACGAGAGCGCCGCACCGGCTAGCGCAGGCCGCTATCGCGTGCCCTGGCGCAGAATGGCGCGCCACGGCCGACGAAGATGGGCAATATTGCTTCGCCGTGGCGCTATGAGGCGGCAGCCTCTCATGCGCGAGCCCCTCTTAATCACCCGATCGCCTACGATTTAGCGCTTCGCCCAAGGGCAGCGATTTTCCAATGTCACAGTCGGCTTGGGTGGGCGTTGATGCATCCCAGGAATCGGGTCTACGTCGGTTGTCGGAGGGAACGCGGAGATCAGATTTCGGCGCCGTCAAGACTGTTGTTGACCCGAGGCGGACATTGCGGCGATAGAACTTGAAGGGGTGGCATTGGAGAAGATTTAGGCGCGGGGCGCATGTCAATCGAAAGGCCCGAACATCGGAAAAAGGAGGAGGTGAGGGAGCGACTTATGTCTGACAAATATGCCGTGGTCGGCAATCCGATCGACCACACCAAATCGCCGCTGATCCATCTCAGCTTCGCCAAAGAGACCGGGCAGAATATAGACTACGTCGCGATTGAGGCTCCTATCGGCGAATTCAACGAAGTGGTGGACAAGTTTCGGCGCGAAGGCGGCTTAGGCCTCAACATCACCGCGCCGTTCAAGCTGGACGCGTTCGCGTATTGCACCGATCTTAAGGAGCGCGCCCGGCTCGCTGGTGCCGTAAACGCGATGAAGTTCGAGGTAGATCGGGTGACCGGAGAGAACTTCGACGGCGTCGGCCTTACCAACGATATCACACGCAATCTCGGCCGCTTGATGAAGGGGCGCCGGGTGGCACTGCTCGGCGCGGGTGGCGCAGCACGCGGCGTTGTGCTGCCGTTCCTCGAGCAGGGGCCGGCGGAGCTGGTCATAGTAAACCGCACCGTAACTAAGGCGGAAGAGCTTGGGCGTCAGTTTAAGCAATATGGGCCGATTACTGCGATCGGCTATTCGGACCTCGCCGACAAAAAACTTGGCCGGTTCGATCTAGTCGTGAACGCAACCTCTGCCAGCCAGCGCGGCGAGCTTCCGCCGATAAGCCCAGAGGTCTTTGGCGACGATTGCCTTGCCTATGAGTTGCTATACGGAAAGGGTCTTACGCCATTCCTCTGGGTGGCGCGGAACGCCGGCGTGAAGCGGCTTGCAGACGGAGTCGGTATGCTGGTCGAGCAGGCGGCGGAGGCGTTTGTGTGGTGGCGTGGCCTCCGTCCTGACACGGGGACCACAATCAAAAAACTTACCGTGCCGCTCGAATAGTCCAATCACAGAAACTTCGGACCCGATGCAAAAATCGTCAGCCGATGTTGGTCGGCTGCGCCTCCCAAGCTCCGCATGACGCTTCTAAAACGGCATTCCGCGCGGCGAGGCAAAAGCCCCTTGGTGACCCGACGCGACGTGCAGAACCTGCGAGTCACGGACGCAATCTCCAAGCGGCAAAAATCGGACTGACGGGCATAGGTTAACTCAATTGTCGGCTCGTCATTGATATTGATGTCGCTTAATGTGCTATGGCACGAATGCGAAGTGCGGCAACGTCTGTCATAACTCCGTTGTTGGATGAAAGTCAGACGTGAAACCAACATCCCAAGATCGGTAAATCGTGCATTGGATGGTGTGATCAATGCCGTCCGATTGTCGTCCGCATCGCGCTCCAAGCCATTCTCTGCAGCGGGCTCACGACGGTTCGGCAGTGACTAACCGAAGCATCGGCCAGCGATCGACGCGCGGAGGAACCGCAGGCCCGCGGATGTTTGATGCGCAATTTCGGCGGAGGGAAATATCGTAGCGTGGAGTAGACGATAGGTGCTCGATGAGGACGGCAAGAAAAAAGCTCGGCCAGCGCCTCGCATATTGGTTGGGGAATGCTGAAGCATAACAGCAGATTATCCTTACCCGAACTGCCACCCAAGTGAACCCACTTGCCGGCGCTTCTTCCGATACGCCAACGAAATCAATATTCCGAGCGACAGCGCTCATTTTCGTGAGCGCTTTCTGCTCAATCTGGAACGGTTCGCGACAACGATTGCGCGGGCATCGCCCTATTCCTGAATTTGTACGGGCAGGCGCCGAAGGAGGGAATTTGTTGGCCTGCTTTTGAAGAGCGGGCCAGGCCCGCGCCACCCCGTCAAGCCTCGCGCCGTTGGCGCGCCCGGCTCCGCCGGCTTGCGGGATTGACAGGCTGTCGCTGGCCCGGCGAGGGCTATCCAAGCAGGTAAGGAATGGTGTGAGCGAACTCGCTCCAATCTCGACTGGGACGGACGCGCGGCGGTGTGGTGCTGCGTGTGCTTCGGCCATTGTTTTGGCCAAGGTCGGGTGCGAGACTCCGAGCATGGCTCGCAAGCGCAAATCCCGAACACGCAAGGCCGCGACGGAGGTCGGACTGCCCGACGACCTCTACGACTACGCGCGCCCGCCAGCCCGTCGCGTAGGCCGGCCGGCGGCGGAGGATACGACCACATGGACCGTCACCGACGACTGGCCCGACGAGGTGCCGATCACCGAAGCCGAGATCGACGTGTTCGAGGCCTGGTTCGGTGACCTCTTCGATGAGCTGTTCTCGACCCGCCACTGATCTCTGACTTTGGAGGATCTGCTATGACCGCGCCTATTCGTGCTGCCCTGTATCTGCGGGTCTCCACCAGCCGCCAGGCCGACAACGACCTCTCGATCCCCGACCAGCGCCGCCAGGCCAAGGCGTACTGCACCTCGCACGGCTGGCAGATCGTCGCCGACTATGTCGAGCCGGGCGCGTCCGCCACCGACGACCGGCGGCCGGAGTTCCAGCGCATGATCGATGCCGCCACGATGAAGCCGCCGATGTTCGACGTGATCCTGGTGCACAGCTTCAGCCGCTTCTTCCGCGATCAGTTCCAGCTGGAGTTCTATGTTCGCCGGCTCGCCAAGAACGGCGTCCGGCTGGTGTCGATCACCCAGGAGCTCGGCGACGATCCCATGAGCAACATGATCCGCCAGATCATGGCGCTGTTCGATGAGTACCAGTCGAAGGAGAACGCCAAGCACACCCTGCGGGCCATGAAGGAGAACGCCCGCCAGGGATTTTGGAATGGCGCGCTGCCGCCGATCGGCTACCGCATCGTCGCCGGCGAACGGCGCGGCGCCAAGGTCAAGAAGACCCTGGAGATCGATCCCTTCCAGGCCGAGACCGTGCGGCTGATCTTCCGCCTGGCCTTGGAGGGTGACGGCAGCTCGGGGCCATTGGGTGTCAAATCGATCACCAAGCATCTCAACGCCAGCGGCATCCGGACCCGTGACGGTGGACGCTGGGGCATCGATGGCGTCCACAAGGTGCTGACGCGCACGACCTATGTCGGCCGTCACCGCTTCAACACCAAGTTCTGGAAGACGCGCGAGCGCAAGCCGGAGACTGAGGTTGTCGAGATGATGGTCCCGCCCATCATCGAGGTCGCTGAGTTCGAGGCCGTGCAGGCCCACCTCAGGTCTCGCAGCCCGGCATGGACGGCGCCACGCATCGTCAGCGGGCCGACCCTCCTTACCGGCATCTGCTTCTGCGCGGCCTGCGGCATGGCGATGACCTTGCGCACCGGCAAGAGCGGCCGGTACCGCTACTACACCTGCTCGACCAAGGCCCGCCAGGGCGAGACCGGCTGCAGGGGACGGACTGTCCCCATGGAAAAGCTCGACACGCTCGTTGCCGATCACATCGAACACCGCCTGTTACAGCCGAACCGTCTTGAGAAAATCCTGTCCTCGGTGCTCGACCGCCGGGAGGAGCGAACCGAGCGCCAGGCGGCACATATCGCTGAGTTGCGCAAGCGGGCGACCGAGGCAGACGCCAAGCTCAAGCGACTCTATGACGCCATCGAAAACGGTGTCACTGATCTGTCCGGCCTGATGCTGAAGGATCGTATCACTGAACTGAAGGTGATCCGGGACCAGGCCCGTGCTGACGCGGAGAGGGCCGAGGGTGCGATAGAACGCCAGGGGCCAACCATCACCACCCAATCGATCAAGACCTTCGCCAGAACCGCCCGCAAACGAATGCGGATCGAGGGCGGAGGCTATCGCCGCGACTACCTTCGCGCGTTGGCCCAGCGCGTCGAAGTCGACGCGAAAGAACTTCGCATCATGGGGTCGAAAAGCGAACTGCTGCGCACCCTCGTCGCCGCTTCAAGCGCAAAAACGACGGGTTTTGGCGTGCCCAGTTCTGTATGCCCTTCCTGAGAGAGGGGTGACAGTTCATTCCGGAGACATGGGTTACACAATTGGGCCTTTTGCGGGGAGCGCAGAATGCCCTGGAAGGCGTGTAA
>Ga0307509_10007361_pt1 | contig 14416 bp, 11 predicted proteins | sample 10_EM_MG_FD_202245 | JGI IMG/M metagenome (GOLD analysis project Ga0307509, IMG submission 202245) | Populus trichocarpa ectomycorrhiza microbial communities from riparian zone in the Pacific Northwest, United States - 10_EM | ecosystem: Host-associated > Plants > Roots > Unclassified | place... | reverse complement strand
CATACTAGACAGCAGACGTTACCCACAACCTCACCACTTACATGCCCCCATGATAGAACCTTTTTAGCCTCCTCCTTCTCAATTTTTAATGTACTGGGAAAGCCAGCACAGTTAACCCGAGTAGTACCAGCAGCCCCAATTCCTAATTCTAATAACCTTTCAAATAGAGGAATATTTGTAAAGTAGTTATCAAGCAGTAGATTCCACCGGTGGTGTGATGGGAGAAGTTGGGCTAATTGCAAAACTCCTCGTAATGTAGGGCTTAAATTAGGAGAGAGGGAGGAGAGCTCAGCAATGCCTTCAGTAGAGGAGTACCAAAGGAAGCCATAGGTATAGCCATGGTCGCATAAGGCAAAGATTTTATAGCCTTCGTTTATAGGCTTATTGCGTATCTTAAGAGTATGCCTACTTCGTCCACAAAACCGTATAACCATCTCATCAATAGCAACTTTGGTGTCAGGAAGATAGTATTGGCGAAAGCGCTGGCGAAGCACTGATGCCAAAGGTTCTAGCTTCTTATACCAATGCTTTAGATCCAATTGAATCCTTGGATCTGATACATGGAAGTATCGTTTAAGCTGTTCAAAGCGGTTCAGGGACATGCAGCTTCGGGGAACTCGATATGGATATTTGGCTGACAGTACTCGATACCTTCTTAGTGGTCGCTTCGATATCTTCCTCCATCTATTTCTTCCTCTCTTTGACCAATATAGGCTCAGCCTTGGCTCCTTATGCAAACCCATTTTTATTGTCAAACCAATAAATATCTGGAGCTCAGCTGCAGTCGTCTCCTTCCATTGACGGGCTCTTGAACTAGAACCTGGTTTCTCCTTACTCTTCGCATACAAATTCGTATTTACTGCTAACAGCTCGAATATATCATCGTCCCAGAAGAGCGAAAACAAATCAAATGGTGTTGGCCGCGCCTCTTCCGTAAGTGGCAATAGTACCTAATTTGCATATATCTTTAGTCTACCTCACTACATACTACTCAGGCTGATTTATTTAGAGATTACTTACACGAGCGGTATGAGGTTCAAAAGGAACCTCTACAGGATTATATTGTGGTAGACCGGGCAGATCTCTAGCAGAAATCCTTTGCCGTGATTTTCCCTTTACCGCTTGGAACTCAACTACCGGTGGCTCAAACCCTGCCTGCTGTAATATAGATTGAGCTGGATCTTTCTCAGTTGCTGGGTCTGGACTGACTGGCTCTGCTGCCTTGTCCGGGATCAGATACCCCGGTGTATTGTGGAGGGGAAAGGCTGAGCTCTCGGTCGGGGGGCCATAGGATTTGGAAGAAAGCGAGTTTCTCACTTCGGATATCTTTCGTCTCTTCAAGTGGTGCAAGCGTCCATTCTCCTGCACCTCAGCTAGTGGTCTTCGTTTGGAAGGCATTTTTGATCAAAAAAGTGTATTGAATCCGCCTGATCTAAGCTAGACCACCTTTCTCATACCTAGCAACTATGGGTTTGTGCAATCTGTTGACGTTGACAAGTATGCCGATCATTTACTCTCTAAAGTTAGTGTTCAACATTTCAAATGGGCCTGAATGTCTCAGCGGTTTAGGGGATAATGATATGAGAAAAGAATAGCCTTTTAATTAATAGTAAAATACATCAAGTGCCTGATCCACAACTATGAAGAGTAGATTCTAAGGGGTATTTAATAAAGGTTTTCTAAGTTTGTATTTTAGTGTTATACTATAGGTAGAGGCAAAAAAAACAAAAAATGCAAAAGTTTGTTTCTTTTGAGATTTATGAGGTTGTGAATGAATTGATATATATTTTCTACAGGCTCAAGTTCATCTCATACATATATAATTCAAGATTATTTTTAAACATTATTGTGGCTTGAAAATAACTCAAAAAACAATGAACTTGAGAGGAGTTGAACCGATATACATAATCTTGATGCCAAGGTGTCCCCCGTTGCAAAATATTTAGTTAACAGTATAGACGGCCGGAACCATATAATTATTTAAAAGTTTAGTAAGGATTAAATTAAATAGACCAGAGAACTAGACCATTCTGCCTCGATATAGTTTTACGCATTTATAACCCTTTACCCTTACGAATAGAAGCATTACAGCACTCGACAGGCCTACTCCTAGTTTCTAGAGCTTTGCATGATATCATGCTTGTACTTGTCCCAGGCAGGAAGCGCGCAGACATAAGGAGCCGGGGAGGTTAGGGAGCGAGGGAGTGTACTGTGAGTGGATCGAATCTGAGGTGTTGGGGTTTCCTGTAGGCATTTATTGGTGGAGCAAACACTTTAGCGTGGCATAGAAAGCCCAAGGGAACAAATTATCCGGAATAAACTCTGTCTTGAAGAGAGGCGAGATATTTTTGAAGGATTCCTGATATATTTATTAAATATCCCCCGGTATCTTTCGCCTGGGACGAGTGGCAAAGGTTCAGCGCGCTTCGACGATTAGATGGCGAGAGGGAGCAGACTAGGTGGCGAAAGTACAAGGGAGCATTAACGCACCACTGCAAGGCGAAAATATCGCCGCAGGAGATACAGCAAGCCACTCAATATCCACCCCACACGGACGGCTAAACTTAAGCATGAAACTTTCCTGTAGTCAATTTAAAGGATTTGATAAAAATGCTGCAACTGAAAAGATCAGCAGAGTGATTTCCTCCCTCATTGACCCCAATCAATGGGTATCCTCCAGAGTAGGGGGGGATCTACTCGAGTAAGTGGTTGGTGGTTTGATCTATAATCTCTAGCCGCCCTAGGCCAGAGAATATAGGAGTGCTCTCTAAGGATCATCTAGCTTTTTTAAAAATAAAAAAATAAGCTGAGGTGAATGAAGAAGGGAAAGCATCCAGTTGAACTCTCCCCTAGAGCCCAAAAAGAGAACCTCTTCGAAACCTTGCCCATAAGGCGAGCGTACTCGTTTTCCATTGTGCCCCGGGTACTTAGGCAACTCGAAGTCAACCGAAGAATGTCTAAATTAATGAATGCATAAAGGGGCCCGGCTTCCACAAGCACGTCCGGCATAGCTCAGAGGAATTGCGCAACTAATTCATTCATATATTGTACTCTTAGCATCCGGTCGCTCTCTTACCTGGAAAGCTTTAAGTTAGCATCCAAAAGGTAACAAAAACCTAAGATGAGCCAGTTATACCCAAACTTAACCAGAATATGTAGGGCATATTCCGAAGTGTATGGTATCGTATTGTGGGAGGGGGGGGCAAACCCCTTGTCATATGGGGTCACGCGCAGTCATCGCAGCTAGTAGGCTACTAACTGCCATGAATTGTATGATAATAGATCCTGCTTGGTGTGAAGTAGTACGGTACCCAGATCTAGATCGAGCGGCCTATATCAGGATAATTTTCGTGAAGCAGATTCCCCGTAAGGTTACTCAGAAGCCCAAGCTCGGATATGGCTTAACGGACGTCATTGCAGAAACTCGAAACGCCCCTAGCCTCGATACTCAGGCCGCAAAGGAACCTATATCGCACAACCAGTTTGCTTTAGTCCGGATGAGGCCTTCCGGGCACCAGCTAAATCTATGATCTATGTCTTAACTTCTTAGCTCCAGACTTAGAGATGACAGTGGTCGGACCCTTTTCCAGGACACTGATGTATTCAGTTTCTTCCAGAGCAAAGACAAGTCTAAACACGCATCAAACCCTTTACCTTCACAGAATTCAGCCCCTTCAATGCACTACCGGAATCCTATTACGGAGTTTTGCCTGCATTACCCAAGCACTGAATTCCAAAACACCAAGCTGTCTGAGGCCGTTTCGTGTCACGAAATGTCACTCGCTCCCGTGTCACACATTCTGGCTTCAGCATAGCTTACCTATGAGGAATCTGTACGGAGGTATGGCTCCTAAGTTTTGTATGTTCCACAGGGCGTAAACCCAGCAAACCTCGCTTGTGGAACCTACAAAACTTAGGCCCTGTACCTCCGTATTGCTCCGGCACCTACCGTAACTCCAAAGTACTTCTCTGGGGTCGATTCGCCAAAATTAAGTCCGTGTGGCCCAACCCGCAGGAAGGTCGGTAGAGCGACTCTACCGCAGCTAAATAATAAAAACTGTTAAGTTAGCGCCTTGGGATATTTTTTACGGCATCCATGCCCCCTGTTAGCAAGGGGGGTGATCTCTGCCGAGAGCAATCCAACATTCTTATTTTATCCTAGTAAATTTAATACCAAGAGCAACCAAACCAAGCCAAAGATAAGGGTGTTCTTGCCCAACTTTTTCCAGCCACCTGCCGTGGCAACCGAAAAACAGCATCACGACGGCCAGGAGCTTGATAGACTATCATACCCCACATAGTCTACAGAAAACGGGGAACCGATCAAACCCCCCGGACTAGCGAATCGAACGAAGCGACTGGTCACAATCACGAAATCGGAACGCTTGTCTGTGCGTTCGGAAGGCGGGGGGGCCGCGTTTGAAACAGGAAAATTATCAGTATTGTGAGCTTGACCAAAGTGTCACCATTACAGTCCAGTACCGGCATTGGTACGTGGTACAGTACTGTACAGTACGGGGAAAGCTCAGGAAAGAAACTCCGGCCGATCACATTTAAGGCATCGAGCGCCGGGGTTGAAAAAGAGAGAGTTATGTAACTCCTCCTTGCATACAAAACTGCCAGATCAATTAGAAACTCGGCACTCTAAAAAAACAGTCTTTCACTCCTGGACTAAATGCTTCCAATGCCGTTGGTTCGCAAACCAACTCTTTGTTTTCTTCATGGTAACTATCATGGAGCCACAAAGAAACCTGGGGCTTTTCTTTCCCCAGGCTAGGCCTTGGGATACTCCATGGGGATTTGGCTACGAAAGGAGAACAAAAGACTCCAATTCTATCAATGATCGAATATTCGCCTTCTTAAAGCTCACCCTTCCTATCACCTATCTTGGCCCCACAAATGAAAGTACGTCCGAATGTATCCCGCAATATGAGGATAATATCAACCGCCCTACCTCCCTACAGATCCTATTAATTCCAATATCTGCCAGCACGAGAATGCTCAACACCCCCATTTGAGGCAGTTGTTCCGTCCCAACAGCCGTTCCAGAACGAGAATCCCGGGGCCAAGGTCCACTCGTACTGGTGGAACGTCGTGCAAGGCTCCATAGCTGAGGCGATCGATCAGAAATGATTCTTGATGCCTAGGGTAGAACGGCTTGGACATATTACCAGGTCCCTTATTTTCCCGCGAGGGTCACAGTCCAAGCGGGATACTGGCTTCCGATCTCGCTCTATAGTCTCGAGTATTCCTGTCCCAGTTATCATGCAAGACGAAAGCTTTACCGGGAGAATTGGTGGCTGGCATTGTTACCTGTGGGTGTCGAGGTTACATCGCTAAGGAATAATTGAGATTACTACTGCGGATCGCGTCACATGTCTGCAGGGCTCTCGCTTGAGGTCTGGTTATCCTCGCGCATACCCTACGCAAGGCGTTGGCTTGCTACTGTATCGCTACCGTATACTTCTTCGTTATAAGAGTTTTCGAAATGTTCAATATATCCCTGGTGTTCTTTTAAACCCCTCGGTGCCCCCCCTTGTAAATTAGAAGGGTGCTTTGACTTTTCAGTCGGATCCTCCTCCTTACTCATTGTCTTTGGGGTGTTCTGGGAAGTCACCACTTTCGTTTCTGGTAACTCTTTTGTTGCTTCCCTGGGTATTCCCGTTTCGCGGCACAAAGCCTTAAAGCACCTGCTTATACTCACAGTACCAGGCCCTAAAGATATGTTGAAACACATCCAGGCTCAGCCCGGCGTCCAAGAAGTGGTCACATCCGTTTCCGTCATGTTCTCAATTGTGACTTTAGCAGTCGCATTCCGAGTCTGGGTAAACATACTTGTCGGGGCGTACACAAGAGTGTCTGTCCGAGTCAGCGATGGGTGTGTGGGGTTGGCGTGGTTTTTCTACACTGTTGGGTTTGCGTGTTGCATCTGGAGATCGGAGAGGGAGATTGCCTACAAGAATGCCTCGTTTTTTCCAAAAGCTCTCAAAGAGTTGGCCGGTAAGGTAAGGTTATCTTACCCTAATCCCCCGGCGAGTATGATAGCACAACTCCTGTGGCTCCGATTGACAGCGACTTGCACATAGGTGGCTGTTGTTGAGACAATGATGTACTATTCTTCTTTATGGATGGTCAAGGGAGCGTTTATATCCACGTATTTTGGGGTAGCCACCAACGTCTCAAAACGGCTGAGATACTTATTATACGCCATCACGGCTATCATCTTTGTTTCATACGTGGTAATAGTTCTGACAAGTGTTTTCTCCTGCTGGCCTTTTTCCGCGAATTGGTTAGTATTTATACTTAACCCCCAGCACCAGTCATCATCCCCCCCTTCCACCCCACCGGACATGTCACCTTAGTAGCCCCTAGCTAACATTACCTCCACAAAAAAGGACAATTAATGATGGGGCTGTAGTCCCTAGATGTCCAATGATTAATTTAAACACTTTCATTCATACAACTGTTCTTAACGCTTTCACCGATCTCTTAAGTGCGCTCGCGACTCCAGCTTTTTTCCCATTGCAGTATCACTGACCAACCGATATCTCAGTTATGGGCATGCCTTTTCTTATACTACGACTCCACGCTCTCCAGCTCCGTGACGTCTGGGGTCTCTCTTTCCTACTCTTTCTGGGCTCAATTTCTATTATCGCGGCCACCGTGCGCGCCATAAACATACCGCCAATCGAACAATTCACGACGAGCAGCCTAGCCAACGTTCGGAAGGTTGAGATTCTATCGTTTAGCGAGCTCATGGTAGTCTTTTTCGCTGCGTGCGCACCATCGATAAGGGCTCTCATACACCGGAATAGGAGGAAGGAGGAAACATCGAGGTACCTCTCTGGTATGGATCGCTCAAGCATTACTGGAAGTTATGATCTGGAGGGCGTTGTCTCATTAGAACTGTCAATTAAGCAGTTCCCCGGCATTTCAGAGGATGAATTCGGCCTTGTGGATAATAAAGCGAGGGAGCCGATGGGGCCGTCGACACGGGACCGCGATATTGGGACTGCTTTATCACTCGATGAGAGTTGAGCATTTTCACTGTTATTCTCCTACTTGAACTAAACCACGCTTTTCACAGGCACCGCTTTTGTTGTTTCGATTCCTTTTTTTTTTCGAACTTGGCAGGGGGAGTTGGGTCTTTTTTTCACCATAGTCTTAAACCATAATGATCAATGATAATATTAATCGATCGTTTAGTCGGTCAGTTGCTTATGAACCCTTTTTTCACGTCCAAGTACCCTACATATCCCCCCAGAAAACTCACTTTCCCTCGAGAGTCCAGCCTTCTCCGGCTCTACTTTCGCCAGGCTAGCCTAGTAGGCACAACATTTCAGATAGCACACAAATGACCGCTCGATACCCGCTGACGAACCACCTTAAAAAGAAGCTTCAGGAGCAATAATACCACCCCCTTTGCACTCCCATCCACTCTACTTCACCATGCTATCTCCAGGACGCTAGAACACCTAGTAATGGCTCTCGGCAGGCCATTTCACCACCGGGTGATAATCCATGATTTCACCAAAAACACTTCAAGAAATCGCAACACCGAGCTTTGAAACCGGAGGCGCTCAACCACCAAAATCGACACCAGGTGGTTCCCCTAAATTATGGTGAAATTGCTCACATCGTTGGTACAAATCATTGGCTCCCCTTCACCCATTCTAAGGCTCCCTTACAGGGTGATTCATAAGTTGCCTCGACTACTGGTACGAGCAAGACACCTAGCGAGTCCTGCATTTAGCTCCCAGAACCCCCCCCCCCCTGCCTGATACAAGATCTCTATCACTTACGCTTCGACTTAGCCCGAGGCTCGATCTTTTGCGGACAATAACAGCTGCGAGTGTCCCGCAGCCAGCCAGCCGGCTCGAACCACTGGGTGTGGTAGATTCGTAGATACTACAGGGGCAAGGGGCGCCCTTCTGCTTCAGGCGCTTTTTCTTCTCAGCTCTGTTAATGTAAACCGTATGCTGATGGATCCATTCGGGGATAGTCCACTTGAGCACCGTGAGGAAGCCTAAACGTAGTGAATCCATCCTGCGACACCGAGGACGAGGGCTTGGCAAAAGAGGGATGCTATACATAAGCTCGGTGTGAGACTCGAAAAAGAAAGCGAGTTATGATTCTTGCTTCAGGGCTATAGGGCTATGGCTTCAACTGAGCGAGCACAACCCTCGGCAAAATCTCATTTACTGTTTTCAGAGCTGAGGATGCACTCCAGCGCCCATAGCAAAAGTTGATATCTACCCTTCTGAGCGGGTCCATTCTTCCAAATACATCCTTGGATGGTTCACTCCTCCTATTCTTTACGCTGTTCGCTCTTAGCCCATGTGAAATAGCAAATATTATGCTTTAATATCGCTCGGTAATGGAGCTCTTGCAGTCTCCGCTGTCCAAGCGAAAATGAGGTCGCGAGGAAAGCCCGGTTTCTCCTTTATTTGCTTTTATCAGAAGAATACAGTCCAAATAAGGCAATGCACTAGTGTTCAAGTATCGTAGGGCCTCCCTTATTACTTGCATATTACCCGATACTGTTGTCTCCGACAGCTGGGGCACTCTCCCGGGCAGTGCGTCAATGCCATTTCACACCCAGTTGGCCGCATTCCCTTGACCGATGCAGACCATGGAACGCCTGGGGTTGTGATGGATTGTTGGCCGGTAGGCACAAAGATTTCCCCCTCGGCATGGGATTTCTCAAGTAAGCTATAATTCCAAGCGTTAAACACTAATGGGGTTGCATTGCCCCAGATCTAACTCACGGGTCGTTCTAGAGACCGAAACCGGGAGTACATTGCGTTGACTGGTATGGAAAGGAGCAGTTGGCGAGTTTGAAAACATTACCATCCTCACGTGCGGCAAGCTTGAAAAGAAAAGTAGAGCCTCAACACCCTGAAAGAGAGTGAGGTAGGTGGGGTAGTAAACCCCATAGTATCACAGTTTCGACCTTACCTTGGATGTCGGAACCATGAACCTCTGATTCAGGAGAGTATCGGCAACATCCGATACGCTCAAACCATGGAAGAAGAATCGCACTATTCCGGACTTAATGCCCCCGGAATCCCTGGTCTACCGGTATCATCCAGAATGTGACGCCTTAGTAAAATGTCCTTCTACTACTCGTGTAACGCTTGACCATCCAATCTTTGGCACGCAGGGATAGCCACCCCTGTACCAACTCCCAACAAGACAAATATCGTAAGGACAACAAACTTCTGTCAGCCTCCTCTCTCTCCCTCAGTTTAGCTCAATTCAGTCCAGTTCAGTGCAGCACGCCGACCCCAAAACAGCCGACAATGTCCGAGCGACCGTTACAGCTCCTCACACTTCCATTCGACGTCCTCAGCGCACTCCTAAAGTCGCTGGATACATTCGGTGACCTCCACTCCCTCATTCTCACCCACAGCACTTTCTACAATGTCTGGAGGGCGAACACCCAGGGCGTAAGCCGGCAGATTTCCCTGCGACAATTTGCGCCATGGGCCGACGCTATTGCAGCCCTGCGTTCGATTGATGGCAAACAGTCGGACGAAAAGGACCATGGTGGCGAAGAGAAGCCGGGCTCTTCGCAGGAGCCTCCACTCTTCACTCTTCGTGGCGAGAGCCTCTCCACAGGAGACATCAAGAGGATGATCGAAGACGCAGGGCTGATCAAGGGAACCGTGATTCGTAGATGGCTAAGGGACTTCAAACGCCCCTTAACATCGGCGCTGATTCCGTGGCCGACGGCATCCGAGTGCTTTCGCTCCGACCGTGCGCTCTACCGCATCGCCATGTACTCCCGGAAGACGGCGAAAGACGGCCAGGGCCAGGGGATCCCCAATTGCCTCGAGCGTGACTTGGCGCAGCTCTCTCTGGTCGAGCTCACAGAGATCCAGAAAGCTGTGCAAATCTTTGCCCTAATCTTTGAGACTCCTGCCTTCGGGGCAGACATGGCCAGCCAAATTGGCATGAAGGTCTGCATGGAGGTGAATATTGCCGCTGCGAAGAAGCTTCGAAACTTGTGGGAAGACCCAGCCTGTGGAGTCGGGAAGGCGAAGGCACGAAGTTTAAAGAGGTTATTGGATATATACGCTCTTCTGGATATTGCTGTTGGCTATGAGCGCGAGATGAATGCCTTGGAGAAAAGGTTATCGGTGTCGTGAGAAGGCACGGTGCGTATAATACTTGTGTCTTATTGCACGCCAATTCCTACTGAACAAAAATACCTATAGGTGATGCCTGGGGAATATTGAAGCAAAATATGCAAACATGCGGTGGCAAACTGGGGCAGGGCTAGCGAATGCCAGCGCCAAGCTAAAAGTGGACATCCATTCAAGGTTACCTAGCCATAAATATATTTACAGGGAAAACGATAAAAAAAAACAATTGCGTGGTCCTGTCTTGAAGTTTTCGTGCTGTTTTATTTTCAATTCTAGGGGTTGGGGGGGTATATGCAGATATATAGGCATTTTGCATTACACAATTGCGCTACCATGATACTATCATAATCTATCAAGAATGTGCTATGCCCGTGTATATAATATAACCTTGGTCCACTCAATGAGAAAGACGACCCATCTGCCCCTAACAAAATGAATGACAGTACTCCCTAACAAAGTGAATGACAGTACTGTACACCAGCCAAGCCTACCCTTACCAAAACAGAAGTCAACTCGGGAGGCAAGAAAACTATTTACTCCCCACACTCGAGTATGGAACTACGAGCACAACTAAAAACCATTCAGCCCCGGGACCGAAATGGCTTGTTTCGAGTGCTAAAGTTCCTAGTTGACTGATTAGGCCCGTACAGGTATGCCAATAGGCGATACTTGTAATACCATGTCGTACCGGCACTGCACTGTGCACGACAGCACAGTACTACACAGTATACGACCACGCATTCTCCAAAACCCCTGACCTCAAAAAATAAAAAAAAAGGCCCTTCACCATGCTGTAGGCCATCACCTAGCAAGCACTACTTGGTGATTCATAAAGCATTCGGATAGTTTTGCGGCAAGATGTCCCTACTCGCTACAGTACCTAGATGCCCAAATATTGGCGCCAATTCATCCAAATGCTTTCTGAATGGCCAGTAACTTATGCCGAGAAACGGACGCCCACTCAGCCAAAATAAACTCCTCAACCACACCATACAACACGCGCGCAGAAAGTGAAAACCAATCAACCCAACAGTTCTAGGAAAACGCATGTTACCACGATATATACGACCTAACGCAAACTTCATACGGCAGTAACAAAAAGCCAAGCTCTGCCACCCCCAATACCGAGCTTGGGAACCTCTCCCCCCAGCGATACCCCGCATCACTCACTCAGAACGAATATTTCCCCTATAAACCCCGAAAAGAAATCCCATCATACATAATATTAAGGTTAGGTTCACCTAGCACCATTTTCTCAGTAATAGCGGACGTCACAGTCCACCTGATCAGATGCTGATTGGTGGTTTTGTGTGAGGAAACGAGCCCTGGTCGCCACAGTAGCCACAGCTCATCCAATCAAAGCAAGAAAACCATTTGAAAATTTCCTATTTGAGTTTAGCTGTTTGGGTGGGGGGCTTGCTCTGGTGGACTGTGACGCTCTCTACTAGTACCGTACACCAGTATTCCCCGAGACTATGATACGAGTAGTACATAGTAGTGCTCATGCGACTCGTCAGCGATACTTCCTAATAACCCGAGAGCGATAATTCTGGAAAGCAAAGAAATTGGTTCTCCCCGTTCACGCAACTCACTAATAAGGGGGCTGTTTGGCGTGACATGTTTGTGAAATCTGGGTGACTGCAAACCCCATATCCCATGCCAGAAACGGTTGAAAAATTGCTGCTGGTTGTTGCGAACCATTGTTTGTGATTCACATCTACCAAGCTCCAGTAGTTACAAATAATAGCCCGGAGGTCCACACATGTCACGCTAAACATCCCCTAAGTGTAGCGGTGTCACTCGTGATAAGCTATGGTTTAGGATCGTGACAGTTAGAACGGCCCGGGTGATTACCGGTGATGGAACTCGCTCATGTAATGCTTTCGCGCACCACAACCTATCAGATAATATCATACTTCAAGAACACTGAACCCCCAACAGGAAAAAAAATATAAAAATATTCCACGCAAAATTAATTACCCAATTCTGGCACTTTTTAACTAGAAAAATGAAGAAAAAATCCCAAAAAGCCACAAATCACAAGCAACACATAAAACCACCACCTCACCTCTACTAAGACCCCCAAAAGCCATGAATGTTAATACCCAATCGTAACACCCTTATTCTTCCACTTATCCCCAGTCAAACACTCCCCGGCAGCAAACCACCCAACATCCTTCCTACTAACCGTCCAACACTTCTCCAGCCTCTCCCCAACCCTAACCGCACCCTCCTCCCCCTTAGCAACGCCATCAGTCAACAGGGCCGGCCGCACGATAACCACATTCCCCAACCTCCCTTCGTTATTCCCATCGGGATTAAAATCCACGTGCTGGATCCCCGCCGCAACATGCAGCTCCTTCTCCATCTCCACCTTATCCTCGTGCGGCTCTTTCAGCAGCCAGCCGTAGAGGGGCTTCAACGTCAGCGGGAGGTCAGCATGTCCCTGGTCGCCCAGACCGTTGGAGGAAATCACGACGAGCCGGGGCTGAGTCGCCGGTGTGGGGTAAAACTCGGTGAATATTGGCAGGAATACTTGTATGGAGCGGGTGCAGATGTGCGGCGGGACCAGCTTTGGTGAGAGAGGATTTTTGAACGAGGGGCGGCCACCTGGAGGAGGGAGGGAGGGAGGGTTTTGGGTTAGCATTGCTGCTAGCTTTTCACTTTTAAGAAGGGGGGGGTGGGTAAGATAGGTACCTAAGCTGAACATGACAAAATCCACCTCCCCAGCTGCCGTAAATAGCCTCCGGATATCCCCTGCTTCAAATGCGTCTCCTTGGACGATGTGAAGTAATGGCGAATTCGCAGGCACGCCTTGCGCCGAGAGGGTCTCTGCCGCGGCGGTCGAGTTCCTGGCAAGTATGTAACATTCGTGACCAGCTTTATGGAGATTGAGCAGGGTCTCTAGCCCACAGCCGCGGGTTGCTCCAAGAAGTACGCACTTCATTCTTGGGATATAATGGAGAGGTAGAGATAGAGATAGAGAGAAAAATCGAAGAGATGTATGTAAGAAATCTTACCCCGGAATAAAAAGTAAGCTTAAAGCCTTGGATGCGGTCTCTATGAAGCTTATCTCAGAGGTTCACCCACCGATAGAGGCAGGTTGTAAGCTTGGGGGAAGGGAGGCTTTATATACGTATCTATGCTCGCATTCAATCTTAGAATAGGGATTAGATACGGTAGAGCGGAATCCCTTGTCCGGTAGCGAAAGATACCAACCAACCAATTAAAGCACAGCAGGTAAAAGCTGACATTATGGGTCTCAGTAGGAACCAATAATTGCACTGCACAAATTACAAAGACAATCGGCTGTACCGTATCATACAAATTCTTCCTTCGGGCCAAATCCAACCCCGCTTCCCAATCCTCCCATTTTTCTTTTCCACACCGCCGCCGCACCTTATTCTAAACTCGGCTCAACAACCCACACACCGCATGAAGTAAGTCCGTAGAAGAAGGAAAGAAAGAAAAAAAAAAGCCTATCCCAATTCATCATGCTTGCATCAACTTACAACAACGTGGAACCCGCCAAGCCCCTGTCAGAAGTCTCCGTTCTTGGCAACAAAACCCTCCGAGCCAACGGAATACCCGGCAGCCGGGCAGTGCATAAATTTCCAACACCACCACCCACCCCCTCCCCCCGCGGGGGATTAACGCTCCGGCCCAAACCAGCCGCGAGCACCCCCCATTAGCGGGGGAAGCGGCAATTGTTACCCCTGACAGGATGGAGCGGATGGATAGATACCGTAATCTTCATGCGCCATGTTTCGGTAACCTTATTAAGTTATACTTAGCTTGGCTTACGTGCTGCTGTTGGCTGCTGCTGCTGCTGCTGTGCTCGCAGTAGACTACCGTACGTGTACGAGTACAGTTGCCCCCGGCTATAATGAACCTCGCTATAATGAATTTTTGGCTATAAGGAACAGCGACTCGCGGCCACGCTAGTGAATTTACTGCAGAGTAGAGTTGGCTATAGTGAACACCTATAGTAAAAAATAGTGAACGGGGCTTTGAGGTCGTGATTCTTGGCGTTCATTATAGCCAGGGGCGACTGTAGTAGTAGCAAGGGCCACGACAGGGAGAACGTTAAATACGGAACTATAGACTACTCGCAAACGCATGACGTTTGTGAACACAACCGGGTCTGCAGGCGCCACCAAATAGAAGATAGGCCAATAGAATACCTATGACAGCGCATGGAAAGTCAAACTGTGACCCAAATAGTTAGTAGTAGAAGTATCCCCAGTTCTTGAGGGCATACTCAACTT
>Ga0307509_10007360_pt1 | contig 14417 bp, 14 predicted proteins | sample 10_EM_MG_FD_202245 | JGI IMG/M metagenome (GOLD analysis project Ga0307509, IMG submission 202245) | Populus trichocarpa ectomycorrhiza microbial communities from riparian zone in the Pacific Northwest, United States - 10_EM | ecosystem: Host-associated > Plants > Roots > Unclassified | place... | reverse complement strand
AAAAATCTTTATCGCTTTACCTACCTCTACTTTGAATCATTGAGCCTTCCTAGACAATCTCCGTCTACGATTAAGATTATCGGCCTGAGTTATCTCGCAAGGCTTTGAGATAGGCTCCCGCCTAACACATACACCTACACCCGAAGGAAGTAGAAAGGAAAGAAACAAGCAGGAAGGAGAGGAGAACCCTTAGTGACATCTACAAAGTATAAAAACAAAGGAAATAAATGAACCCTTGACAAAGGAAATTTACATCTGATAAGTGACGTGGATCATCCTGAGCTAGGAAGTGAGAGTATGGACCTGCACACCGGAGTGGTGCCGGGGGACGAAGCGGTGCCCGATGGCAGGATAGAGTGGTGTATGGAGGCGACTCTGATGAGCTGTCGCCGGAGGGTGTGCCAAAACAGCATTACCGACAGCCAGGAGGACGGGCGTAACCGAGGCCGGTTTTTGTATAGCGACCGAAGATCGACCGCGGGAAGGGGGCAGTAAGGTGCCAGCTGAGGGAGTGGGAAGGGGGGGGGGGGGTGTAGCTGTAACCGAGCAACAGGACGAAGACCATGAGGGTGGAGGGAGGAGGATGTGAGGAGGAAGAAGAGTCTGAACACTTGAGAAGACCGACTAGAGTAACCGCGGCCGATGCTTTTCCAAATGCAAAACGAAGACGAGGTGCTAAAGTTACTAACCGAAGTGTTCCCCGACAGGACCACACAATCGAGACTGCAAGGTACTTCGCAAAGGGCTTGGAAAGCTCAGCGCTGACCGTGAGCGAAGAGGACAGAATGCCGACCGTGCAAAACCTAAGCGAGGTGTAAAGGCAGTGCGGGGTAAAGGGGAGAACAGAACTTCATGAGCGGGAGTCAACGATGAACAGGAACAAGAACCCCGTGGAGGAGGGGGTAGACCCCAGAGAGAGAGGAGGGGTTGTAGCATCGCTCTCCTAGGCAGAAGTCAAGGGGGAGGAGAGGGGGTGGTCGTGGAATCCCACGATGATTTGCCTGGTGTTGAGATTTCAATCGCCGTAGGTGTAGGGCAGATAGTTTGTGGGTAACTACTGTGACCGAGTCTCCTCCTTCTATAGACTCTTCACGCCAACAGCCCTAACCCTGGTGACTCCTGACTTGGGTCACGTAGTCCTATGACTCATAACGAGTCATACCCAAAATCCATCAGATGACTCCTATGAGTCACTGCACAATATACCGTAAACCAATCATAAAACAAAAAACATATCAGGTGGCCAAAGCGCGTCACCTGTGTGGAACTCGTTACTCATAATGTGAATCACGCGCGACTGTCATTACATCATTATGACTCACGATCGTGAGTCATAGAAACATTAACCAATTATAACATAATGATGACACGTAAGTGCCAGTCATGTGAGAACTATGAGTCAACTGACTACATAGCGTGAAACATAAACATACCTTATGATTAATAACTATTAATCATGTGAAATCTGCCTTGCTTAGTCACGATTTGTGACACCATGCCACCCTCAATTGGTCACGCAACTTACCAAATGCAGGGCAGTAAGTGAGAAAAGACACCTATGGCTTTTGTGTGAATGCCAGTGGGACTGATAAAAGGGTACCATATATTATTGGCCATGCCCCCCATACCCGCTACTTTGGTAAGTGACCTGCAAATCATCTTGGTTATAATTTCTATTCTAACAATAAGAATGCTTAGATGGCAGGAGAAATATGGTTAAATTGGCTAGAGAAATTTGATAAGGAGCTTGACAAGCAAAAGCGTCACGTAATTCTACTAGTTAACAACTGTTCATCACATCTAGAGCCAGAATTTGAGTTGAAAGCCACCCGACTCAAGTTTCTTCCCCAAATACTACCGCTCAGCTACAGCCTCTTGATGGGGGCATTATACAGATAGTTAAAGTCTATTACTGCTGCCTGTTTCTTTAGTTAGCAATTCTGAAGGAAGAAGAAAATGTGCCAGAAAATCGCTTTAAAATCTCACAGTTGGAGGGGATGGAAATGGCCAAAGTGGCTTGAAATGATATTACTCAATTGACAATTCAGAATTGTTGGAAACATGTTGAGCTTGCAGGTATGTTTGGACCAGGCCTACCAGTAGACCATCTCAGTCATCCAATTCCTACTCTCCACACCTGAGCTGAGTTTTATCAGCAGCAACAACTGTAATGGCTGCAGAATCCGGACCAACCCTTTCTTTGCCCCAGACTGTCAAGCAGAGGTATCTTAAACTTGTTTTATTCTTTTATTCTATTGTACATTTACTAATCTCATATTTAGGTAGAGCAACTAGCCTGCTCTCTTGAGAATGATTTTCAAACCTGACGTATTCATGATCCTATATGTATTTATAGTTTTCTTATTCCAGAATCTGAGAAGCCAGTTACCGGGAAGTGAACTGATCAGGAAATTGTTTCTATAGTAAATCATCCAGGGAGTGAGGGTGCTGTAGCTGGGTTCAGGTGTGAAAAAGCAGTGGAGATGGAAGTGGTGGATTCTGATAATCAAGGGGTTGAAATACTCGGCAGACAGTTTTTGTCAAATAAGGAGCCATTGACAGCAACACCGGGGCTTGTGCAGAAGCTTTTGAAGGATGAAGAAATTGGCAAGAGTGTCTTGTAGGTGCTTGAACCACACAGGCTATTTGAATAGACACTAAGAGTACAGAGGCTCCGGAAGTCTAGGATTCAAAAAAGTATTTTCTCATGTTTTTCTGTTGATAATAACGTATAGTTGGTGTCCACTCAGAGTCTCAATTTCTTTGAATTCATACACTCTACTCACTTCATATACTGAGTTGCAAGTAACCTTTATTTTTACCTTCACCATCATGATATGTCACTTGCTTCAACCAGTTTCCTGTAGCCGATGTGGCAAGACCCCCCCCCCTCTTTCCATCCCCCCCTTATTTCTAGCCTCGTGCTACTCCCTACCTGCTGGAATTATCGGAGGTTCCACTGTATTCTAGTCTAGATAGTCTAAACTCATGGCGGGGTTATGTCGGGAACGCAGATACGCAAAAGAAGTATACTTTAGTGCTTAGTATAGACTTGAATACCCAGACTGAGGTCAAATGTTAATTCTTATTCATACAGTCACTGCATATGTCTCTTCCTGACATTACACAGGGAACCTACATAGCCCCCGTCATGAGTTTGCTGTACAGTAGAAGCAAATATACGGAACCGTGCATGTGCCCGATACATGACGTAGCTTGAAATAGAAAGCGTTCTCAGGATAAATAGTGAAAACAAACAGAGGTCTACAGTACCATGTAGTTTATAATGAATGTTCACAACTGATGTTATGTTACTCTCGCGACTCGAGAATCTCGCGACGTTGGAGGAGCCTAATATTTAGTGATAGAAAATGTTTGCCCAACCACACACCTGGCTGCTCGCTTTCTAGGTATTCTCAATGTAGGTAAAGATTGTGCAGTCTCCTACAGGGTTGCGAGATGCTCTGGCTTTGAGAGTTTTGGCTTAAAAATAATACAGGCCTGCACTTTAGACAAGGTTTAGCCCAAAAGAGAAACCTCAATACAAAGAGCAAACAAGAAAAGTGTCGCAGATATTTAAAAGCATCGTTGACTATAATGTGGAATCGGGAAAATACATGCTAAGAGGACAAGGGGGGCCGCCACTCTCGCAACTTGAGAATCTCGCGACCCTATAAGTGGCTGTACAGGTATCAAAAAACTTTTAATATATAACAAAGTACTGTAGTTCCTCGCTCTCCTCTCAACAACCCACTAGCATGCACCAGCCAAAAAAGACTTTCATTGCTTTCAACCTTCAATACACCTAGTCTCATAACTTTAAGGACAGGAGAAGCAGAACTAACGTCACCAACCTAGAAGTGACACAGTACCGGGAAGTGACACAGAATGCAACAGTAGTCAAAAATGGCAACAACTCAACCAATTCTTCACCAAATTACACCAAACAAGATAGTATTAATTGAAAAACAATAGGAGAGCTAGTTGAAGCATAAAAAGTAAAAAAAGTAAAATCCCCTATAGAATAATTTCAGAAAAAGAGGGAAAATCAAGTGAAAACAGTAAGAGAGAAAACAGGAGAAATTAAGATATAGGGGTAGGCAAGAAGATATAAAAACTTGCTGGAGGCAATCTTCAACTAGTTGAAAGAATATAGGAAATAATAGTGAGCAGCTGTTGAAGTGTTTAGAGCACAGAGATAGTTAAAAAGTAGACTGATTTCATTGTAAAATGATATTAATATTAGTAAGAAGCTCAGAAAGCAAGAGACAGAACTTTTAGCCAAGGAGAGAAGTATAGGTTTGGCTGAAAGTTAGTTGACTTAGAGGAATTGAAATGGCCTGGATTTCTTATGTTTTGGTACTGGCTTGACAGTTTTTAGTATATTTTTGATAGATAACCTTAGAGTAATATTTTCTGCAAATATTATAAATACTGGTTGCCTACATACAATGAATTACTTGGCTCAAGTTAGAATAAGCTTGTTTATCAAAAAACGCAAAGCAAAATTGATTTGTAGGGAGTTTAGAGCTACTGTTATAAAATGTTAATGGGAAATATTGGTTACAATTCAGAAATGACATATATGCAAGCAAGTATGTATTATTAACTACCAGAAGTTTGTGTAATAGTAGTAGCTATGTTATTACTTATAGAGTAGCTATAATCAGTGACTTTGAACAGTTTAGCCCTTCTAATATACCTGAAGGCTTTGTCTGTCAGATATATATTGGAAAGAATTTCACTTATAATTATTATATGGAGTTGAATTCTTTCCTGTATATTCCCTACTTAAACTCAATTGATATAGATTAATTTCAATCATGTTAATATTACTAATCAAGAACTGAGTACTTTAAGTTTAATTTACAAATAAAATAGTCTGCATGTAGATTTAGATAAAATTTGAATCATGTTGGTTCGAGTTATAATCTATAGAAATATATTATAAAATTGAGCACTGTATCACTGATTTTCATTTATTATTGATTTAACATTGAGCTGGACTATATTGTATCATAATAGTGAGATAATTCGGGGCATATAAGGAATCAATCTTTACAACATTTGTAATAACAGTTACTATAGAGTTGTCTATTTAAAATATAGTAAAAACACTCTGACAACTACCAAAATATAACAAATTTAAGCCAATTCAATTCCCCTGAGTCCACTAACCTTGACTCAGGTTTATAGTTTCTTGCTGATGAGAACAGTTGTCTCTCTTGCTTCCTGAGCCTTTTACTTATATTAATATCATTTTACAACTAAATTAGCCTACTTTTTAACTATCTCTGTGCTCTAAACACTTCAACAACTGGTCACTATTGTTTCCTATATTATTTGAACTAATAAGAGATTGCCTCCACCAAGTTTTCATATTCTCTTGCCTACTCCTATATCTTAATTTCTCCTATTTTCTCTTTTACTGTTTTCACTTGATTTTCCCTCTTTTTCTGGGATTATTCTATGAGGGATTTTACTTTTTTTACTTTTTATACTTCAACTAGCTCTCCTATTGTCTTTCAATTAATATTATCTTTTTTGGTCTAATTTAGTGAAGAATTGGTTCAGTTGTTGCCTTTTTTGACTACAGTTGCATTCTGTGTCACTTCCCGGTACTGTGTCACTTCTAGGTCGTTGACGTTACTAGCGTTGTGGTACTTTGATTTGTTGAATTTGAAAAAAATAAAGACTCTTTTTGGCGGTGGTGTGATCTGGGCTTCTTTTTTTAATTTCTCCTTTTTTTCTCTTCCGAAACCAGCATCTTTTAAGTCCCACTGAGAGTAAAGGTAAGCTCACTACTACGATTTGTAAGAGTAAGATATCTCAGAACCACACAACCTAATACAAGTGTTATAGTATCATACTCGAATACTTCATACCACATGTCCGGTAAAAGGCCCCTGGCCGCATACGAGGCTGATGGCAGTGGAGTAAGCGATTCGAACTCGGCTCCTCTCGTTACGTTAGGGGCTGCATTTCCGGAGTTGGATTCCAAGACTAGGGATGATGGGGGTCACGTTCCCTTTTGGAAAAAGGGGGTTACAGATGAGCGTGGAAGGGAGAGTCTTCGTGGGCCTTTCACTGAAGGGCTTAGTGCGGGGTATGATGCTGCTGTCGTTGCTTGGTTTGATTTGGTTCTGAGTGTCGGGGGCTAATGGTAGATGGGTAGGTATTTCAATACTGTCGAGTCTGAAGAAGGTTCGTCTGCTCCGTTGATGTACTCGAAGTGTGTGTAGAGCTGAGAAGCTGACCGATTACAGGATCGGCTCCCGCAACATTCAAGTCCTCCCGAGGGGCAGCCAAAGTTGCGATTGATGATGGCGTGGGCGATATCGAGGGGACATATTTATTTGCGCCGGTAGACGATGCAGGTGTGAGGTTCACACGAAAGAATGATTGTAAAGGCTTAGGATATGTAAGCGAGGATCGACTGCCGCGAGGGAAAGAGTCATGGATTGAGCGGCCGGCTGTGGAGGAAAAGAAGAAAGGTGATGAATATGGAGTGGGAGTTTTGAATGATGATGGCGAGGATGGTGAAGATCCTTATGATATCCGATCGAAGAGAGCCTACAACCACGGGATCGGGAGCGAGAAGCAGGAGGCTTGGATTGTCAAGCGGGTTAGACATGGTTCTGTTTCTAAGAAGGTAAGTAGATCAAAGGCTGCGACATCTCTGCTGCAATGCCATGATGAGAGAGGCTGCCCCTAGGAGGCTTTATCCTATTCGCGGAGCTAGTATTTTCATTCTAACGATTGGATAATTCGCAGAGAAAATCAAGGTCCGCCCAACACCGTCACGCCATCATTTCCCATGGATCCACACCTGCGGTCCCGGTGCCCCCTACTACCACCACCCCTCCCGGCCCTTCACTGTCGACCTCTATGCGTGTCCGATCTAGGAAAACCTCGAGCTCTAAGACTAGACCTCTACCCCGACTTCCCCGCCAACCACGTGCCCAAAGTCCATTACTTTTAAAGAAACTTCCAAGAACCCAGACTACATCCGGAATGCCAGGAAAACTCATTCGTCCACCATACCATAGGGATGATTCCGGTAATTTGAAAAAAGCCCCTGGACAACCTGCAGGCTCAATCGTTATTTCCACTACTCAATACGATCCATTGCAGTCAAGACGTCAGTCTACCAACCCACTATGTAAGATGGCTCACAAAGGGAGGAAAAGAATGGTTCTTTGCAATGATAGGGAGATAGAGAAATGGCTTAATAGGAGGATGTCACTTCTGCCGGATGAGAAAGCAGCTTGTGAGGATGCCCGAAAGCATGGCAAGAAGTCTTTCAAGGCCATTCAAAGCCCAGAACGTATGTTATTTCCTAAAATTCCCCTCAAAAAGCAATGATCCCAAGCGTCCTGCCAGCCCTGGCACCTTCTGTCTCTGTTCCCCGGTGTCCCACCATTAGGATATCTCTGGCTCTACGCGTCTTGGCAAAAAAATATCCGGAAACAGTGATTAAAGAAATATATACTCACATCCTACTTTCCCGGATCTCCATAATCCGGATACCTTGATGTCTCATGAATCTCAGCAGGTTCTGATTTTTTTTACACCAAAGCCTGGCTTGTTGTCCGGGATCATCCGCCCGGCCGGACAAATTCTTGGGATTTTGCTCGTCAGGGATAGCGGGGTGTGAGTGGACACTCACCCCCGCTATCCCGGACGGCCGAAATCTGGAGAATCAGTCCCGCACAACGAGTGAGTTCCCGGATAACAAGCCAGGCGTTGATGTAAACGAATCCAGAACTTACTGAGATTCATACGAGATAACAAGGTATCCGAATTATCGAGAGATTAGGGATACCTGCCGGTGAGTGCATGGTCGCACCTTGATGTTAAAGACTTTACTCTCCCGAATACCCCCTATCGCGGAAGATATCCCGGGAATTCTGAACTTCTTTGCACCAAACCTAATTTGGGCCTCCGGTACTTGTGCAAATTAAATCATGCACCTCCGAACGAATCATTATCTCCTGGATTGTTGAACCGGGGAAAATGTTTTACCACCTCAGTCTCCAAGACAGAGTTTAATAAGCAATAAGCAACATTTGTCAATAACTACAAATCCGGAGGTATGCAGACTCCATACCTCTACCAATTTTAGCTATATGATGATATCTACTGACACAATCACTGAACACTGAGACGGCAACTCAGTCATCTCTCTCCTAGAGACTAACAAGGCCGACACTCCATTTTCCACTCTTTCAGGATTCCACGAGTCCACGAGATCACATCATGAGGCATCACTCGTGCTGTTCCTGCTGTCCCCATGATTCTCCATCACCCCCTACAGTTCCCCGCAACCCCCCATGGCCCCCCATGGCCCCCCACAGTCCTCTATCATCCTCGGCTATCTTCCCATTCCTCCGTTGTCCCTTGCCGTCCTCCCTTGTTCTCTACTGTCCCTCATCATTACCGATAAACACACATGTCTTACCCTATAGGGCTCGCCGCCAAGTCCAAGAACGGCTGTCTTGCGCTTTGGGGGTCGCGAACAGACTACAGATTGCCGTCCCATCCTATCTAGGGCTCTTGGAAGCCCCCCTGTAGGGCCTCACCGAGCCTCCAGGCCGCTGGGGACACTTGGAAGAATCATTCGAGAGTACGAGTTTTGAGCTTGTATGTCCGCTAGTGTTCCCAACGGCTTGGAGACCCAGCAGGGCCCTGTAGGGGGGCTACCAAAAGTCCTGGGCAGACGGATGGAACTGGACACAATCTATAGTATGTCCGGGGCTGTTGGGGTGCAGGACAGTGGTTCTTGGGCCGGATGGCGGGCCCTACAGGGTGCGACATGTTAGTTTGGTGTAGTAGGGGGGGTGAAAGGCGAGGGACTTTGGGGGACTAAGGCGACGGCCTGAGGCGGCAAGAGTGATGTCTGATGATGCTATAATGATTTGTCCGGAGGTGTATGATCTTATCTTGGCTGGTACCGGAAGTTGAAAAGCTAGGATTATGGTCCCCTCCAGTCCGTCCGGCCCGCAACTTCTTGACCGTAGTCCGCCCTAGCACCCTGAAAAAGACAGCACCGGTACCTAGTGGGCAGGACGCTTGGGTTTATTGTTTGATACTGACACTATCAGGTTTATTTGCTAATATTCAGGACATATAGGAAACATTATCGAGGTATTTTTTGACATTGATATCACAACACATAATCTACGCCCTGAGCTTGAACGCCTGAAAAAGCTCTCGCTAGGCGAGATCCAAGATGAGTCTGAATCTTTTCAACAGATTCAAGTCCCAAACGGCGCTTTCTACCTCCGACTGGATACGAATTTCCAAAGGATCTTTGCTCTCTTCTCCAACCCTTTCCCACTAGTGTATGGCGAGGAGGTAGGAAAGGAAGTACTTGACAGTACTGAGGCCAATATTATCAATTACACATTAGTCGAACAGCCACAGATCCCTTCAGATAACAGGCACAAAGAGTACGAAGAATGGCTTCTCAACAACCAGCAGCACTGCGCTTTCCCTACATCAAGGTGTGGTGTTTACCACTGGGGGGTTTGGATGGCTATTGGGCGGGAGGATCTTGGGCCTGTCCTTACTGCCAACCAGTCCCAACCACTGGCACGGAACAAAGCTCATCTGAATGAACGAACTGATAGCATCAATTAACAATATTAGCCGTCTTAAAAGGTTGCTATTGGGCGCAATTGACCCAACTCACCGGGATGAGATGAAAAAAGCAATCAAAAAACTGGGACCTACGTTCAATCAACTCTGGTGTCATTCAAAGGATGAATGTTTTAGCCTCCGCGCCTGCCTAATTAACCTCCTTACTGAACCTCACATCGATGATGGGGACCTGGATTGGGCTATGTTAACAGCTTTGGGACAGTTTGAGGAGGGAGAATTCTGTATTGCAGATATTGGGCGGCGATTTAGCTATGGCAGGGGGTCAGTTGCTGGGATCCTGGGCCGGCTATTCATCCACTTTACCCGAAAGTGGAGCGGTTCACGCATTTGTTTGGTTTCCACAATGCATGAAGCGGTTTTTCGACACGCTTAGAGCCTAGAAGACCCGGAAGAAAATACACAACCCCCGCCCAAGCGCCAAAAAAGTGAGAAAGGGAAGTCTTCTACAGCGCAGTCCGTCCCTACCGGCAGGGTTCAGAAGCGCCCTAGCAGCCCACACAGAGGTCGAAATAACACCAAGAAGAAGGGGCGGGCCGGGACAGCTAGGTGCTATCCTGTGTAGGCCAAATTACCTGGGGGACTACGCGCTTATCCTCGACCGCCGGCCCCGACACACTTGTTAGAAATCAGTTAATCCTGTTAGTCATGCTTTAGTTTCTTTTGTTATATGCAAGTGGGGAAGCACGGGAAATATGTTTCCCTTGATGGATGAGAAAGAGAATAGACTGTTAAAGGAATGCAGGATGGCAAAAGGAGATGAAGGAGGAAGAGTTGAGGCATTGGATTAAATGCGCAGGAGAGCAGATGTCTTTGTGATGGATTTCTTTTGTTCAGAGATTACGCAGAATGTTTCCTTTTTTTTTTTTTTGGAGCACGAAGGAAAGGAAGCGGATATGTGTGGTGACCGATGGAAGCATCAGACGTTGGTTTTGTTTTTGATATATACTTTTGTCCTCACCACTAGTTTAGCAAGCAAAGAAGACGTTGCCAACTATCTATCCATCCCAGTGCTATTTAGTGACGTATATTTGACCATTTTGAATAACACTGCCCTATTTTAGAGTAGGCAGTTTGGAGCATAGCCGAAAAAGAGAATGGATTTTCGTTGGAGGATGTCGGAAGGGAGCGGTTGGACAAGTTGGAGGAATTTGGGCGGGGAAGCCGCCGGAGAGAGTTGGATAGGCTCATGAGAACTTTCTGATCAAGGTCTAGCTTTTTTTGAAGTTGATAGAATTGCTGATTGCTCAATTTTCTTTCTTGTTGCTGTTTCTGGTCGAAGCTTCTTGGTATAAACAGTTTGTTAGTCTGATAGCTATTTGTAGGATTTATAGTGATTTGTTTCGTTGGGTCCGACTCCTCTTTTAGATTTGTTTGGAGGGTGTGAACTGCGAAGAAATTATACTTATTACTCCGCCTTCCACATCTTGATACAAACTGGAAGATATCCCGGCAGTACCGTGTACACTAGTTCTCGTTGGAAAGACATCTCCAGCAATCATGACATGGTCCGACCTTCTGCAAGACTGACTTCCATAACGGAGGAATGACGGTCTCTGAAACAAACATAGTCCGAGAACTCGATCCCGTCAAGTGTAGTCAGGAGATAGTGCAATACCAGAGAGCAGAGCCACCGGGGCCACTACTTCACCGATAGCCCGAAACTCTGACCGACGGGTTGACGAGGTAAGGGGGTTGCCGACCGTATAAATGCCCTATGCAAGGCAGAGCAAGTGCGGGGTAGGGAGAGGAAACATCATCAAAGAAGACGAAATCCATCACCCAAAGTGAAGAAAGCCCAAAGGGATAAGCCTAAGGGGAGGGAAGTGTAGAGGAGGTATGACTCCTCCCTCTAGAGCGAGCTCATGGTGGGGGGTGGAGAAAAGAAAAGTGGTGATAATCTCGTGGTGTTGAGATTTCAATCGCCGGGTGTGTAGAGGAGACGGAGGATGAAGTAGATATCATCTAATCAAGTTTATACGATAGATATTTAGCTCTACTTGTTTTTATATTCACTATTCCTTCCAAGCTCGCCACAAACAATTACCCAAGCAGTTTATATATCAAATAAAAGACCTAGGAGTACAAACTATTTGCTTAAACAATTATTTCTGTCTTTGGTTTCAACTTTCTTGCCTACTATTATAAGCAAGATGCATCTTGAACCAGTTTTGAATATATTGAGTATACAAGAGGAAATATTTTTCATTATTAAATAACACCTTCAGATTCTGATTCTCCATATTTAAAAGTATGTTCTAAGAAATTTTCAATATTGTATCACTACTATTTATGTAGATAATAAAATTTACATTTGATTTTCCAGTGGTTGCCATGGTGAGCCACATTTGAGTACAGAGCCTTAATGGGTAAATTACATTAAACTACAAAAAGGGGGGAAGGAGGGGAAGGAACGAAACAAGCCAATGTGAATGATCGAGCTGATGTAAACAAAAGAGATAGTACGATTGGATTGTTAAGTAATTGTTTGCGGTGGATTGAGCTGAGGTAATAGCAGAAGTGACATCGGACTTCTATTTGTCCGCTGGCCTTAGGACATTATATTAGATTCTGAATCAGATGAGGGGTAGGATGGAAATCACACTTGGAGAATATTTCCTTTCAAAGTCTCATGTTCATGAGAACTGATTGTCTAAAGTGCCACTTTAGGAGTGCATCAACTGGGTGCTCAGGATTCCTTATGAATTCACTATCGATATAGGTCCCAGCGCTGCCTTTGATCTTGAGGAGGAAGAAGACACTCTTAGAATTGTCCAAAGATGAATATGAGCAGGTAACTTAAAAATAACAGAAGTGATACAAATATCCGGGTTGATTGTTACGAAATAGACATCAAAGAGGGTATAAATATTGTCTCTTGTAACAATCCTACCCTGTAGTGTTTATTTATACAACAGTTAACGAATCATTTATAGGAGGATCTTGAACTATCTTATAGTTTGTGTTCGTATTTGGACACTCTTATAGTCTCGTTCTTCCTGTTAAACTATCTTGTAGTTCTCTTTCATACTTAGACTATCTTATAGTTTCCTTCTTCTTGTTAGACTATCTTATAGTCTTGGTTCATAATCTTCTATCCCTGTGGGACAAAGATGGAGGAGGTTCCTTGTCTTACAAGGTTGTGGTTGCTCTGAAACTAACAGGTTGGTTACTTGCATACTAGCGAGAGGTAAAGGTAGAGAGTATATTGTAAGAAAGAACTTAGATGGTTGCGTGAAGAGCTCTAACTACTGTAACTGAGTCTTGTCCTTATATAGACACTTCACACCAACACCCCTAATCCTGGTGACTCATAACTCGAGTCACCCAGTCCTATGACTCATAACTAGTCATGCCCGAGATCCATCAGAGGACTTCTATAAGTCACTGCAAAACATACCGTAAATCAATCAAAACACATAAAAGAAGTCAGGTATACAAAGCGCGCCACCTGCGTAAAACTCGTGACTCATAATGTGAGTCATGGAAATATCCACCAATTATAACATAATAATGACATGCAAGTGCCAGTCATCTGAGAACTATGAGTCAACTGACTGTATAGCGCAAAACCTAAACATACCTTATGACTAATTAAGTATTAGTCATGTGAAATCTGCCTTGCTTAGGCATGATTTGTGACATCTCTAAGTAAAACAGCATTCTTGACTGAGTTTATCATTGCTTCTCCAGACTTCAGCTTGACACTAATCAAACCATCAAACCCTTTATCAATCCAGATTTGATGATGAGATGGAGGAAAAACATGTGCAGCTTCGAATCCATCACAAAGCCCAACCTCAGAGGCGGTTGGCACACCTTTTGATATCACACATTCATGATCACCGGGATAAACTCTCTTACAGAAGGCGACCGTGTACTTCACTCGAGTGGCCTTAGTCTTCGTACGGGCCAACAATGGTTCTGGATTTATGGTAATGGCCTTTGCAGCATATATTACATACTTCCCAGCTAGGAGGGGGTTGCCGTCCCGAGAATTGTGGTGCCAGATTCGTAACGGAGGCTAAATTTATCCATGGCGAGGTCAAAGGTTATCCCAACCACACCATATAAATTGGCATTTGTCATGCCATTTGCCAAACACAATCACCCGAGGACCTTTTCTCGCGTCCTAGCCTTATAAATACAGATATTGTGGAGAGCAGAGCCATTGGCCATATTGAATGAGGTTGGTATCAGAAGAACGGTTGTGGGAAGAAGTGGAGGTTGAAGAGGGGTAGGGATGGAGCCCTCATGTTAAAACTCCGCTCTCTCTCTCTCAGTCTCTCTCTTATCCCTTCACACGGCGAGCGCGTGTGAATCAATAAATAAATAAATAATATGGTTCTGACCCTCTATACTGTTAACTAAATATTTTGCAATGAGGGACACCTTGGCATCAAGATTATGTATATCGGTTGTTCAACTCCTGTCAAGTTCATTGTTTTTTGAGTTATTTTCAAGCCACAATAATCTTTAAAAATGATCTTGAATTATATATGTATGAGATGAACTTGAGCTTGTAGAAAATATATATCAATTCATTCACAACCTCATAAATCTCAAAAGAACCAAACTTTTGCATTTTTTGTTTTTTTTGCCTCTACCTATAGTATAACACTAAAATACAAACTTAGAAAACCTGTATTAAATACCCCTTAGAATCTACTCTTCATAGTTGTGGATCAGGCACTTGATGTATTTTACTATTAATTAAAAGGCTATTCTTTTCTCATATCATTATAGATATACTGTGG
>Ga0307509_10007359_pt1 | contig 14420 bp, 12 predicted proteins | sample 10_EM_MG_FD_202245 | JGI IMG/M metagenome (GOLD analysis project Ga0307509, IMG submission 202245) | Populus trichocarpa ectomycorrhiza microbial communities from riparian zone in the Pacific Northwest, United States - 10_EM | ecosystem: Host-associated > Plants > Roots > Unclassified | place... | reverse complement strand
TCGGTGCCGTGCTCGCGGATCCAGGCGTGGTGTCGGGTGCGGGCGTCGGCCATGGTCTGACGTACGGCGGCGGCGCGCACGGCGAGGCCGGGGACGCGGTCGATGACGTCCATGACGAGGCGGTAGCGGTCGAGGTCGTTGCGGACGACCATGTCGAAGGGCGTGGTCGTGGTGCCGGACTCCTTGTAGCCGCGCACGTGCAGGTTGGCGTGGCCGGTGCGGCGGTAGGCGAGGCGGTGGATGAGCCACGGGTAGCCGTGGTAGGCGAAGATGACCGGCTTGTCGGCGGTGAAGAGGCCGTCGTACTCGAAGTCGCTCATCCCGTGCGGGTGTTCGTCACGGGGCATGAGCCTCGTCATGTCGACCACGTTGACCACGCGGACGGCGAGCTCGGGCAGGTGCCGGCGCAGCAACTGCGCGGCGGCCAGCACCTCCAGGGTGGGAACGTCACCGGCCGCGGCGAGCACGACATCGGGTTCGCCGCCGTTCTCGGTGCCGGCCCACTCCCAGATCCCGGCGCCGCGCGCGCAGTGGGCGCGGGCCTGGTCCATGGAGAGCCAGTCGAAGCAGGGCTGCTTGCCGGCGACGACCACGTTGACGTAGTCGCGGCTGCGCAGGACGTGATCGGCCACGGAGAGAAGGGTGTTGGCGTCCGGCGGGAGGTAGACCCGGACGACCTCGGGGCTCTTGTTGAGGACGTGGTCGACGAAGCCGGGGTCCTGGTGCGAGAAGCCGTTGTGGTCCTGGCGCCAGACGTGCGATGTCAGAAGGTAGTTGAGGGAGGCGATGGGTGCCCGCCACGCCAACTCCCTCGATGTCTTCAGCCACTTGATGTGCTGATTGACCATCGAGTCGACGATGTGCACGAACGCCTCGTAGCAGGAGAACAGTCCGTGCCGGCCGGTGAGGAGATAGCCCTCCAGCCAGCCCTGGCAGGTGTGTTCGGACAGGATCTCCATCACCCGGCCGTGCCGGTCCAGGTGCTCGTCGACCGGCAGGAACCCTGCCTGCCAGGCCTTGCCGCTGGCGTTGAAGACGGCCTGGAGCCGGTTGGAGGCGGTCTCGTCCGGGCCTACGACACGGAAGTCTCGGCTCGCCGCGGTGTCGTGCATGACCCTTTCCAGCAGGTCGCCGAGGATGCGGGTCGGCTCGTGCAGGGTCGTGCCCGGCTTGTCGACAGGGACGGCGAACTGGTCGAGGGACGGGACCGGCAGATCCCGTACGAGGAGACCGCCGTTGGCGTACGGGCTGGAGCCGAGGCGCTTGGTGCCCTCGGGTACACACGCGAGGACGTCCGCGACGGGACGGCCCTCGGCGCCGAACAGCTTCTCCGGGTGGTAGGAGCGCAGCCATGCCTCCAACTGCCGTAGGTGCTCCGGGTTTTCGCGCACCTCGGACAGCGGGACCTGGTGCGCACGCCAGGTGCCCTCGACCGGGACGCCGTCGACCTCGGCGGGACCGGTCCAGCCCTTCGGGGTGCGCAGCACGATCACCGGCCAGTGCACGCGCTCGGTGACGCCGTCCTCGCGGGCGGTCCGCTGCATCACGGCGATGCGGTCCAGCGCGTCGTCGAACGCGGCGGCCATGGCGCGGTGCACCGTGAGCGGGTCGTCACCGGTGACGTGGATCGGCTCGTGGCCGTATCCCCTGAGCAGTTCGTCGAGTTCGGACTCGGGGAGGCGGGAGAGGACGGTCGGGTTGGCGATCTTGTAGCCGTTGAGGTGCAGGATCGGCAGGACGGCGCCGTCGTGGACGGGATCGAGGAACTTGTTGGAGTGCCAGGCTGCGGCGAGCGGGCCGGTCTCCGCTTCGCCGTCGCCGATGACGCAGGCGACGAGCAGGTCCGGGTTGTCGAAGGCGGCGCCGTAGGCGTGGGCGAGCGAGTAGCCGAGTTCGCCGCCCTCGTGGATCGATCCGGGTGTCTCGGGCGCGACATGGCTCGGCACACCGCCGGGGAAGGAGAACTGCTTGAAGAGCCGCTCCATGCCCGCTCCGTCGCGTGAGACGTTCGGGTAGGTCTCGCTGTAGCTGCCCTCCAGCCAGGAGTTGGCGACCACGGAGGGGCCGCCGTGTCCCGGTCCCCACACGCACAGCGCGTCCAGGTCACGTGCCTTGATCACCCGGTTGAGGTGGGTGTACACGAGGTTGAGGCCGGGCGAGGTACCCCAGTGTCCGAGCAGCCTCGGCTTGATGTGCTCCGGCTTCAAGGGCTCGGTGAGCAGCGGGTTCGCCATCAGGTAGATCTGGCCCGCCGCAAGGTAGTTGGCGGCTCGCCAGTGGGCGTCCAGGGTGCGCAGTTCGTCGTCGGAAAGTCCGTTCGCGGCGGGTTGTTCGGCCTTCGTCATCAGGGGCTCCGGGAGTCATCGGCGTGGACAAGGGCGGGAGAAACGGCATGACAGGCAAAGGACTGCGGGGCTGCCGCGCCGGCCGTACGTGGGACAACTGCGTTGCTTACGAGTCGGGTTGGTGACCCGCCGCGGCGCTGAGAGCACCGGGCGTCCGCCGCGCGATCCGCGGACCTGCGTCCCCGATCGCGCGGCGGGTCTCCGAGCGGCCGGTCACCGCGTTCATGCGTGCTCGGGCACGATGACCACCGGGCAGGCGGAGTGGTGCAGCACTCCGTGTGCCACCCGGCCCAGCTGGAGCCCGTAGTGCCCGGGGCGGCGCTTCGCCCCGACGACCAGGAGGTCGGCGTCCCGGGAGGCGTCCACGAGGACGGGCCGGGTGTGGCCCTCGACCGTACGGCGGCGCGAGGCGACATCGGTGGGAGCGTCCCGGAGCGCCGCGTCCAGCGCCTCCACCGCCTGCTGCTCGTGCAGCCGGGCGGGTTCGCCGGACATCAGCGGATGGTCGGTGGTCTCGTGCGCGGGCCAGCGCCAGGCCCGTACGGCGTCCACCTGCACCCCACGTCGGCGCGCCTCCTCGAAGGCGAAGCGCACCGCCGCCGAGCCCGCCGGCTTCTCTCCGACACCCACGACGATGCGCCCGTGTGTGCCTGCCTGGGCCTGGTTGTCGTGGTTGCCGCGCACGACGACCATCGGGCACTGCGCGTGCCCGGCCACGATCAGGCTCACGGATCCCAGCAGCGCCTCGGCGATACCGCTGCGGCCGCGGGTACCCGTCACCAGCATCGATGCGCTGCGGCTCTCCCGCACCAGCGCGTACTCGGGCTCCTCGGCCAACACCTCGCCGCTCACGTCGAGTTCGGGCTGGCGGCGCCGTGCCCGGCGTGTGGCGTTGTCGACGACGTCCTCGGCCATCACCTGCTCGTCGGGCTTGGCGAGGTCCTCGGCGATCGAGGTGCCCTCGTAGCGCTCCCACAGGGAGGCGTACACCAGCCGCAGCGGGACCCCGCGCAGCGCGGCCTCGTCGGCCGCCCAGTCGACGGCACGCAGACTCGGCTCGGATCCGTCCACACCCACGACCATGGGGAGTGTCATCGTGGTCACCGCCCCGCCGCGAGATCGAAGACGATCCGGGCCTTGACGTCGCCGCGCAGCACGTCCTCGATGGACTCGTTGACGGAGTCCAGCGGGCGGGTCTCGCAGATGACCTTGGTCTGTCCGGCCGCGTGCAGCTGGAAGACCTCGGTGAGGTCCTGCCGGGTGCCGACGATCGAGCCGATCACCGAGGTGCCGTTCAGCACGGTGTCGAAGATCGGGACCTGGATCGTGCCGTGCGCGGGCAGGGCGACCATCACGAGCTTCCCGCCGCGCCGCAGGCCGGAGTTGACGGCGGCGAACGCGGCCTCGTTCACGGCCAGGGCGATCGCCGCGTGCGCGCCGCCGTGCCGCTTGAGGACCTCTCCCACGTCGTCCTTGCGGGCGTCGATGACGAGGTCGGCGCCGAGCGCGGTGGCGAGTTCGAGCTTCTCGTCGGTGACGTCGATCGCCGCGACGGTGGCGCCGGCGATCTTCGCGTACTGCACCGCCAGGTGCCCGAGCCCGCCGACCCCGGAGATCGCGACGAGTTGCGAAGGCCGGACACCCGCGACCTTGAGCGCCTTGTACGTGGTCACGCCCGCGCAGGTCAGCGGGGCGGCCTCGATCGCGCTGACGCCGTCGGGCACCGGCTGGGCGAAGTCGGCCCAGGCGAGCATCTTCTCGGCGTACCCGCCGTCGCAGCCGTAGCCGGTGTTGATCTGCTGCTCGCACAGCGTCTCCCAGCCGGACAGGCAGTGCTCGCACCGTCCGCAGGCCTTGCCGAGCCACGGCACGGCGACGCGCTGGCCGATGCTCAAGTGGGTGACGCCGTCGCCGAGCTTCTCGACGAGGCCGACGCCCTCGTGGCCGGGCACGAACGGCGGGTTCGGCTTGACCGGCCAGTCGCCGTGCGCGGCGTGGATGTCGGTGTGGCACAGCCCGGACGCCTCGACGCGGACGCGGATCTGGCCGGGGCCGGGCTCGGGATCGGGGCGGTCCTCTATGACGAGGGGTTCGCCGAACGCTCGTACAACGGCTGCCTTCATGACTACTGCTCCTCAGGGGGTACGGGGGTGGGTCAGTCGTGTGCGACGACGGCGACGGGGGCGGTGGAGTGGTGCAGGACGCCGTGCGCGACCGGGCCGATGTGGGCGCCTAGCGCGTTGCGGCGGATACGGCGGCCGATGACGACGAGGGAGGCCTCCCGGGAGGCGTCCACCAGGTGATCTGCCGCGCTGCCGACACGCGGTTCCAGGGCGACCTCGATCTCGGGGTGCTTCTGGCGCCAGGGGCGCAGGGCCTCGGTGAGGGAGTCGGTCTCCTCGCGGGAGAGCTCGTCGTGCAGGCCCGCGTCCAGCGCGAGGCCGTAGGCGTAGTACGGCGGGAGGTTCCAGCCGTAGACGACGCGCAGGCTGGTGCCGCGCCGGGCGGCCTCGGCGAACGCGAACTCGATCACCGCGTCGGAGGGCGCGTCGGCGTCGAGGCCGAGGACCACGGGCCGGTCCGGGGTGTCGGACACGGGGCTCGTCCCGTCGGCGGCCTGTTCGTCGGCCCGGACCAGCACCACGGGCAGTTCGGCGCGTGCGACGACGGAGAGACCGACGGAACCGACGAGGAATCCGCCGACACCGCTCAGTCCACGGGAGCCCAGGACCAGCAGTTCGGCGTCCTTCGCGGCATCCACCAGCGCGTCCGAGGGCGTGCCCGTCACCTGCTCCACGGTCACCTCCAGGCCGGGGTGGCGCCGGCGCAGACCCTCGCCCGCCTCGCGCGGAATCCGCTCGCTCCAGTGCTGCTGCGTCTCCGCGCCCAGCAGCGGGGCCTGGGCCAACGGGTCCGGGACGGGCTCCCAGACATGGACGATCTTCAGCGGCAGACCGCGCAGTTCCGCCTCGCGGGCCGCCCATTCCGCGGCGGCACTGCTCTCGGGTGAACCGTCGAGACCTGCGACGAGTGTGCGGACCATGGCTCTTCCTCCTGAACGGATGTCTGATTCCAGCTTCGTGACGTAGGGGTCCCCGGAGCAGGGGCCGCAAGTCCCCGGTAGGGGCCGATCGGCCCAATGGGCAGCCGGAGGGTGGGCCCCCTCGCGAGGGGGCCCACCGTGTCTCTTGCGGTCAGCGCAGCCAGTTGTGGTCGCGGACGATGGGGAGCGTGGCCCAGAGCTTGCCGAGACCCCACGTGACACCGGCGCCCGCCGCCGCGAGGGCGATCAGGACCACGGCGTAGATGAGGTGGTAGTCGGCGAACGGGTTGGACGACATGCTCAGCGTGCCGTCGGACAGGTGCCTGGCCGGCGGCCACTCGGCGATCCACATCAACGCCATCATCGCCGTACCGGCCACGGCAGCCAGCCGCAGCGCGACACCGGCAACCAGCGCGATGCCGACACCCAGCAGACCGAGCATGAACAGCCAGTTCGCCCAGCCCGCACCGGCCCAGTCATGGAACGTCGACTCCATCGGACCCGCCGCCACCGAACTGAGGAAGCCCTTGGTGGGCGAACCGCCGTCGATCCAGCCCTTGCCCGACGGAGTGGCGTAACCGAACCCGAACGTCTTGTCCAGGAACGCCCACAGGAACACGAACCCCGTCAGCAGACGCAACGACGCGAACACGTACGCACGCGCCGCAGTGGTCGTCGCCGTCGTGTCGGTGGCGGCCTGTGCCGTTCCGGTCCGGTGCAGGGACGGGAAGCGGAATCGCGGGTGATGCTGGGGGTGATTTTGGACTGCCATGATGCTCATCCCTTTCGAGGGAACGATGCTTGGGATTCGACGACTCTCGTTGCGCCCTCAATGTCTCGCGGTGTGCAGCGTCGGCGGAGGGGCTGCAGGTCCCGGGCGAGGGCCCGAACGGCCCTGTCTGCCGGGTCACTTGGCGATCGGCACCACCGCGACGGGGCAGTGGGAGCGGTGCAGCAGGGTGTGCGCCACCGGACCCAGCCGCGGGCCGAACCGGTGTGTGCGGTGGTGTGCGCCGACGACCACGAGGGCGCAGTCGCGCGTGGCCTCCAGCAGGGCGTGCGCCGGCCCGGTGCGGACCGTGCGGCTCTCGACCTGGATGGCGGGGTGCCGCTCGCTCAGCCGGGCCAGGCTGAAGCGCGGTACGGACTCCTCCGCCCTTGCCTGCTGGGCGAGTTGACCCTGGCCCGGGCTCACCGCCGGGAGCAGTGAGGGCAGTTCGGGGGTGACGTGCCGGTGGGTCCAGGAGTGCAGGACGCGCAACGGGACACCGCGCCGCTCGGCCTCCTGGAAGGCGTAGAGGGCCGCGTCCTCGTCGCCGTCGCCCTCCAGGCCGAGCAGCACGGGCCGGCCGTCGTCGCAGCGGTGATCGCCGCGGACGACGAGCAACGGACTACGCACCTGCGCTGCCAGGCGCAGACTCACCGAGCCGAACAGCAGGCCGGCGATACCGCCCATGCCCCGGGTCCCCACGACGGTGAGATCCGCGCCCTCGCTCTCCCGCACGAGCGTGCGCACCGGGCCACCGACCGCACCCCTGGTCACCACCGACAGTTCCGGGTGACGTGCGGTGAGGCGCGTGACCGCGGACGCCAGGACCGGCCCGGACTCGTCGCTGTCGGGCACGGCGTACACGACACGCAGTTCGGCGCCGCGGCGCGAGGCTTCGTCCGCGGCCCAGTCCAGTGCCCGGACCGAGACGAGCGAACCGTCCACTCCGACGACCACATGATGAAGAGTCATGTCCCTTTTCCCTTCTGGCTGTTGCGTGCTCACCGTGTTCGGCGGGAAGGGGCCGCCAAGACGCACAACGGCTCCGGTGGCGATGCTCGTCCTGCGCGGACGGGTCAGGTCAGGGGCCACGGGAACCTGATGACATGCCGTACGGCCCCTTCTTGCCGGGCCGTACGGTCCAGGGGTCGTTCTCTCACGGGCGAAGGGAGAAGGGGGAGATCTGACGCACGTGGGTTCGCCGATGGGAAACCTGCAAGCTGTTCACCCCGGCGAACGGAAGAGACCTCGAAGGGGATGCTGGCGTGCACGGCAGACAACGCTGCCGGCACGCGCCGCTCCACCGCGCACCACAGCTCTTCGGCGGATGCGGAGTCGAACGCGACGAAGTCCTTGGCCCAGCCGCATGCCCGCTCCGGTCGTCAGGTCGCGCCGGTGAGATCCACCCCGTACATCGAGCGCCCGCCGACGAGTTCACGTCCCGTCACCAGCTCGGGCTCGACGCGTACGAAGACCTCCTGGGGCGAGGGCACCCAGGAGGACGGGCCGGTTCGAGTCAGGCGTTCGTGTTCGGCCAGGTCGGTCACCACGGTGGCCGACCCGGTGACGACGACGCTCCAGCCGGAATGCGCAACAGCATCGACTTCGTCGACCTCGAAGGCGACCACCGAGCCGTCGATCGCGCGCACCAGCTCCGAGGCCGCGGAGGTGCGCAGCAGCACCGCCCCGTCGTGGTCCAGGGAGAAGTTGACGGGCAGTACGGCGGGCAGGGCCTGGCGGGTGTGGACGATACGGCCGACGGGCACCTTGGCCAGCCGGCGCAGGCACTCGTGTCGTTCCAGTTCGCGGAATCCGTCGTTGGAATACATCAGCCAGTCCGTCTCTCGCCGGGTCTGTGTGTGGGTGTCACTCCATGTTTCGCGCCGCGGGGTCGGCGGGTGAGGGGCCATCAGTCCCGCTCGCTCCGGAGAAGGTCCCTTGGCGCGTGGTGATCCGGCGTCCGGTGAGGCTCAGCGCGTCGATGCGGATCCACTCCTCGCGTTGGCCGCCGGCCCACGGTGTGCTGAACGCGTGTTCCGTCAGCCGCCGTACCTCGTCCGGGTCGGTCACGGTCCGTGCCCGGCCGAGTGCCAGCACGCTCCAGCCTTCGCTGAACGCGTCGTCGATTCGGTCGATCTCGAAGGTCACCTGGCAGCCCGCCGCCCGGGACGGCATCGCGCCGGGAGCGGTCCGGTAGACGATCGCGCCGTCGACCACGCTGTAGTTGACGGGGACGATGACGGGTCCCGAAACGGTGGGTATCGCAACCCTGCCCACCCCATTCGTGGACAGCAGCTCGCGGCACTCCTGAACGGTCAACGCTGTGAACTCGGGATCGGAGCCGGCTCGCCCCGCGCCGGGCGTCTGGTCGCCGGTGCCTCCGGCGAGGTCGGTCACGGTGGTCTGCAGCACCTCGGCGAGCCTGAGCAGAACGCTCCGGCCCGGCGCGGCACCGGGGAACTCCTCCAGGTACTGGAGGTAGCTCGCCGCCACGCCGGCCCGGTCGGCCGTCTCCTCGCGGGAGAGGTCAAGTGCCGTGCGCCGTACGGCGATCCGGCGTCCGAGGTCACCCGTGGGTGTGCCCTCTGTCACGGTCAGCGGGAACGGGTCAGGCATGGCTGGTCACGTCCTTTCGTCCTGTCGCCGGTACGGCGACTTCCTCGTGCCTGGTCCCGCCGAGCACCACCTTGAGGGCGCCGGTGTCGGCCGCCTTGGCGAAGACGTCGTACGCCTCCTCCATGAGGTCCAGCGGGAAGGTGTGGGTGACCAGCTGCGAGGTGGGCAGCCGTCCGGCCGCCGCCATGCGCAGCAGGGTGGGTGTGGAGTGGGTGTCGACCAGGCCGGTGGTGATGGTGATGTTCTTGATCCACAGGTCTTCGAGGTGCAGGGTCGCGGGCTTGCCGTGGACACCGACGTTGGCTACGTGGCCGCCGGGGCGGACCATGCGGGTGCACAGTTCGAAGGTCTCCGGCACGCCGACCGCCTCGATGACGACGTCCGCTCCCATCCCGTCGGTCAGATCGGCGATGAGCTGCTCGGGGGTTTCGCGGGCGTCGACGACGGCGTCGGCGCCGAACCGCTTCGCCGCGTCCAGCCGGGCGGGCGCCAGGTCCACAGCGACGACGCGCTCGGGCGAGAACAGTCGGGCGGTGGCGATGGCCGCCAGTCCGACCGGCCCGGCTCCGACGACGGCGACGGTGTCTCCGGGGCGCACCTGTCCGTTGAGCACGCCCACCTCGTAGCCGGTGGGGAAGATGTCCGCCAGCAGGACGGCGTCCTTGGCGTCGAGTGTGCTGGGCAGCGGGTGGACGGAGAGGTCGGCGTGCGGGACGCGCACGTACTCGGCCTGGGTGCCGTCGATGAGGTGCCCGAGGATCCAGCCTCCGCCGTCGCGGCACTGGCCGTACATGGCCTTGCGGCAGTAGGCGCAGCGCCCGCAGGCGGTGATGCAGGAGACCAGGACACGGTCCCCGGGCCGTACGGTGCGGACGTCGGAGCCCGCTTCCACGACCTCGCCGACCGCCTCGTGGCCGAGGACGGTGCCGGGGCGCACCTCGGGCACGTCGCCCTTGAGGATGTGCAGATCGGTTCCGCAGATGGTGACGGCGTCGACGCGCACGATCACGTCGGTGGCGTCCTTGATGCCGGGATCCGGGACGGTGTCCCAGGACGACTGGCCCGGGCCGTGGAAGACGAAGCCCTTCATGACGTTCCTTCCCCACTCGGTCGGCTGCCCCCGCCCGTCCAGCGTGTCCGGGTCCGTCGGTCCTGGCTTGGGCCGGTCGGCCCCCATCGGCCGGACGAACGGGCTCGTTGCGACCAGGCGTCCGCGGGGTGGGCCGAACGGCCCTGGGTCGAACAGTTGGGCGGGGCTGGTCGGCCCTTCCGGGCGGGACCGTTCGGCCGGTTGGCTCGCACCATGACCGAGATCCACACCACCGCCGTCCTGCGCTCCTCGGAACGTGTGATCGCCGGGACGACCGTCGTGGCACTGCGCGGCGAGATCGACCTGCTCACGGCGCAGCCGCTGTCGGCCCGCCTGGACATGCTGACCGCGGGCCCCCGCCCCGATGTCGTACTGGACCTGTGCTCCGTGTCGTTCATCGACTGTGCCGGGCTGGGCGTGCTGTGTCGGGCACAGAACCGGACAGCGAACCGGGACGGACGGCTCCGGCTGGTCACAAGTGGCACAGGCTTCCTGCGGATCCTGCGGCACGCCCAGCTCGGCGGCGTCTTCGAGACCCACACACGGCTGCCGAACGCCCTTGCCGCCAAGCCGGAGTCCGGCGACACCTCCGCCACAGCGGGCTGAACGGCCCACCCGGGTGCCGCATGCAGTGCCGATGGGGCACTCCACAGCCCCTGTTCGGCCCAAGCAACGCCATGTTCCCGACTGACACCTTCGAAGGGACGACCACGATGAGGAGGTGCGGACTCATGGGCAGGAACAGGCGTCTGAAGAAGCGGCTGTGGCGGTTGCGGAGCAACCCGTTGCGCCGACACGACGACATCGTCGAGGCCTGGATCGTCCTGGTCATGTGGGCGGTCATCGTGGTGGGCGGCGCACTCGCCGGCCTGGTGACGTTCCACGCCGCCGACGAGGTGTTCGCCGCGCAGCGCACCGAGCGGCACTCCGTGCAGGCCGTGCTCCTCACGGACACCCCGCCCGCGAACTCGACGCCGGGCGGAGCGCGCGACCTGATCAAGGCGAAGGTCCGCTGGACGACCGCCGACGGCACCCGCCGCACGGGCAGCGCGCTGGTGGACACGGGGCAGAAGGCCGGATCCAAGGTCGTGGTCTGGGTGGACTCCGCCGGCAACTTCACCATCGAGCCGCCGAGTTCGAAGGAAGCGACTCTCGAATCCGCCGTCCTGGGCCTGACCGCCACGCTTGCCTTCGCCGGCCTGGCGTTCGGCACCGGAGCCGTCACGCGGTACCGGCTGGACCAGCGCCGTATCGACTCCTGGGACAGGGAGTGGCAGCTTGTAGGGCCGAGTTGGGGCCGCAAGACCAGCTGATACCCGACACACGACCGTCGCTGCCCGACAATGCCTGGCCTCCGCGTACGCGTCACACGCGAGCGGATCGGCCGGCACCAACTCTTCGGCAGTGACCCGCTCCTCCTCGGCTACCGTGCGCCGAGTACGAGGAGGAGCATGCGATGAACACGGAGAGAGACCCGGCGGGCACGGGTGAGATGAAACGGCGGCTGGACCTGACCGATGCCGTGGTGATCGGTCTCGGATCGATGATCGGAGCCGGGATCTTCGCGGCCCTCGGCCCGGCGGCCGACGCCGCCGGTTCCGGACTGCTGCTCGCGCTGGCCCTGGCCGCCGTCGTGGCCTACTGCAACGCGACGTCCTCGGCACGTCTCGCCGCCCGCTACCCCCAGTCCGGCGGCACCTACGTCTACGGCCGCGAACGCCTGAACGACTTCTGGGGCTACCTGGCCGGCTGGGCGTTCGTCGTCGGCAAGACGGCCTCCTGCGCGGCCATGGCCCTCACGGTCGGCGCCTATCTCTGGCCCGACCAGACCCACGCGGTGGCCGTGGCCGCCGTAGTGGCGCTGACCGCGGTGAACTACACGGGGGTGCAGAAGTCCGCCCTCCTCACCCGCGCCGTCGTCGCGGTCGTCCTGGCCGTGCTCGCCGCCGTGGTCGTCACCGCGCTGACCTCCGCCCACGCGGACTCCGCACGGCTGGTGATCGGCCCGGACACCAGCGTCGCCGGGCTGCTCCGGGCCGCGGGCCTGCTCTTCTTCGCCTTCGCCGGTTACGCCCGCATCGCCACCCTCGGCGAGGAGGTCCGCGACCCCGCCCGCACCATCCCGCGCGCCATCCCCATCGCACTCGGGATCACCCTCGCCGTCTACGCCCTCGTCGCGGTCGCCGCCCTGACACTGCTGGGCCCGCGCGGACTGGCGGACGCCACCGCCCCGCTGTCGGACGCCGCGCGCGCCGCAGGCGCCGACTGGCTGGTGCCGGCCGTCCGCGTCGGCGGCGCCGTCGCCGCGCTCGGCTCACTGCTCGCGCTGATCCTCGGGGTCTCCCGCACCACCCTCGCCATGGCCCGCGACCGGCACCTGCCGCACGCCCTGGCCTCCGTCCACCCCCGCTTCGGTGTCCCTCACCGTGCCGAACTCGCGGTCGGCGCGGTGGTCACCGTCCTCGCCGCGACCACGGACGTGCGCGGCGCGATCGGCTTCTCCTCCTTCGGCGTCCTGGCCTACTACGCCGTCGCCAACGCCTCCGCGTGGACCCTCACCGAGGAAGAGGGCCGGCCCAACCGCCTGATCCCTGTCCTCGGCCTGGCCGGCTGCGCGGCCCTCGCTTTCGCCCTGCCCGCGAGCACCGTCGTCTCCGGCACCGCGGTCCTCGTCCTCGGGGCTGGGTTCTACGGTCTACGTCGGGTCACGACGGCAACGGGCAACCGCCCGTAGGTGTGGATCCCGAGACGTTGTGCACCAGAAGCTCGACCGACAGAAGCAAGGCCACCAAAGGCCACCCCACAGAGGACGGATCCACACCTCAGGGTCAAAGCCACGGCTGCTGGTCGCACCCTCCTCCCGCTCCGAGACGGCACTCATCAAGCCCACCGTCCAGCCCCCGGATGCAGTGCACAACGCGTGCACACCTCCACAGGAACTCCCGGGAACACCCAGGTAGAAGCAGGAAGCCCCCCGGCGCATCGATCGACCCCGACCAGGCAAAACAGCCAGGTCAGAGCGCCAACGGTAGGCAAGTCACGCCCTACACGCTGTAAGGTGACGCCCATGGCTGGCACAGACCCGCGGGCCCGCGCGGAACGGCGCAGCGCCGGTGAGCTGGAGAGCGCGGTCCTTGCCGCGCTCTGGGCGACCGACCGCCCCCTGACACCGGCCGAGATCCAGGCCGAGATCGACGGCCCGCTCGCCTACAACACCGTGCACACCATCCTGAAGCGGCTCTACGACAAGGGGCTCGTCCTGCGTGACGCGGACGGGCGGCGTGGGGCGTACCGGCCGTCGAAGAACGCGGCCGAGTTGACGGCCGAGGCGATGCACGAGGCGCTGGACCGGGGCCCGGATCCGATCGCCGCGCTTCAGCAGTTCGTGAGCGGTCTGCGGCCGGAGGAGGAGCAGGCGCTGCGCTACCTGCTGGCCGGGGGCGCGGAATGAGGTTCGACGTCTGCACGCCTTGCCGCTGTCGGTGCTGCTCGCGGTGACCAGCCCGGCAATCGGCAGCCGGGGGGCTCCGGCCCCGGCCCGATCGGGGCTGACGGCCGCCGCCGTGGTCACCGCGGCGCGGAACGCCGGGTCCTGCTCGCCCGTGAACGCGGTCGGTGACCGTGCCACCACGGCCCGCGCTCTGGCCCGTGCCGCCCTGAACGCCGAACACCGGCGTCCCGCCTGCGCGTTGGGCTTCACCGACCGTGCGGTCACCCGGCGGATCGCGGCGCTGCAGACGTCCCCGCCCCCACGTCTCTTGCCCCTGGCGGAGGCAACCAGGTGCCCCGGTCCGAACAGCCGACCGCCGGCGTCAGCGACCGCGGGGCTTGCCGCGCTTCGTTCCCTTGGCGCCGCCGGAGGAGCCGCGCGGGTTCTTGCCCGTCGTGCCGGTCTTGCCGGTCGTCTTGCCTGCGGCGGGCTTGCGGCGCGCCGGAGGCGCTTCGGTGCGCCTCCCCTTCGTCTTCGGCTGGGCCGGTGGCGGGGTACGGCCCCGGGTGCTGTTGACCGTGCGGCCCCGGACGATGCCGATGAAGTCCTCGACGAGGTCGGTGGTCGCGTCCTCGGGCCAGGAGAGGGCGACGTCCGACTGGGGGGCGTCCAGGACGGTCCGGTAGGTGAGGTCCTTGCGGTGGTGCAGCCGGGCCAGGGACTGGGGGACGTAGAGGATGCCGATGCCCGACGCCACGTGGTCGATCGCGTCCTCGGTGGTCGCAGGGCGCTCGAACGCGGGCTCCCCGGGCGGCTGTTCCCAGCCGAGGACGTCGTCGAGGGGGTGCAGGACCACCTCGTCGGCGAGTTCGTCGAGGGACACCTCTTCGGCCGCCGTCACGACGTGGTCCTTGGGGGCCACGACCACGGTCGCCTCGGTGTAGAGGGGGATCGCGCTGAGGACCGTACGGTCGACCGGCAGCCGGACCAGTCCCGCGTCGGCCTCGCCGCGCCGTAGGACGTCGGACGCCTCTGCGGCCTGGACCGGTACGAGGGTGAGGGGGACGTCGGGCCGGCGCTCGTTCCAGATCCGCACCCACTTGGCGGGCGTCACCCCGGGGACGTAC
>Ga0307509_10007358_pt1 | contig 14422 bp, 19 predicted proteins | sample 10_EM_MG_FD_202245 | JGI IMG/M metagenome (GOLD analysis project Ga0307509, IMG submission 202245) | Populus trichocarpa ectomycorrhiza microbial communities from riparian zone in the Pacific Northwest, United States - 10_EM | ecosystem: Host-associated > Plants > Roots > Unclassified | place... | reverse complement strand
TGAGCGATAGAATATGATGCAAAATAATTCAAAGAATAAGGGGGCGAATCAGATACTCGTGCAGGAAATGTGGTGCAGTAGAGGGTGGATAATTGGTAGCATGTTATATCTAAAAGCCGAAGATATGATGCCCCTATAGCCCTCACGTTAACTTTAGAACGAGATCGCGTGGAATTAAGTTGAATGCGGTAACAAAGAAACTGGCGGAACAACTCAAGAGAAATGAAAGCCCTTCTTGTCCTTCTCAGTCCCTCACTGGTTTGAGCAAAGGAACAATGGGTGAGAGAAAAAGCTAAGTCTAGGATTATAAGGAGTGCTCTGAGCACCCTGAGCGCCCTTAGCGCCTAGTAGTCATTCTGCACTAAAGAAACCTATCTCTAACAACTCCGGAGAAAAAGAAGGGATCATTTTCCTACAAGACCTCGGAACCATTATCGGGGTTTGTCACTACAAATCTCTTGTCAGTTAGTGGAGGATGACGATAGGAGAATAGAGTTGGTATGACAAACCGCAAGAAACACTAAAATTAAGGTTTCCGGGGTGGCTGATCTCTAGAACCGTTAAAGGAAGCGGAGCAAAAGGCTCGAATACACCACTTAACACTTAGCGAGCCGATTTTTAAAAAAAGAAGTCCTAATTTTCCCCCCCATTGATTTCCTGCAGTGGCAAATAGCGGTCTCGCCAGAATTTGTGTCGGAAATCTCTGGATTCCGCTCCAAGTGCTGTAGTTATAGTCTCACTGATTGGCAAAGTTTATAGAGTGTCAGCAATGTTGCCCTTGATGGACGTGTCGGACTGAGTGACTAGTTGTGTTTATGTTGAAATGTGCAAGAATGTGGAATAAGCGTGAATGCGGAAGAGAAATGGACCGGGGGAGATAGATATGTGTGGTGAACCATGAAGGGGTTAAGATCCTTTCATTCTGATTTATACTTGTATTTTCACCTGTATCATATTTGATGTTAGTTTAGAAGGAAAGGCAAGATTACGGAGCTTATGGTCATACCTCTCCCGCCTTTTTCCACGCCCTCTCCTGTGCGAATCTTCTCGCTCTATTGTTGCCCTGTTGATAGGTACCTGTGGCAGCCGACTCTGCCTGAATGGACTCCTCACAATATAACATGGGTAGGCTGCCTCCAGCAAAAATTCTGTCGCTGTTTTAGTTGTGTAGAGTTATAACCTGATAAGCGGACCCTTGTAGCTTATATCGGGTTCTCAGATTCTTGTGGCTCCATGAGGCCGGGGTCCTGCAGGCTCACTTCCCCGGTTTGGTATGAACAGGCACTTTAGGAATATAGGGTGAGTGAAACCGGATGAAGCAGCGGGAGAGGAGGTAAAGGGGAGGAAGGGTGAGATAAGAGGCGCAATAGGACAAGGTAGATTAATTAGTTTATTAGGTGAAAAAGCTAATGTGTGTGGAGTCGAGAGAAGAGAACCCAGGAAAAACTCGAGACACCTGCTACCAATGACAACCAGAGCAGCTCCATGACTAAGCGACAGCCACCTCCTGCATGTAACCCGTTATATTCAACAGTTCGTTTGGGCACATTTTGCTCGCCCTGGCCTCGCAAATCTGGCGTGTAGATTCAGGTGCGCTACTATGACTAACGATATAAACTCGACATTTCCAGCGCATCCAGAGCGATGCACCGCTACTAGGATGGCGCAAGAACCCTCCAACGATTCCCCGCGGCCGCAATCTCACTCGGCCACCCTGAGCTCCCTATCAGGGAGTCATAGAGCGAAGGGCTCCTGCTTCTGTTTTCATCATGACATTGTTTCACTCCCCATACATTGCTTCTCCCGGTTAATCCTTCTCCTTGATCGTTTGGGCCGGAGGTTGATCTCATCATCTCAAGACACTACTTAGGACTTAGGCGTTAGGTAGCCAAGGTATGGCCATAGAGTTTTATCGTATCACCCGTTACTAGAGCGCCAGTGGAAAAGGTAAAGGTATAGATATGTAAAACATAATAAAATAATAATATTTATCTTTCTGTCGCTTCATATACTGTCTCTACCCCTCTGCGCACTTCCACCTTGACAAAAAGAAAACACAGCTGGAGAGCCTTCTTGGTAAATCGCCAAAACTCCAGAATAAATGAAACCACCCACCATATTCCTAAAACATAAGGGAGCCTTCACCATCGCCATCAACATGCAAGCACCTTCTCCCAACTTCAGCGGTTCTCTGCTTTGGTCTTTTATTTCTTTCGTGCAAAAAACTAATAAAGTAGGATCAGAATGTGATGGGGTTTATGCAGTATTACTAGTGAACACTTGAAAGAGCTAGAAAACTTTGTGAGGGAAAAAGGCTTCCATTATAGGCAGCAGAGGTAGATATATTAGAGCGGGGGCGCGTGGCGGGAAACGATGGGGTGTAGGAAGAAAACAAAGTGCCATAGGCCATGCTTCATAAATGGTGAGAAAGCGGAGTCTTTCCCCCGCTCTCACACATGTGCTTCTTTAATTACAGAGATATGAGCAGCCTACCCGCTCCCGTAACAACTGAATTTTAGACACAAATAACGTGTTTATCTGCAGAGGAGTAGTGGCAAAGGTGGGGCCAGGTGGATATCTGTGGGGCAGGTCCGGAGGAGCAAGGGCGGGGAACTACTGATCGATGGGCTAGCCGGGACAGTGAAGGGGGAAGGCTGTAGCCTGGGATATTAAGGCCTGCGGGTTCTTTTGAGGGGTGGTTCTGGTAGCTCGTGCGGCTCAGCTGCGGAGGGCTCGGGCACAAGTAGCTTGTGCTAGTGCAGTCTTTCATCAGGTCCTGACGAATAGGGGATGACGAACAAGGGTATTCGACCGGTAAAAATTTGAGTAGGGTGACAAAAAATGCCTGCTAATCCCTGTTCGTCACCCGCTGATGTTCGTCAAGACCTGATGAAAGACTGTACTTGTATGAATGGACTGCACAAAAGGGGAATAATACTGGGGGCGGGGTTTTTTGTGGCGGACTGTCTGTGCGCATTCGGGTGCCCATACTAAATTTCGACCCCGGGACCCCCCTTGCGTTCTGTCCATTCATGGCGGGGACTTGTAGTTCCTCCCCGGGTGTTGATTTGGCGATGAGGCGGCGTGGACCCTGTAGCAGCTGTGTAACTTTCGCACACCCATTTTCGCTGGCACACTGAGATGGTGTTCGGCCCCGGCCATCTGCCATGTCAGGATTGACATCATTCCTCTCTAATAGAATCTTCACAGTTCCTTCGCACCCACTGATGGCAGCCCATGACAATGGCGTCCGGCCACTCTTATCTGGCGTGTCGGGATTGACATCTTTCCGCTGCAACAACATCTTCACAATTTCCTCGCGCCCGCAGGCGGCAGCTAACGAAAGCGGTGTTAGGCCAACCTTATCTGCGGCGGCGGGATTGACTTTATTCGTCTCCAATAGCATCTTTGCAATCCCATCTCGCCCATCCTTAGACGCGCATGAAAACGGTGTCTGACCCCGGTTATCTGCTATGTCGGGGCTGACACCCTCCTGTTCCAGTAACATCTTCACTGCCACATCATGCCCCCCCCTCACAGCCCATGCTAAAGCCGTCCTGCCACTCAAGTCAGTTGCATTGAGATCCCATTTCTTGATCTGGAGTAAAGAAACCATGATTTCCACTGTCCCAAAGAGGGCTCCACCATGGAGCCCAGTAAATCCAATCGGATTACCTTCAGTATCCAAGGGCCGCTCCCACCAGGGAAACTTCAATAGGAGGAGCTTGCAGGATATGTTCTCATCGAACCTATCGAGCAGTTTGAGCGCAAGAGGTATTGCATTTTTGCTAGTTTTTTTTCGAGCATGTTCTCCCTAGTGATGGGAAGCATATTCAAGAAAGGGAGTTGTTGGTGGGGGCGAAGAAACAGCGGGCGAAATGTCCCTGATGCACGCAAAGTTGAGGTAAGTCAAGCAAACCTCTGCAATCGCCGAATGAGGACTCTGGAAAAGTGTAGGATTGGCCAGAATGTACTTCTGTAGAGTGAAATGCACAGGCCGGACAGTTGTTGATGATGAGTCAACCGTGACCAGTCCTAGCCCGCAGTTCGTTATGGTCCGTATCGTAGGTGTGTTGTCTTTGTTCAGATCTTTTGATCCCACTACTACTCCTAAGGCTTGGCATAACTCGTCTGGCTGCAAAGGCCGCTCTGAATACGCTACCCACATGATGGCCTCCATTCCTAGTCGCGATCTGGCCTTCTCCTGTGCTTTGATCCTTTCAAAAGTGGAAGTGTATACTTCTCCTACATCCTGACCTTTTGATATCTGTTTAAGCCTTTCCTTCCTCAGATGAATGGTTGTCTCCGCGAGAATTGCCTTGATGGTGAGAGAGACAAGAAGAAATCTATTCATAACCCTTCGTGAGTATGGCTCCTACCCAATATGAGAAAACTAGGTATCTGAACATACATTTCAGAAATTGTTTTCGGAATGATTTCCATTATATCGGCCTTAAGACGTGGGTCCATGGCGTCAGGCTCCCTGTCCCAGTCTAGCTGCATCTTCAAAAATACCTCGATGTCGCCCTTCGTTGGACTAACTGAGAGTGTATCGGCACGGGGGAAGAACTTCTCAACCTCGCCGCGGATGAAAGGCCTTCCAGTTAAGAATATTCGGACGTTTGACAACTCTTGAGCGATAGATTGCAGAGAGTTAAGAAGGCTAGTCCGATGCTTTGCAAGAGATTCATCCAAACCGTCAATACATATAATCACCCGTTGTCGTTGCGCGATCACTGTCTTCATCATTTTGACAAGTTCCGGAACTTGGGGGCGCACCCCACCAAAATGATCTTTCGCGCCTTCAAAGGCTGTGCGTATGTCCTCCGGGATGTTTCTTCTCCCCACCAACTGCTTGAGCATAGTTCCTAACATGTTCGATGTAGTCTGTTCCTTTTTGTCGAGGTAGTCACAATACAGCCCAGCGACTACCGTATCCTGTCCACCGCCAGAAAAATGATCGATTACTAGAGAGCTAAAATTGCAAGAGGTTAGCAATCTAGGATTCTCCTGGGATTTCTTGTGTCACCTAAGATGAGTCTTCCCCACACCTGGATCACCATGACAAAATATCACGGAGCGACCGGATCCATCTTCTCCCATATTCCATCTCTGAAACTCGATTGTTTGAAAAATCCATTGTCCCACACCCACAGCTCGGCTCTCCCTTAAATCTTGATGTCTTTTTTGCGGCTCGAGTGGCGAAAGCCAGTGGAGGACCTGTGCCTTGTCATCTGCTGTGGTTGTGTTGAAACTGTTGATGTTGAACGACCCGGTAATCCCCTGATAGTCCATACTATGCAAAGACTACTACTATTTGAGAGTGAAGGAAAGATGATGGCTCGGGGTATCAAGGCTGTTAAATAGTCTTTTGATCGCAAGAAGAAAATTGTACCTCGTATAAGCGCCTTTATTTGGGGACTTCAGCATCCTTTCTGTCAACCTTGCTAGTTGTTCTCCTAACCGGTCACATCTACTAAGATTTGTTCCTTCTATAAACCGCCGCTGCAAGGCGAATTTGGAAATCCCGACTTACTGCCCACCGCCCAAATCACACGAACCACCGACGCAGAGGGAGGTAGAAAACAATACCAGCGATATACGTTGAGATCGATGACTTGTCGTAAGAACTCGAATAATTTTGGATCTCACGCCAGGGCTTTGGAGCTGCTTTTGCTGGTAAGGTCTGTCACTTTTTTCTTTTTTTTGTCTCAAGCTCAAGCTGAGGGTTCCGGTTTTCGCTGTGCCTACCCAAGAGAAGGAATTTTAGACGTCTTAAAGCGAGGTTCAACTATTCGCGTTCTTACGTTATGACACCGAAAAGCACCTACCACTAAGCGAACCCCTTCCCCCCCAGGATTCTACTGGAACACTAGGACGGAACTTGGTCCCATATCGCCTCGTTCATGAACCCTCCTAATTTTAGAGCGAGGACACAGGAGTTGGATTGAACGCAGCAACAAGTGGACTGATGGAACAACTAACAAACAGCAAAAATACAAACACTTTTTATCTCTCTCCGGCCTTGATCTACCAAAAAAGTGGCAAGGAATGACAGAGAATCGGAAACAGAGTGATAAGAGTTGCTAGGGGCCTCACTAGTGTTACCATCCGTCATCTCATAAATGAAGAAATTAATTTGTTAATTTTAGGAAAATGAAGAGATCCCTTCCGTATAGACATCGAAAACACTTGTCGGGGTTGATCACTGCGAATCGGTGATGCTCATTCTGCAATAGGTGACAATCCGGGGTAGAATCAATGCGACAAACTACAAAATATACTGGAATTAAAGTTTCCGGGGGTGCCGATTTCTGGAATAAAGTTCTCGGATATCATACATAACCCAGCACATAGAAAGCCGGTTTGGAAAACGAAGACTTGATCACTTCCCTATCAATTCCATAGAGTGGCAAATAGTGGTATCGAGGGGGTTGGAGGTGTCTGGGAGGACAAGACAGGATATGATACATCGTAACCAAACTTGACCGCTCAGGGCATTCACCATTTTTGATAGGGGCAATTCACAAATTTGGAAAAACTAGCAACTGTGCTCCAGGCACTCGCCTTATATTCATCTTTTGTAGTTTCTTCCAGAGGAATCTGTCGAATTTTAACTGTTGAACAGGAACCATCATTCTGTTGTGTTTCCTACTTTATCATATTATATACAAGTTACGGGCGTATAGTATCCGAACACTAGCCAGCAGTCCCACCGCAGCATTTGGCGGGAATTGACCCAAGGGCATTTACCAACCCTAGACCTACCCCCCAGCAAAAAGTGGTTCGCCGAGCATTTTTTTAATGCTCGACTACTCCACTGCCCCCCGGATTCGAACTCGTGATGGTCCCTGTTTCAAATTAGCCGACCAGTCTCCTAAGTCATTAGACCATAGGAACTGGCCGATAATACTTTTTCTTCTTGATCTTTTAACTGCTTCTTCAGAAAATGGACAGTTCAGACGCCTGATACTATCTTTGGTAAAAAAAGGACATCGGTATCCAATCATAGTACTCTCTCATGATATCGATGGAACGAGGAACGGGGGGGTTCCTGTGTAAACCTGTGATCTGCCTCCGAAACACTCGCTTTCTTTGTCAAAGGAGAAATGTTCCCTAAATTCCATGGCTAGTATCCCCGATGTAACTATTCTTTGGCACAGGAAGGGACAGTTATAAAAAACTTTTGTATGGTAAATTATCTAGGAGTATCTGGCCGCCCATACAAAATTCGTACCCAAGTGTTCGGGTTCTATATGCCTGTAACTTGTGAGTAAGGTATGGTGGTCCTCGGCTTCCGCTAAGAACATGGTTTAATGAGGATTATCCTTATTTGGAGCGTCCCCCCAGATGCGAGTTTAAAGGTCGGAACCTGTGGGGCTGCCGGCACTTTTTAGTCTCGCCCATCCGGGAAAATTACCATAAGCTCAAAAAACTCGCTCTATAGCTAAACCCTTTTGCGTCGTACTCGATGCCGATCACTTGCATTGTGTGTGATTTCGGAGGGCAGTACTCGTACTCTGCTCACGCTGCTTTAGTACTCTCGCCAACCCGCCCACCCTCCACAATACGCTACCGTACTCGTACTGAGGTTTCCTTTTTGAGGAGGGCTCAATAACTACGATAGTAATCTCCGCTCCTATTGGCCGCAAGTGGGTCGCTGAAATGCTTGATGTGCCAATGGGCATACCGTAGAGACCGGAATAATTGAGAATCCTGCTAGGACGTTATGGTCACATCTCTTAGTAAGGTCTGCTGGACATTTCTTTTCATTTTTCTCGACTTAAGATTGAAAGAGAATCTTTTCGCTGTGATTTCTCTCCTTAATATAATGGGGGGATTCTGGGCGTCCTAGGGCTATTCTCGCTCTCCCGTTTTTTGGGTATAGAAACTAGGTGCATAGGGAGTTCTTGGGGTGTATCCTGTATTCCACCTTGATTTGATAAGAGTGCTTCAGCTGACCATGGTGTCCCATCCTCTCCGACTCTCCTTTTCAATATTAATTTTTTTTTCCCGCCATGGCATTCCATCAATGCTCAGATCGGGTGCCACAAACTCGTATGACCTGCGACCGAAGTAGCGAAATGTTGTCTTGATATGGGGCAGTTTTGCTAGAGCAATACCGTACCGTGAATATTGGCCTTAGGAAAAGATACCGGAGGGAGTATGTATCTCGAACTATGAAATTTGATGCCAGGTAATAGCGCCTCTTACCACAGGTATTCGTGTGGTGAGCATGCTCATAAATTAAATTTCCTTACATACAACAGCCGGATTTTAGATTGCTGACGTGTAGAAATGGGAGATAGTTGGACGGGGGGCTTGGAGATGGGGATTCGGCACCTTTGGCGAAGATCGCCCGCAGGGGGGCGCCACCGTGGGAACCAGGCTGAGCCCATGGGGCTCACGTCTTCGATACCGAGGGCCAGCCGTGTGTTGTATGAGATTTAAAGATCTAAACTGGGGTTTCTTTTCGGCTTTTGTGGGTCTTGTGTCAACGCCCCCCTTGAAACTTTATCGATTGGGGAGGCTTTTTTATGTTGGTACAGGTAATAACTTCTGGTAGGTTTACAGAAAGTTACACCACTCCGTCGTATTGAATCGTATTGAATCGTATTGTATCCTATGTGAGATTACCACCGGGCACCATACTCTGATGGGTGACTGTCTGTGACGGAATTATCTCATGCGGGATCAATTCCACCTGCGACTAGTTGCTTCGAGAGGGCTGATATTACGCTAGTGGCAGATAGCGCTGGGCTCTAGGAACTGACACTGTTGTTCACTCCTTCGCTTCGTGATGTGTATAGGGAGGTAGTGCAATCGCATAAATTTTGTCCGCAGGTGTTCACTTTTCTCAAAATGTCCCTCTTAGCTTTCTCGACTGGGAGTGACCTCATCAAAAAATGCAATCGATAGAAGAAATGAGGAGCTGATTTTAAGCATTTTTGAGGGGAGTTTTTCTCGGGGTTACCGGGCCTGTTTGTTATTACAAATTTCAGATGCTCGGTACCGAACGAAGTCACAACCCGCTCAAGCGACCCCACAACTTCCCAACTGATCGAATCGGTAATTTCTCCCCCAAACCCTTTACCTCACCTCACCTCCCTCCTCAGCAGAACCGGCAGTGAACCAGAGACAGCAATTGTGAGGAAGCCATCACAATGAATTTCTCCTACCGATCTGTTTTCCGTTGTTTCCCTTGTTTGAACTACCACACTCACCTCCCTGCATTCGAATCGACGCTCTCCTATTAATGGTACAGATGTTTGACAATGAGTTTGATCTTCAAAGGTCAAATTTACATTTTAGTCGTAGGTCCTCTTCAACTCTATAATACTATTCAGTATGTGCTAGAAGTGTTGCTGACATAACCTTCCTTGCATCCTCTGCAAGAACCACTATGATACCACCTGGAATCAGTGTTCACAACGATCCGGTCCGCCTTTCTTGGAGGTAGGATGGGATGGGCTATGGCAATGGTCAGTTATTTCTTGGGTTATGGGGTACCATGCGCCCTGCAGCCGATGGCTTGGAGGCCCTGTGAGATGCCGCGAACTCTGAAAATCAGCTTCACGCCCTCATGCCCCCCCCTCTGTGCTTCATATTTTGCGACTAAAATCTACCTCTCACCGGAGCACACCACGTTTATCCGTCACTCGGAATGCAAATTGGTTGTAAGCCCACTTAACTTGGGCTCCCCATGTTATGCTCCTCTCGCTGGGTGCTTCGCCTCCCTGTAAAGTTGGGGATATGGCCCACAACCCGGTAATGCCCCCTAGGAATGTGGAATGCGCTTGAACTTGTCATTAATTTAGGCAGCAGATATAATAGGAAGATCCATTCAGGACCAGAAGTCATATCGACAAATTTAAACTCCAAGATTGCTACCCGGTTTATTTATTTCACTTCTCTGACCAGATTTCGGAATAGAATCCGCAGAGCTGAGATTATGAAATATCACCATTCTGGTTCCCTTTCACCCTCTGTTCAGCACCTCCGCCGACCTTCCCTTGGCATCGCCTGCAGTCCTACCCCCGAAAAGAACCCCCTCTATAGGACCTGTCGTTCCAGTCGAAGTCTGCCGTCCTGGGATTTCGCTGCCCTGGCGGGACTGGTAGAGGGCGCCCAGTCCAGCCAGGGTTCTCGGCAGTCCCCTCTTGGCCCTGTGAGGCCCCAAACTCTATTAATATTTCGCAGTAGTTACCCCATCGATGACTGGCTATTTCTCCTCCATCGTCAAAGCCTAACTAATATCATACCGATTCTTAGACTTATGGTTTTATTATCGAGGAATAAGTTTCCGATGAGATGGAAGCGAGAACGGCCAAGTTCTCATATGAAAAGCCGGCATACGTGAATATCGCGGGGAGTTATGCGCTTAAGACTGTCTCAAAACAGCATGAAGGCTTTGCGATTGACCTAATTCTTCAGATGCCTCCAGTGGGTATACTTTACTCACTATGATAATGGAAACTAACTGGCAACACAAGACTATTGTGCAGGAGAAAGACTATCTAAATTATCGGTATTTTCACAAGAGAGCCTATTATCTTGCTACGATTGCAAGGGCTGTTCAGGACTCTGAGTTGGATTTACAGTTTTCCTATGTTGATCTTCATGACGACCCTCTAAGGCCTATCATTGTGGTTGCGCCAAGCAGTCGTACGTAGGCCTAGGTGTTGTACTCTGCGATTTAGCTAAGGGAGACATAGGCAGTGAAACAGCCTTCGCAGCCTCAAGATGCCTTATCCGTATTATTCCCGCCGTTTCCAAGGACACCTTCTTGGTCTCTAAGCTACGCCCCGACAGAAACGCCGTAAGGCTCCTTGCAAAGGGAGACACAGCCAGCTGCTCACTCCCACCAACCCCTCGATACAACTCTTCAATTTTGGCCGATACAACTTACTTCGAGCATCTCGCGCAGCTGCACGAAATCTCTTCCGAAGCCAAAGCTTTCAAAGACGCCTGCCTGCTTGGTAGGACATGGCTTAAGCAACGTGGCTTTAGTTCCAATATCAATCAAGGAGGGTTTGGACCGTTTGGTCATGCTGAATGGTCAATATTGATGTCACTGCTGCTGAAAGGTGGCGGCAGCAAAGGGAGCAGTGTTCTCGTAAAGGGGTATAGCAATTATCAGATGTTCAAGGCTATGTTGCAGTTTTTAGCCACCCGTGATTTAATCACGAATCCATTACTCTTTGACGTAGAATCAGAGAGTGTCCGGTGGCCGAACGGGACTAATGTGTTTGATGGGAAAATTGGATTGAACATATTATTCAAAATGACAGAGTTGGGTTATCGTCAGGTATATTTTATCTGAGCTCACCAATTGATATAACACTGACTCGCATAGTTACAACACGAAGCAGAAACAACGTTAAAGCTCTTGAGTGATCCAGTAACCGATCATTTCGAAGAAGTTTTCATGCACAAGCTGGATGATCCCTGCCTCAAATTCGATGCACTAGCTTATATCCCAATCCCTGAATTTCTAAATAAAGATAATGGGCCTAATCCTCTGCTTTCGTTTTCCTAAAAACTGTATGATATGTTATCTACAGGCCTTACCGACAGGGCAAAGCTCATCCACTTGACTCTTCCTCTTACTTCAGCTCAGCCGGTCAGAGCTTGTGGAATCAACCCGAGTCTTGCGCCGGCCAGGCCAATAATTGCTGGCTTCCTGCTCAACGCAGCACAATGCAACCGCATTGTTGATCACGGGCCTCCAGCCGGCCACAAGGACGGTGCCTCATATCGTGTCTTCTGGGGGGATAAGGCTGAACTCCGCCGTTTCAAGGACGGAAGCATACTTGAGAGTGTTGTGTGGGGTACTAAGGATTCGAAGCAATCCGTACCTAATCAAATCATTCGGTACCTGGTGATCAAAAACTTCGGTGATGAGATAGGCAATCGAGTCAAATTTATTGGAGACGAATATGCGAATGCTGTTGGAGGTGGAGGCGCTGGCTTATTTCAACCCACTATGGCAGCTTTCGAGAAACTCATTAAAGAACTCGGGAATCTTGAAGGGCTTCCGTTAGCTATCCGACAGGTTTCCCCTGTGGCGGCAGCCTTACGATATTGGAGCGTGGAAGTGCCACTCTTCTCATCTGGTCAGCTAATGCAGCCCGCAGATGTAGTTGTTCAGTTCGAAAGTTCTAGCCGATAGCCTAACGATCTAATCGCCATTCAAAAACTAAGATCGCGTTCCTCCTTAAGATGTCCGAGCTTCTAGAAAAGGCTGGTGTTGTCACTCGCATTGGGCTAGAAAACATTGACCGCCCAACAATGAACTCGGCATTTCTGGAGGTCGTCTATTGCGAAGGTTCAGCGTTCCGGATTCGGGTCTATGATCGCGAGCAAACACTCCTAGAGCGACAGCTCTTGAATAAAGATCTCCCAGGCAAGAAACGTGATGAGATCACTGCAGCACTCTCAGAACATCGCAGAAGGTTCATTATTGGCCCACTTCACACTCAAGAAGTACAGAATTTATCTCATCGCTTCCCAGCGCTCTCACCCAGTATGCGCCTACTCAAGAGGTGGTTTCAAGCGCATCTCTTGTCAAGAGAGGTTTCGGAAGAGCTCGCTGAACTAATGACCATCCGTACATTCGTTGCTACTTCCCCTCCACCCAACAGCGTTATGAGCGGATTCCTACGAACATTACACTTTATTTCACTATGGGATTGGCGCGCTGAGCCAGCTATCATTGGTACGGTTGATAGAAACACTTCAGAAACCTTCGACGCAATACGAAGATCTGATCCTGCTATGAACAGACATGCTATGGTTATTCCTACTGAGTATGACCCTACGGGAACTACTTTCACAGAATTCGGTCCGAGAAAGGATGACGCAGCAAGAGTTACAGCTTTGGCGAGGTCTGCCGTTGGTGCTAGTTTTAAGGTTTCCTTCCTACAGCCATCTCACCCTCTTGATGTTTGCCTAACCTATAGCGTGCAGAATATGCTTATTTCCTCAACAAAAGACTACGACTTCGTGATACATGTCGACCCTAAATACACTCTACCTGGTATCCGCTCAAAGGGCTCGAAATTCAGAAACCTACAGAAGACCGGAATCGCTCCTCAAGATATCGCCAAGTTAGGCCTAAACATTCCCCACACCTTTGTTGATGAGCTTAAAGTAAGTCCCTACTCGATTGCTCAACTTTCGCCCACTCTCCTAAATGTAGATGCTGACCAAAATAGGGTATTTGCGGAGATACTATTGTCTTTTTCACAGATGGAAATATAATAGCTGGGCTATGGAATCCTTCCTCTGTGGGCGGAAGGAGATGGAAAGTTAACACCCTATATTCTACAATTCCACATGGGAGGGGAGACAACGAGAATGTTTTGGTGCTAAACAAGAGGTCTATAATATTAAATGAGATTTCGAGACTTGGGGGAGAAATCCTTGCGAGAATTGAAATCATTAAGCAGTAGTATCCGTGGAATAGGGAAAAAAATAACTCCATTTCTATTTCTATTGCCTGAGTCACCGCCCATTTCTACAACAGGTGTAGAAATAGTGGAAATGGTAATTAGCTAGGGTTTGTTCATCGAAGGTGGGAGATGCAACATCTTCCCGCCTACATGCCATTATTACACACTAGTGTGTCATAACACAATCCATGGTACAGCAGACATGGCCCACAAATGGTAAGATTCTATGCCTCTATGCGTTTGTGTAAAGTCCACTGCCTTATTCTGTTTCTTCGAACTTGGAAACCCTAATATCGGCAGCCCCGCACATGAGTGATATTGCGTATCATATCATAATAATATTATTATAATAATAAAATCCTCTGCTTATGTAAATTTAATGGGTCGTCCAAGTTTGGATTTGAAGTGGTGCGCACTCAATTCCGGAGAGCGAACCCACAAACTCTAATTCAACTCCACCTCCCGAAAATCTCCGTACCCCACAAGCAATTCACACCAAAAATGGCTGTAGATAAAGCCCGGTTCTATATGGGGCAATCGCTTCCTGAGCTTCAACTCGAGAAGAAGGAGATTTTCACCGAGGTAAGCGCTGTAGTACTCTTGCTTGTGCCAAAAAACTAACGATACACAGAAAGAAATTAGCAACGTGGTCAAGAGGCTCAACGAATCCGAGTTACGAGTCAATGCCCCAGGCTGAAATGCCCAGGATTACATCCGCTATCTTTGTTTAAAATGTGAATGCGGCACAATCTATTCTATGTGGATAATACTTCGCAAGTACGAGGGGGGTTGCGAGGCACGCTTAGCGAGGAGGTGAAGAAGGGATTGGTAGGAGTTCCGGTTCTTAATTATTCCAAAACAGGTGGGCGGTAGCAAGCATATTTATACAAAAGTGTGCGCCCATATGTATGAAAGAAATATAGGGAAAACTATGTAAGAAACACAAGTGCGAACATGTTTGACCCTGA
>Ga0307509_10007357_pt1 | contig 14422 bp, 16 predicted proteins | sample 10_EM_MG_FD_202245 | JGI IMG/M metagenome (GOLD analysis project Ga0307509, IMG submission 202245) | Populus trichocarpa ectomycorrhiza microbial communities from riparian zone in the Pacific Northwest, United States - 10_EM | ecosystem: Host-associated > Plants > Roots > Unclassified | place... | reverse complement strand
GACTATACTTTATTTCTTTACCTTTATCAAACAATTACCAACGAGCCTTCCTGACTATTAATCCGTTGTCTCGAATATCCTTGGCCTAGTTAGCTCGGAATCCTACCGTGTTAACTACCCCGTAACAGTTGCTTAACATCCATAACCCTAGCGAAACTTGTCTGTGTGGATAGGACAATAAATATTCTCAGCAAACTGAGCGGAGGGATCCAGCTACATGAGTAAGAACAATTAATCTCAAAGGCAGGTTGTATATAACAGATCATATAGCCAAAGCTCTTTGGAATAAAGTAGTGAATAGCAGTAGGATACCAGCAAGGACTGATAAGGCAGTACATTAGCAAAAAGGTATACTGTGTGAGATACAGTGGTGTTGCATCCTGACCCTGGGTGTCTCAATACTGCATCCTGTTCATCCTGTAGTACGTCCAGTACTTAGGTACCATATTTGATTGTGTCTAATGCGTCTGAAGACCCTTCTCTCTACTGGGTTCCGTCCAGATACATGCAACAAAGCAATCTTGCCTCTCCTACATTCAGACTCCAACAGTTAGATAGTAGCTTCAGTGTTAGGAATTCTGACCACTAAGGCCTTAATCGATATGTATTGGAGAACTCATCAAGAAGACAATAATAACTTGTACAAGATGTAAAAGGAAAAGAGTCTTGCATGTAGATCGTGAAAGTATTGTTAACGATTTTTAGAAAAAACTTATTATATTGAAAAGATCTCTTCTCGATGCTTGTATTTTTTTTAAAATAGGAGCAAAGATGCTTCAATATTTATATCCCGCGTATAAGCAATCATAGTATATATACTAACTCTATACTACCTAAGTACCTCGCTAATAAATCTGCGAACTTTACCTGAGTGTGAATACCCGTAAACTTTGAACATTCTCTACCATACCATTTCTCTCCCTTAGTCAACTTATCAGTTTGCGCGTCTTTTCTTCCTAAGAGTGTGGAGACCTTGTCTGGTATCAGCTCATCCGTTTATCTGTTCACTGTAGTGTGTACGAATTATCTTGCCCCCATGTTCCATACTTGTAGTCTAATTGGCTAGACAGAAAATAGCCTGTCCTCTTTAGTTGGTTCTGTAGAAAATTTAGACTGCTACTGCATGTCATATTCTCATTTACTAGTATTATATGACTTGTCTTTGGGATCGGACCTATGCTCTTTTTCCCTCAGGCTCCATCTCATACCAACTTGTCTTTTGTGGATGCTTCTGATTCACTTCCTGAGCATAGTTACCTTCATACTCTACTCATCTTCGTAGGTAAGAGGAGTCTAACTCACCTGAGAACGTCTCATTACCTTCGACCCTTGCTAAGGATAAGATATTTTTGAGCATCTGTAACTTGATGCATATCTGTCCGATCCATCTGCTTCTGTATGCATAAGATACTTGAAGGCCGGGTCTTTCCTCATATGCCCTGTGAACAGGATCTGGTCAGTCGGTCAGCCGCGATGTATACGATGTTATAAGATAGGTTTCAATGATAGTTGTCTTTGGTGACAGGACGCAACTACTAGTCTGCTGTATCGTAGCTACTTCTCGTTCCAATGGCGGAGCCAGATGCGAGATGTTATCTTTATTCTTTGGAGTTTGTGCGCGTAAAGGTAGGGTAATATTGCTTCCTAAATTCTTATGGGGGAGTCCGTGTGCCTAACAAGAATACGCAGGATTCATCATAATGTGAACTAGTTCTTTTTGCTGATCCTAGTTTGCTAACTGATTTGACTATGAAGGAGAGTCAAGAAAGGGTAAACCAACTTCTACCACAGCAACTATCAGTAATCATGTTCATGTCTGACTAAGCAGTGACTAACTGGTTCTTTAAGAGGTGTATGGGGAAAGAGACTGTGGTCTGTTAAAAAATTTCTCTACTGCAAACCATATACTCAACCATCAGTAAAATTGGTATCACAGGAAGTGTTCCTGACTATACAGATCCTAAGTAAGGCAAAGCAAGTGCAGGATAGTGTAACAATCCTATTGTTGATCCGGGATACAACAGGCAATGACAGTCGTCTCCTACATAAGCGAGTCTTGTTTTCCTATACCAAGGAGTAGAAAGATACTATCTTTGCAAATAGTAGGAGACTGGCTTACTTGTCTTGAAGGATACTATCTCATCAGATGGTAAGAAGGGTAGATCATCATGCTTGGACGGAAATATGACAATAGTTCTAGGTTATGAACCCGTATCCTAAGACTCTCAGGATAGTCTCCGGGTTTCGTTCATACTATGTTCTCGTAAAGGAGGAATCTATGTGAAGAGAGAAGGAGTAATTGTATTGCAACTTCTAGTATATGAAAGTACTTAGATGGTCACGACCTCTATGACTCATAGATAGTCATAGTCTGAAATCCATCAGCTTACTCTCCTGAGTCAACTGCGCAATATCTTTAACCAATCAAAACCTATAAAACAAGTCATATGCATGAACAAGTCACATCCGTGAAACCCATGACTCATAATGCGAGTCATGTGCAAAAGTTATTATATTGTAAGACTCACAATTATGAGTTATTAAAACAATCAACTAATAATAATATAACAATAACTCGCAAGTAACCAGTCATGGAAGATCCAATAAGTCAAATGATGTCATAGCAACAAACCAACACACCTTATGACTAATGAGTATTAGTCTTGTAAAATATTCCTTGCTTAGTCACTATTTGTGACAGGTAGGAAGAGGAAACAACATCGTGAGTTGATGAAACCAACAACTAAAGAATAGAGGAAGGAGAGAACATGCTCAAAAAATGGACCTAAGAGCATGAAGAAAATCAGGACAGTCCAACAGCCCTTAAGAATAAACTCATGACTGGGTTGTGGTGGGGAAAAGTGGCGATAATCTTGTGGTATTAAGATTTCAATGGCCGGAGGTGCAGAGCAAACAAAGAATGTCTGTAAAACTCAGAATTGTTTTATTTATCTGATTCAATATTTGTTTAAGGTACAAAACATGCCTTTAGCGCTAGCTATTGCAACAAAAAGCCTCCACCTCAGTCCATCCTGCTCCCCTACCAGTAGAAAAACCCTCTTACCAAAGTGTTTGGATAGAAAAAACTAACAACTAAAAGACAAGTCTGGAAACAACAATGGGTTTCCAATAACCTCCACAGACAAGCAACTTAAGAAATACAACCCGATAGTGAACAATCACTATTATACATAAACATAATATATCACTTTTACTAATTATATATTTGTTGATCCACATGGCCTTTTAAAAATTAGCAAACTATGATATCTTAACTCATTTATCACTATATTTCACTTTAACTTGTAGGAAACCTCCTTCCAATTGCCTACTTACTCACCATTTCTTATCAACTGGATCAATACCCTCTTGCTTGACCTTCTTCCTACTTCTCCCTTATTTCTCGATTGCATGTTGGACTTTATTCCTGCTTTGGTTCGGGAGAGCACGACCTTGATTAAATTTTTACCTCCTTCCCAGATAAATTTATCATTATAAAACCAATCTACCTTACAACCCCCGCCCCCTCCCCGCTCAATCGCTCCCTCACTCCTGCCCTTCCCCCACCCCGAGAATGCCGGTAACCACATTACAAATGCCCGCATCATCCCAGTCCAACTCCCCTAAACCATCCAGAAAAACCCAAACCCCCCCACGCCTCCGAAAGGCCTCCCCTCCTTGTGCACCGCTACTCGAGTACTCGCTCGCACAGTACCATCTAATCCCCCTTACATCACCAACCATTGCGACAATTACCAAATTATAAGCGCCATCATAACACAGTATCGCACATGGCCTCGCAAATCATCACTTACCCCCCACCCCGCCCCGCCAAGCAAGCAAGCAAGCAATACAACTCCACGCCCCAACTGAAATAAATAAATGAAAAATTGACGGAAACCTCTCTCTCTTCTTCTTCTTCTTCATGGACTTACCCCGCCGGGATCCAACACGGCGGCACCAACGAGCTGGGACACCAACGCCCCGGGTCGTGAACCACCTGGTCTGCCGGTGCTATTCTGTGGAGAGGTGTCATTGGAAGGAAGGAAAGTTGGCGCTGAATCATGTTGTTGTTGTCCCGATGGAGGGATGGGTATCTTGGCTGGGTTGGGCTGAGTTGGTTGGTTGGGGTGGCTCTCTCTCCTCTTTTTTTTTGCTCTCTGGAACCGCTTGTGGGCTCGTTTGGCTCTGAGGCCGACATTTCGTTGGGACTCTTTGTGGGGTCCTGGTGGTGGTAGTGGTAGTGGCGGTGGTGGTGGGTAGGCAATGTGTGTCCGATCCCACTAAAAACCGTTCCCGGCAGGGTTTAATGTTTCATTGTGTACCACACAGTACTGCAGATCGTGGGCAGGATGAGAAGTGCTGCAGTAGAAACAAAACGAGGCGATGTCGGTATTTCACGGGATTTCACGGGGGATTGTCTTTTGGTTTGTGTGGCTCACGGCAGAGGTGGTGGTGCTGGTGGCAAGCTAGCCTACCATATCTCTCATACCATGCAGATTCAAAGCCAAATACCGGCATGGTAAGTTGTACTGTAAGCTAAACCCCACAAACGGGAAATATAAACAAATCATCAAGCCAACTTCAATATTTATTAAAATTTGTTCATTATCTCCTTGATTTCCGCAAGAGGGGAAGAAAAAACGTATTTGGGAAGCCACAAGGAAAAACGTGGTGAGGATCTGGGCAATCTTATCCGCAAAGATTCCCCATGCAAGTACTCGAGTACTCGTACATGAGCGGAAGGCTAACCCTTCTCACTAATTAATCTTCTCCCTCCCCTCCCCCATCGGGGAGATACAATAGACTTACCGTACCATAAAGCACGGTGCTCGCACCGCACAAGAGATAGTTAGCTTTTAGACCCAGTTCGTTTCGTGACTGTTTGATTCGCCCTCGAGCCTACCAGGAGTAGCAAGAGATTATGAGGAAACCAACATGGATAGGGCAGGGGGATGATAAAAGAACAGGTAACCCTCGAACGCAGGGAACCTCGCAATCGTTTTTACGATGTGAATCGTGGGCGGGCGTAACCAGTTCTACGTCATAGGCCCCCTGTTGAGCAGTGCATAGATTAATTGGACAGGAAATTCCCATTCAACCCAGGAAGAAAGAGAGAACCCCATCGTGAGTTCCCCCCACTCCTCAATCCTCCCTCGGTAGTCCGATCCTCCCTGTCGGGGGATGATAGGAACCCCCAGGAGTGGACCCTTATCTTGATTTCCAAAGTAAGAGAAAAAAATACCAGTGAAAAACCCCTGGATCACCGTTATCTCGCAGACCTTGATATGAGCAGTATTCCCCTCGGCATCAGACCAACTTTTGACGCTATCGTACAGACAGTGGAGAGAGGGGGTTCAGTTCAGTTGCACCATACCTCTCCTTTTTTGCCTCCCTAGCGAGACTGTGGCGATCGAAGTATGATTCCGAGTGAGAAGAACCACTGTCGTGAGAATAATCATTCCGTAATTCATTTTCCAATTCCCGGGCTTTCGAGAAACAAAGGGACGGGGGGAGGAATGGGAGGAAGAGCAGTGACCGAGCAAGAGTATTCCATGAGCGACAGTGTGGAATGATGATTCGCTGCCGAAAAGATCTCAACCAAATACGATACTGCAGCCAAGTTCCTACTGTTTCCCAACATTCGTATCGTCAAGCTTTTCGTTTCTTTTTCCTCTCTTTTTCCTTTCGCTTTTCTCCACCTCCCCAGAATCTTCATCCACCATCAAACATTTTTCCAGCCAGCGCTAAGCACAGCCAGCCAGCAAGGAATAAATACCAATACGGTACTCTAGTAAAAAGTAAAGAAGAAAAAGAATGAAGAGGAAAGAAACAAGCGACCGGCGATCACCATAGCAACAACACGTTCCCATACGGACCATCCCCCGTGAGAAAAGTAAAAAGGGGGAGGGGCACCAAAGGCGAATTTAGGTAATGACTGCAGATCCCTTCCTTTTCTTTTTCTTCCCCCCCCCCTCCCCTCCTCCAGAGGTATTTTTTTCCACAATACCACATTCCGTTGTCATGGTGAACCCTTCTTTACGAGCAGTGAGAACTTCGTATCATGCAGCAGCAAACCAGGAGAAAGTAACATGGCATGGCAGAGCATGGCGTAGCATGGCAATCCGGCTGTCTGTCTCTCCGTTCTGAGTGCCGGCAACTAGCCTTCCGTATGACGAACCAGCCCGCCAGCGAGCACGCAAGTAGGCAAGGAGACTGACCTTGCAGCCCCCACAAAATAGAAAAAAAAACCTCTCCGAATGATTAATTCCCTCGTGATGGACATGAGGATTCCTCAGCATGTGTGGTAGGAGATTGAAATGTCGTCAGGGGGGAAGTCTCCTTTTTTTATTTTTTTATTACTATTGTCATTTTGCCTGGCTGCCTGACCGCTGGTTGCTAGGCAGGCAGGTAGGCAAGCAAGTAGGCAACCTTATGTGGCACAAGTATACAAACTACTCCCGATACTTGTACCATATCTACCCAGGGCATTTGTCCTCCCCTCCATCGCTCCTCCCTTTCCACAGTACCTCCCACTGAAAACCAGAAAGCCATGATCCCTCAATCCGTCTGCGGATTTCGCAGCTCCTTAGCGCGGTTAATGGGCTTAGCCTAGCCTGGGTATAATCTTTGCCAAAGGTAGAATAGCCGGGGAGTTCTTGCTGTGACGCAATCAGTGCTCGAGTTGAAAACACCTGTGATACTTGTGGCGGGCAAGAAGTGTCCGGAGCAGGGGTTGTGGATTTGCGTGGGCGCTCAGATACTCGCTGATCTTTTTGCAATATATTTGTGAATCCCTGTTTTCGGGTGCCTCCTGTCCGCTGCGAGCACAGTGCACGATTGCCACACTCAAACTATTCCTAATCCCGGAACACCTTTGGGACGCAAAAAAGTGACAAACACAGACGAAGGGATAATCTAAGGAGAAACACTGCAGATTAAGACGTTCAGCTCAAGGCGGCAGCAAGAATGGTCAAGCGCAAAAGGGGAGAGGGGGTTCAGGATGAGCTGGTGATGCTAAGCATTCCGTGTCTGATTCTAGACTTTCGCCGCAATTTTCTTTTAAATTTTCACAAAAAAAAAAGAGAGAGAGAGAGAGCCAAAGTCCGGGAATTCTTTCCGTTTCGCTTGCTTCATTGTGGTCTCGCGGGAGAGGGTGGAGATTATGGAATGCGGGTATGATACTGTATCGTGTTATTGTCGCATGTATCCCATGTGCTCGTACTCAGCAGATCTTGTCAATGTGAGAAACAAAAACCACACTTTGTCGTATGGTAAACACTTCTTTTTTTTTTTCCGCCGGCGAAAATCATGCCTCGGGGAGGATGGAATAGATGGAGGGGGGTTCGAGATTTTGGCACCCTCAATGTCCTGTACGCGTACTAACTCGAGTACGGCAGCCCGCCAAAAATGGATGAAGCAAGAGGTACCGGTATGATATGATCCTCGTGTACGCGCCTTTGCCAAGGATGCCTCCGCAAGTCGGGTATTTGGTGAGGACCTCCCGCAAAATAGAGTGTCGGTTGGTGGAGGCATTCAGCAGTGGTGCCAGAGGGAAATTATCTAACGACGGTAGATTCCCACCTCGCCCCCCCCCCCTTCCTCCCTCCAATGTTGTGTAACTCCTACATCTTCGCATTGCGCCATGGTACAGGTGCGCAGCGTGCGGTGACCTCGAGATATCTCTATGCGGTGGGTTTGGAGAAAGAAAGGAAGGAGGGAGAGTGCGCTAAAACTCCAGTTCGTGCGACTTGATACATGTACAATCTCGAGAATAGGTTAAGGTATTGTACGTACGTAGCCCCCCTTATGAGCTGCATAAGTACGGGAAATATGTATACGTACAGACTCAACGATTATTGTACATAAAAATCGCAAGAATAGGGCTTTCAATTGAGTTCCGAGGCCGTTCTCGAGAATGTATTAATATTCTAGAGATGGTGACTGAGCCATATGTAGGATGTATACCGTAGTTAGGTAAGTCGAGTACATGCAAGCCTTGCGCGGTGCAAGTGGACCGGTCGCGGTACTATAGTCAGTTCAAGCACGCTTATACCCTCTCACCGAAAGGTTTTTTCTTCTTGAATAGCACAAGCACCAGAACCCCCGAACGCGCGCGAATTTCAACATAAACCTAACCCCTCCAATTTACGTCTTGAGGAAAGATGTGTTCTGCTAGGCTCATGGGTCCAGTTTATCAGTCTTGAGTACTGTAGTCCTCCCGCAAAATATACCCCCTGTTTTCGTTGTACTTCCTCCTGCTTAGGACGAGTATTACTAGGTGCACACTCGAGGTTAAGCATTACCTTACCCCTTGCACAAGGGGGGTGTCGTATCATAACACGCCAGCTCGTATGACAGAGGAGAGGATGAGGATGATGATGATATGATGAGGGAGGGTCGTTAAATTGAGGAGCACGGACTACAGTACCAAACTTTGTGGAACTTGTTGCTCCCGCGTGCGTGCTTTCTCCACAAAAAAAAAAGGAAAAAAAAAGTCAGGTAATGTGCGGGTGTGGTGTGGTTTGTGGCTGCGGTGGTGGTCTCCGTTTTACACGAGCAAAAAAAAAAGTTCGCCAGAGGTAGTTAGCGTCCGCCTGTGCATCGGTTATTGTAAATTTCTTGATGGTTGCGGAAGGGAGCCCAAAGTCCCCGTGTTTTTTTCTTCTTTCAAAGCTTGATTGCGCAATAGCATTCCCGGAGGACGAGCTGAAAGTCTCGTTCTGAATTGTTAGACACAGTACTGGTATGCTGAGAATTCTCGAGTTCAGTAGATTTCCAAGTGCTAATTAAACAGATGAGCTCTGGATTCGCAACCTTTAGAAGAGGGGAGTTACCGGTAGGTGGACTTGCTAACTTCGCTCACCTATGCTAGTAGTATAGCACTGCATCGTAAGAGCATCACGACACAGAGCTACGGGAACTCTGTGGATGGGACCACCGTATTTTTTGGAAAAAATGGAAAAAGACATTATGGGGCGAGTGGAGCGGTGTGCCTTGAGGATTAAAATTAAAATAACAGAAGCATGAGGAGCAGACATCAGACGCAAGCCTTTTTCCATGTTTACCGGTAACGCAACCCGATGACAGCTGATCATTGATGTCTCGAGAAGCATATTCAGCCCCACCGTGGTCAGAAGAGAGTTCAATGAGAAACCGGAAGATACGGGGGGGGGGGTGAGGGAGCACAAGGTTTACTTACCGTGATACAAGTGGGGTGTTTTTATTTTCCCAATCTACAGTAAATTACAGCCCGAGTTGCCCGTTTAGACGAGATCTCCATCTAGATTTCGCGAGATCGAATACCTGTATCATCAAAAAAAAAAAAAAAAAGAACATTAATGGCAAGACAAACCCCCTGTATCCCAGCTGAGCCTATTTACTCGAGTGCTCCCCTCATAGGTGCTCCCCTCATAGCAGACAGGAAGTATCCGAAAACAGGGGTCGTGAGTTTTATATGGGCTTCAGATACGGTAGACAGTACTGGTATGACGCTCACAAAATTTTGCCATATATTTTGCGAATCCCTGTTTTCGGGTACTGTGCTCCAAGTTGATACTCGCGCTCCGCTCGTTTCGTCTCTCTGTGTCCACTTGGAAACACGGCCAAAACGGTTCGAGTGTCTGATGACATAGATGCGTGGTGGACGATGGCAAAGGGGTCTCAACATTGCTCGGTGCCCGGAACAGATGCACTGCTCCAGTGAAGGAAACGCACGCGAGATGCGTTCCTGGGAGAAAATGCGGGGAAAGCTCGCGCTTCAAGTCCCTGTAGGGAAACCTGACCCGTATCAAGCTAAAAGATTGGTTTCTTCAACACTTGAAAGAAAAAAGGGAGGCTCTGTTTCTCTCTCTCTACCTCTCTCTCTCTCTCTCTCTCTCTCTCTCTCTCTCTCTCTCTCTCTCTCCACAAAAGCAAAAAATGCAGTGGACGTGTGGCTCTCCGAAAGGAAGGGGATGAAGAAAAAGAAAATAAAGAAGAAAAAATATCCTATCTTCGTGAGGAGGTTGAAAAAGCAAAAGTGTACAATTAATTCCCCCATTAGGATTCAAGGGCGCTAAGGTGAAGTTGAGTTGGGTTCCGCAGAATTGCACTCCACAGACTCCACAGAAATGCCAAGACCTGGGGAAATGGTCGGCTGTGGGACACGGGATCTCGCAGTGAGAAAGAGAGGTTGCTTTCTCTCCTAGCCTATGGCACAGACTGCCAGTCTATGTACCCACGGTTGTGGGTGTGCGGTGTGGTGGAGTTGATGAGCTAGGTACAGATGTCGACAAGCTCTCTCTTGGATGCTTCCATTAATGGTTTCCCCAGGACCCACAGTAATCGCGGGAGCTACATTTCTCGCAGCAGCAGCAGCAGCAGCATCTTCTGATACTGGCGCATGATCACGAAGACGCGGTGGCAGGGACTGCAACTTACTTTACTCACTGCGGTGGGACATTCTTTGGGAGCACCGGTGCGGTGATCAAAAGTGCACTGTGCCCTTAATATTGTCTTCACCCTCTATGTACTAGTGCCCCATCACAGCAAGGAAGAGCACACACCACACCGGCATAAATGTGCCCTTTTCCTTCTGTGCGGTACCGGTATGTATTCATCGTATTCCAAACCCTACCACCGGTAAATGGAGATCTCAGCAATTACACCGTGAACCGAAGGATACGGAAAACGCGGAGGTGAGAAAAAAACAAAAAAGATGGAGCAGATGAAAGCAGCAGGATATGCTAGTAAAGGCAGGGTACACCGGTACGCTACACTACTTTCACAGCAGAGGAACAGCACTGATACCGGTATCGTGACCATCATCGCGAGAGGCGGCAAAAAGTAAAGAAGAGAAACACAGAGAGGGTGTACTCGTACAAGTAGAAGGAACCTATTTAGGTTTAACTCTATTGAGTGCTTACTGGCCCTCTGTTCACCTTTGTCCCCTCGCTCAAGGACGGAAGGGGAAATATGTCTAGCCTGTCCTACAGTACCGGTGCGCACTTCTCTTCTCTCTCCCACTCTAAGAACATCAGACGGTAGAAAGAGGGAAAAAGCAACGTGGGCCTTACAAGTGCGGTGCAGTACTCGAATACTGTCGACGAAAAGGCCACTTGCGGGTGCAGAAAGGAGTCTAGACTGGAATATGCGGCCAATTGACGCAAGCCGAATGGCAGACAAGCTATGCCCTTTTAAAGCTCTGTGTGGCCAGGTGAGCAGACCCCGCTGATTGGGAGGAGAAAAAGGGGAATGGAAAAAAAGCAGAGTGAGCGAATGAGTGGAGCAAAAAAGAAAGAAAATAAATGGTTCGGGGTCGGAATAATAGTAAGAAAAAAGTCCACACTCTTCATCAGATATCACTTTGCGCCCATAGAGCTGAATCAAACCTAAAGGGAAAAAAAGGAAAAAGAAGGCTTGGTATTATCTCACAAAGGAAGGAGAGCGGAATCCCGTTTCCTTTTCAACTCCTGCATTCAGTAAACGGAAGACCAGACACGGTTCGTCTCAAGAACTGAACAACCCGGAAAACATCACCAATATTTTACGAATCATAAAGGCGACTGACATGCCGATCGTGACATAGACCAACGGTTTCTCAACCATTCCTGAGACGGCTTCGCCGCAATGAGCAAGTCATTCATCGTGGCCTTGAGCGCCATGTCTCAGAAGCCTGGAAGATATGGTGATGCAGGGTTCAAAATACAGCACTCGCAGTTAGCGATGGAAATTTTTAAACGGAAGGGGGCGGTTCGCAATTGCCAGGGCGTACCGTCACTGCAGTGGCGGGCCCCCTTCAGCAAAGGGAGTCGAGGGTACAGTACGGTTTCGTGAAAGACTCAATACCAGGACAAAAAAGCCTGTACTCGAGTAGTCCCTCCCGTGAGATAGGCGTCATAATGTCTGGGGCTTTATTTTATTTTATTTTATCTATTCATTATTTTTCTCCTCCTCCTGGCTAGCGTTGTCCGTCCTGGCTCGTTTGCATTGCTTTTCCAGCGCTACTCCGTAAACTAATGCTACGAAGCAAAGTGCCTTCGAGTAGATGGATAGGTCGGCTGGAGCGGGTTTCCGGTCATTTGTTTCGCTACACTACGTAAGTGCACCTGCGGCAGTGCCTCGTTATATTTAAACGAGCCCGGTCAGAGCTCACGGGCGAGTGTTTAAAAATAAAAGCAAAATAGTTGAAGCGGTAGAGCACAGTTTGAACAGCATAGTGTACTGCACAGTATGGTACAGACCTGTGCACGATATGTGTCGTGTCTGAGAGGCGGATGCGGGGGGGGGGGAGTGGTAAAAAATTTACTACATAGAAAAAAGGAGGAGGATGGAATAGCGCAGAAAACTCTCTCAATCGTCGTTGTCCCTTGGCCCTCCTCGTCGGTCTTGTAACTTGGGTAACAATAGTGGGGAAAAGTTATCCCCAAGCCACTTGCCACTGGTTCCCATGCACGAGTTCATTGATACCTGTTTTTTTTATACTTTATTTTATGAGCAGTCGTAAATGATTGGCAGTCGACAGGAGGCTTCACCTCTTTTGTTTAGGGGGTGCTTAGATGGCGTCCTGTAGCAGAGTTCCCTATGCAAGTAACGGTTGGTGGCAGCGGGTTAGTAACGAGGAGCTTATGTAACAGATAGTAATAACCTCAGTGGTTCGTGTAAAAACTCAATCTTTCTTAACCGTCTTCTCTTCACAACGCATTATACAAGTACTCACCAATCCCGTATTGTTATTATTCGTAGATACCTTTCTAGCATCATCACCAATGAATCAGGCTGCGGGCCGTGGTCCGCGAGGACGGAGGATGGCTCGAGGAGCTCTGCCTAGCCAAGCTTCAACCACCGTGTTTCCATCAAGCTGCTCGGTGAATGGTTCAAAAATGATTACTCTTGTGAAGGGGGAATTATTTTTGAAATCATCATGATTCCTAATGTTTCTTGCCATGAAAAAAGGAAAAAATGGATTTTGCGTGAAGACAAAGAAGGAAATAAAACATGCAAAGGTGGTTTTTTTCTTCTTTTCTTCTTTTCTTGAGAGGTGTTGTTTCTGGTCAGAGAAATTGCGTGCCATAGAGTCATCATGGAGGGGGTCCGCAGGCCATTATTGGAGCAAGGCGCGACAACGGGAACTTGCAATACCGTACGTCCATCAATTCTCATCAAAGTCACGACTACGCACTGTACTCGAGTACAGTACATTACAGAACGGTACAGTCCTTGTACGGGAGCGTCAGAGGCAGGGAGGGAGCTATGCAGAAGAGAGCGTTTCTGGTTAGCAGGATTGTCTTGCACACAGGGCATGGAGAGAGACCGAGGAGAGGAGGGGAGCTGGGGCAAAAATTGAGAATAATCTTTTTTCCTTCCTTCTTTTTTTTGAGATTCGCGCTGGAGACGACGAAAGAGAGAGAGCACGCAGGAGGGCCACTTGATCCTTGCAAGGAGTGCCTGCAACCTTCCCACCACCTATGATATTATTATTATTTTCACCACTTCTCTCGTTCACTCAATCATTCACTCTCACCCTTGTCTGTTGAGAGTGAAGAAGACACACCATCATTCTCATCCAAGGTGTCTGGAGAGGCCAGCGAGCCTGTGGTGCTGCATGGGAAGTTCTCCCAGTCCGTCTGTGCGGGTGTGTTTGGTTTTGTAACCAATCACGACCGTGGACATTGCCAGAAGCTGATAGGCCAACAGGCGGCTGGCTTCGATCTGCTTGGCTTGTGTCCTTGCCCACTCCTCCAAAGCACGCAAAAAGAAAAAAAAGAAAAGACAGGAAAAAAAAAGGAAAAAGAAAAAAAAAGAACTGTGTCGCACCCCCCCCATTCAACCCTCCCAGCTTCCACACCACCAGCTCCCACACCACACGCCTTTCACCTACCCCTGCCCTACCCCCTCCTCCCTCCCTCACCTCACGCCCACCCTGCCTCATACACACACCTAAACCATATCTTCTCTTTAAATATATGCTGGGCCTTCTCCTCCAAAAAAGGCACCCCTCTAGCCTTCCTCTCCTTCACTCACTCACAATCTCCCCCCACAACAGCATCATCACTGCTACCACCATCTTCGAGTCAGCATTACTAGATCCAAAGTCCTCTCATTCATCTTCGTCGATTTCGAGTGCTGCCTCGTCCTGCTCCTACGCACTAAAACAACCCTGGGCTCAACGTTCGAATTCAACCCCTCACATCATCATCATCACTCTTGACCACATAACCCAAATTCGTAAAAGCTACTGCTCATAAAACAAACCCTCCACTCACTTCCCCCCCCCACTGCCAAACAATCAAACATCCCAATTGCAATGGATTGGTCTCCGGATTACTGTCTCTCTTGCGACCGTCAGATCTCTCAATCTGGCCATGGAGCTTACTGCTCGCAATCCTGCCGCTTGGCAGATTTAGAGCGTGCTTCTTGCCGCTCTGGCTCATCGTCACCG
>Ga0307509_10007356_pt1 | contig 14423 bp, 20 predicted proteins | sample 10_EM_MG_FD_202245 | JGI IMG/M metagenome (GOLD analysis project Ga0307509, IMG submission 202245) | Populus trichocarpa ectomycorrhiza microbial communities from riparian zone in the Pacific Northwest, United States - 10_EM | ecosystem: Host-associated > Plants > Roots > Unclassified | place... | reverse complement strand
CAAATGATTCAAAAAAAAAAAAAAAAAAAAAGATACAAAGAGAGCATTCAGCTTTAACGCTGTGGCCAAGAAAAACCGTACCCTCCTCACCCCAGGAAACATCCAAACCCCCAAGTCCCTCTGGTATAAGACCAACCGCACATCTCGCCTATCGCCCAACCAAAACCTACAAACATACGCATACATCTGAAGGGAGTGGAATGGAAAGAAGCAAGCAGGAAAGAGAGAAGAACCCATAGTGACATCTACTACGAAAATATAAAAACATAAGGAAGGAATGAACCCTTGACAAAGGAAATTTACGTCGGATAAGTGAGGTGTATCAGCCTGAGCTAGGAAGTGAGAGTATGGATCTGCACACCAGAGCGGTGCCGGGGGACCAAGCGGTGCCCGATGGCAGGATGAAAAGGCGGATGGAGGTGACTCTGATGAGGGGTGGCCGGAGGGTGTGCCAAAGCAGCATTAGCGACGGCCAAAAGAACGGGTGTAACCGAGGCGGGTTTTTGTATAGTTACCGAAGATCGACCGCGGAAAGGGAAGCAGTAAGGTGCCAGCTGAGGGGGTGGAGAGAGGGGAAAGGCTGTAGCTGTTACCGAGCAATGGGACGAAGACCAAGAGGGTGGTAGAGGAAGGATGGGGAGGGCAGGGCTCTCCAAACGCTTGAGACGACGGACTAGAGTAACAGCGGCCGGTGCTGTTCCGAATGCGAAACGAGCACGAGGTGCGGAAGTTACTAACCGAAGTGTTCCCTGACAGGACCACCTTGCCGAGACGGAAAGGTACTTCGCAAAGGGCTTGGAGAGCTCAGCGCCGACGGTGAAAGAAGAGAGCGAAATGCTGACCATGCAAAACCTAAGTGAGGTGCAAATGAAATGCGGGGTAAGGGACGAGAACAGAACTTCATGAGCAGGAGTCAACGATGGACGGGAACAAGTACCTCGTGGAGGAGGGGGTAGACCCCAAAAGGAGAGGAGGGGTGATAGCATCACTCGCCTAGGCTGAGGCCATCAAGGGGGAGGAGAGGGGGTGAGGTGGATCCCACGATGATTTCCCAGGTGTTGAGATTTCAATCGCCGGAGGTGTAGGGGAGATGGTTCCTATCTAACTACTGTGACCTTTTTTTTTTCTTTTTTCTTTTTCTTTTTCTAATCTGATTTATGAATTGTTTCTATCAGGGCAAATGGACACCTATCCTCATCCCACGGTCCAAGGTACAACGGACTTTCGACCAAGCATAAGCCATGTAGTCCAAAACCTCCAACTACAGTCCATTCCACCATCTCCACGCTAAAGCCCTCTGACCCTGCCCGACAGAGAAGCCCCCGCCTGGTTCTATGAGTAGAAACTAGAAGGAGATGAGAAAACGGGCCTGAAAGCTACGAACCAAAAAACCCCGCGAAAACCTAGCCTAAAAGAAAAACATCCCCAACCGACAGTAGACACAATCAACAAAGAAAAGCAAACCCACTCCCCCAAATCAAACAACCTATAAGCTAAACCGTAGTAAAACCCCACTGGGCCCAGCTCACGAAGGAATAGGGACTCATGAACCATGGGTCTCAGGGACACAACAAGGGGAGGTAACGCCCTGGGGCATATAGCCCCGCCAGCCGAGGCTCAGGAAGAGCAATCGAGTTCGAGCGGATAGCACCTAAAGAAGGAAGGCTCGTGGCAGTCGGAGGAAGATCCGGTCGGCTATTTCGGGAAACAGGACCCGGAAAGAAGGTTTAAACATGCGCCCCTAGTCCTAGGACATCAGAAGGGAGTAGAGGTCTGATGGTGGGCATAGAGCCACGAGCAGTAGGGTGCTAGCCGATGCAAAGGTCGGGCAGGTGGAGGGCAGAGGGCTAACTGACACAAGAAGTACGGGGAAGGCTGACGGAAGCGGGGTCACGATGTTTCCAAAAGTCCGACGGTACCAGCAGAGCACAAAGGAGATAGTGCAATACCAGAGAGCAGTGCGACCCGGGACAACTACTTTACCGATCAACGGAGAGTAAAGACCGACCATTGACGAGTGATGTGTTGCTGACCGTGAAGGGCTGCCTATGCAAGCCCGGACAAGAGGGGGTGAAGGCAGACTCAACCAACCCCTAGGAACAAGCTCGCCAGGCCTGACCATCAGAAGGGAAAGGAAGAGGGAAGGGAGATTGCTTCACTCAGACAGAGGCAGTGTGGCCTGTCTGAGGAGAGGGGGGTGGATGGAGGTGACGATGATTTCTCGTGGTGTTGAGATTTCAATCACCGGAGGTGTACAGGAGACGAAGGATGTCTAACTTCTGTGACCTCTTTTTTCTTTCTTCTTTTTTTTTTTTTTTTTGAATCATAGGCATTTGTTTAAGGTACAATGACAAATCCTCCGTCTCCTCTACACACCCGGTGATTGAAATCTCAACACCACGAGATTATCACCACTTTTCCTTTCTCCACCCCCCGCCATGAGCTGGCTCTAGGGGGTGGAGTCATACCTCCTCTACACTCCCCTTCCCTTAGGTTTATCCCTTTGGGCTTTCTTCACTCTGGGTTGATGGATTTCGTCTTCTTTTGATGATGTTTCCTCTGCCTACCCCGCTTTTGCTTTACCTCACTTAGAGCATTTGCACGGTCGGTAACCCCCTTACCTCGTCAACGGGTCGGTCGCAGTCTCGGGCTATCGGTGAAGTAGTGGCACCGGTGGCTCTGCTCTCTGGTATTGCACTATCTCCTGGGAGTCCTGTCCGGTACGGTCAGCATCGTCAAAAAGTCGTGATCTCGCTTGGGTCGCCTTCCCTCGCACTTCTCGGTTTGGGTCTACCCCTCCTTCTCCTCTCCTCCTCACGGTCGGATCGGCTGGCACCCTACTGCTTCGCTCTCTGGCTGGCACCCTACTCCTTCTACACCCTGGGCCTCTGTTCCCTTCTTATCTCTTGGCTTGGGTGATTGTCATGGCTGCGTGCGTGGCTTTTGCCTGGGTTTGGGGTAGGGGTTTTATGCCTGCCGCCTCTGTTGCCTCCGGGTAACATGCACTCCCTTCCGGTCTTGTTTCCGGTGGGCCTACGGTCACTACTTCGCCCTACCACACAGTTCCGTCGTGTTGGTTTCGGTTACCGATCTTTCGCTTTGTGGTCTTGTCTCCCCTTGGGTCCAGGACGCAAGAGCCCCAGGTACATATATAGGTACCTCTTAGTGTGTGATCATTGGCCTACAGGATTATCCTGCTGGCTCCATGGCCCCTCCCCTGCTGCGGCAGAATGGGGTCAGTCGTGGGCTATGGGTGGGTTGCTTATGGGTTCGGCTGGGATTTTTCTTCCTTGAGATTTGTGAGGTTTCTGTACTTTCCTTGGTTGTTCACTGTTGGGGTGGGGAGTCTTCTCATGGGCTGCACGTCTGTGGAGGTTTTTTGGTTCGTTGTATTCAGGCCTGTAGGCTCTTTTGTAGTTTCTACCTATAGTACCGGACGCTTTGGGGTCAGGCAGGGTCAGAGGGTTTTAGCATAAGGGATGCGGGATGGACTGTAGGTGGAGGTTTTTCCTGTCTTAGAGCGATCTGCATACGGGAGTTTGTACCTTAAACAATACGAAAATGATACCAAAAAACAAAAGAAAAGGTACAAAGACAGCCACCAGCCGCGCTCTCTATTTTCCTCTCGCTTAAAATACTTTCAGCATTCGGCCAACATTAACCTCAGGGTTTGGTCTTTGTTTCCTCACGATACATCTATTTTGGCAAATCACTTGGGCTTCATTTTCAAGTGAAATATATATTTCATCTTTGCTGAGCGGATTTTTGAAAGTCAAACTGGTAGTTTGTGTTTACTTTCTCTCTCCCCCTCCTCCCTGTGCTCTGGCTGGCCCGGTGGCCTGGCCCTGATGTCGTCTAGCCCTCATGCTTCCACTGGTGCAGGCCCAGCCTCGGCTGTAGGCCCTGCTCGCTCTTCCTCCTCCAGCCAGCAGCGTAGGGCTGATCCCATCTCTCCCTCAACGTCGTCCCAATCCAGCCATGCCCCTCTCTCTGGGGAGGCTGACAATGTTGCCAACATTCTTGGGCAGGCTGCCAGGCTTGCACGCCTTGACCCGGCTTCTTTCCCCACTGTCTACAATGCCTCCGCCGCTACTTTGCCTGATAGTCAGCTTGCCATCGCTGCTCTCCTCGCCCAACTTGTTGCCATGGTTAATGACCTTGGTGCCTCCGTTACTTTCCTAACGTCCCAGGTTGAGAACCTCACCTCCGCCCAGGCGGGGCGCTCAGCCACCCCCTCACCTCCAGCCACATCCAACCTTGAGGCGTCCCTCAAGGATTTGTCCTCTCGCGTTGCCGCCCTCTCCTCCCACTGCGTCACACAAGTGGCTCCCCCGCCGCCTCAAGCCCCCGCTCCACCCGCCCCTGCAGTCCAGACCCAACCAGCCCAGCAGAAGAAGAAACTCTCGACGCGCCTTTCATCTCGTACTGGCACAGCCCCAGATTTACCAGTCCTCTTCGAGGGGAAATCGTATGGTAACCCGGATAGCTACGCCAAACGCCACCCCGACTCGCCCCAGGCTGCTATCCTCTTTGCCTCTCGTCACCATCAGTCAGAGGAAGCCAAGCTCTATTCCGAATGATACCCCGCCACTTCACTTTTTCATACTGGCCCCCCTCCCGGCTATACACTCTCTGATCCCCCGCAGCCCCAAGAACAAACCTGGGCACAGGTTACCAGGAAGGGCGGAAAGGGCAAGAAAAACGCCACTGCAGCACAAGTCGCTGCGTCAAGCAAAAATAGTGTCCCGAAAGGACCCCCACCGCTCCCAGCTGCTCAACGTCATTTCTTTGCCCCGCCCACTTCCCCTACCCCCCCGAATGATTTGTTCATCATGACTCCCACCCTTCCAGACATCACGGCCGCTGTCCTTAAAGAGGCCAACTGCTCCCTACCCTTATCTCTTACTGCCTCTGTTAATCGCAATGGCGCTGTCACTCTTACTGCCAACCCCTACACCCCGTCGTCTGCTCACTCCCCGTTTTTTGATGCTATGACCAAGAACCTCAATCAGAGTTTCCCGGTTGGAGATAATCCATTCCTGGTCTTTAGGGAGGCACCTACAAGTGTCGAACTCCTCATTCATAATCTCCCACTTTCGATTCTCCCAGACGAGCCCGCTGAGTTGTTCCCTTCATTCCTTGAATCAATCGACAACGCTATTGACGTCTGCATCTTTGGGGCTAGGTTCCTGCAGTCTGATCCGGCAAAGAGGGCTGAGAAGCGCACGACTTCAGTTGTTGTCACGGTCGACCCACTCCATGTTCCACGTTTCGGCGAGTCTATTCATCTCTTCTCCCATGCTACCACCGTAGCTCCCCCCTACTCCGCCTCCAAGTCTACGCAGTGCAGGAAGTGCTGGCGTTTTGGTCACTCTGCTCCACTGTGCAAAGAAGCGGCACAAGCCTGCCAGATCTGCACTCTCCTCCACCACCGTTCCGCCCACAGATGTGCTAACCAGAGCAGCCCAAAAGGAGGCTTCGAGAAATCTGTGGTAGGTTGTTGCAATGCCTCCCCTCCTCTCTGCGTCAACTGTGGCAGTCAGCATGCCTCTTTCGATGGCACCTCTCCTGTCCTTCGCGAAATTCTCTCCTCTCTCCGTCCGCCCAGGGACCAGGACATACCCGATGCCCCCGCCCCCAACACGGGCCTTGTTCAAACAACCCATCAAGGTCCAACTGCTACCCCAAATGTACCGGCCAAGCCGGCTAGACATGGCCCCCGTTTCTGTCCCGCTAGTGAATCTACCCAGCCTGAGACAGTTAAACTCGTTTGCAGTGCATCTGCCCAGCCCACCCTCGCTGCTCCTCTTCCCCGCAGGAATCTATTTGGTGCTGGCAGCACCCTCTTCCGTGCTAGCACCGGTGCCGACTGGAGCGAGCCCGCTCCGACCGACGACAACATGGAACTTTCAATGTCGACGAGCGATAAACCCCAACACACAGTTCTTCACCATCCCCATCCTGCCATTACCCTGGTTGTTTAAATCTTTCCATTGTTCAGCATAATTGTCTCGGTAGCAGTAATGTTTTCCAAACTCTTTTTAGTTTTTTTACTTCGGAAGAAAGTTCTCCGCATATTGTGGCTCTTCCGGATATTCCTCTCTGGAAGAATTGTCCTCCTGTTTTTCGTAACTATAAGTGTTTTTTTCCCTCTGCAACTGACAGTTATAAACCTCGAGTGGCAACATATGTCCACGAAAGGCTACTAAGTGTGATCTCTGTTCTTCCAATGTTTTTTGAAAGGGGCGACCTCATAGGAGTGAATTTGCACTCCCCCGAGGGACTGTTTGATACTTCTCATAATTTGTTTCATTTGTAGAATGTTTATTCTATCCCTAATGGTCACACTAGGTCTGTTTCTCCTGTTGCTCTATTTCCCCAGCATGGTTTCCCTACTCTTGTCCTTGGGGACCTCAACATTCATCACTCCGCCTCGGACCCGACTCATTTGCTCTCCAATCAGATCAGTTAGTAAGTTCTCCTTACTTCGATAGGGCATCAGCTCAGTTGTTCTCTCTCCTCAACACACCCGGGGTCTACACTAGGTTCCCGTTCACCTCCAACCATTGCCCTCCAGTTCTTGATTTGTCCTTTGCTAATTCTGCATTACTTCCGTATTTCTCCACTTGGAACCCCTCCCTCCCGCCGAGTGGTTCGTATCACTCCGCCCTCACAATCACTCTCGCCACTCCGCTCCTGAAGCCCCCACCCAGTGGCCTAAACTGGAAACACACGGACTGGGACCACATCTCCCCTCAGCTCGGAGGTTTGTTACTCGCGGCCCCCCCTGCTCTCCCGACTTCACGCACACTGAATCTCTGGTTCAACGACAGCCTTGCCAAGATCACGCACCTCTTCACCTCCAACACCCCAACCAAACGCCCGTCCTCCTTCTCTAAACCGTGGTGGACTCCTGAACTTACACAGCTACGACGCATCCATCACCATACCTCCCACCTCATGAGGAAAAATCAGACCTCACCCGCCCTGGCCTGTGTGGCCCGGAACACATACTTCAAGGCCATCCAATCTGCCAAGAGAGTTCACTGGTGGCAGTTTCTGGCTGATGTCGACTTGCATTCAGTTTGGGATGCTAGAAAGATTGCAGCCGGCAGAGCCCCAGATCGGTTCCCCACTCTCGAGAACGCCTCCTCCCCAACTGAAATTAACAATACACTTCTCCAACATTTTTTTCCTCCTAGACCCTCTCCTCCTCCTCCCCTCATCCTTCCTGCGTTTAAGGACGTCCCCCCAGTTTCACCAGCGGAAGTGTCCTCCGCACTTCGAAAATCCTCGAACATGTCAGCCCCTGGTCAAAGTTGTATTCCCTACTCTATCTAGAAGCAGGTCCATAGGTCAATGAACGGCTCCTACTGTCTCTGTTCACTCCTCTCCTCACCCACGGGTACCATCCCCTAGTCATGAAGAAGGCCAACGGCATTGTTCTGCATAAACCAGGCAAACCTGATCACCCTACACCTTCTTCCGTTCGCATCATTGTCCTGCTCGAAACTGTCTCCAAGATCCTCGAAAGACTTTCTGCTCTTCGTCTCGCCTCCGCCGCCCGCTTTCTTGGCCTCTTGCATCCCAATCAGTGTGGTTCCCTCTCCGGTCTGGGTTGTTTCGATGCTGTCGCTACTCTTACCCACGAAGTCCGCCTACTTCAGGCTGCTTCCTTCAAATTATCAACTCTTTTCCTCGATGTTAAAGGTGGTTTTGACAATGTCTGTGCAAACAAGCTGGCTACTATCCTCACCAGAGGAGGTGTCTCCGGCTATCTGGTGGCCTGGATTAAGTCTTTCCTCTCCAAGCGCTCATTCACTGGAGAACTCCAAAGGACCGCTCGGATGTTTCCTTTGCCCCCATTGTGATCAATGACATGCTGTTTCCACCCTCTCAAGCTGTGAGGTGGCTTGGCTACAGGCTCACCCCTACTATTCACTGCTCAGTTCATTTCCTGAGATGGCTGGCACTTGCTAAAGCCTCTTTCAATACAATCCGACAGCTCAGTGCAGCTGGCAAAAAGCCTCTTCACCTGGTGCAACAGAAAGCTAGTTTTCGGCGCCATCCACCCTATACTCACCTACGGCTGCGACCTCTTTGTTCTGAACGCCACCACTCTCAAGAAACTCAACTCGTTCTGGCACGAAGTGCTTCGGTGGACAACTAATTGCTTTTACACCACCCCCCTCGGCGCTCTGTACCGAGAAGCTTCGCTACGACCCATTTCCTCCATCTGCAATCACCGCCGTTGGTCAGCTGCCCTCCGCTTGGTCTGCGCCCCTTCGGAATTCAACGCTGCCACCGCCAGGATACCCGAGACTGTGCCCACCTGGGACCAGGGTCGTTCAGCGGACGATCATCGTTTCCTCCTCCGAGGCTCCTCCAAAGCCGTCGATCTTACTTCATGGCTTGGCCCGGCAGTTAATTCCGCCAAGCACCTACGACTAGACTCTTTATGTCACGAGGTTTCAGACCTTATCGAGGAAATCCCTATCCTCCCACTCGCCTCAACCGATCTCGTGGCGCTCCCGCTGTCGAGGGTACCCTCTGTCACCTACCAAGCCTTCAGAACTCCCCTGATTCAGTCACTCCTCGGCGCCTGGCTTGACATAAGTCCACCAGTGCCCCCTTCCTATCCTTATAGTGCCTGCCTCGCTCCCCATGCCTTTACCGGCCTTCCTCGATTTATATGTGGCCGCATTCACCAGATGCGTACAGGTGCCAGCTACCTTGCCGCACATACCTCCTGGAGGAATAGGGACTCCAGCACCCTCTGTCCGTTCTGTGAGGAAGGCGATGAGTCCTTTCAACACCCAATTCTGCTCTGCCCCACTAAGGCTCACCCTCGCCTGACCCATCTCTCAGGTGTGGACGACATTGGCCCTGATGGTCCCCTCTGGCTCTCGGTTCCCCTCCTCAGGGGGTTTGCTGAGTATCTCTACGCTACTGGCACGGGTTTCCCTCCAGCCATGCTGCACATTGGAGCCAGTACTGCAACTCCTGAGCCGTGTTAGGGCTCAGAGAGTGATAAACACATAACTCCCTAGCTCGGCCCAGGCCTTCTAGGTATTTACTACCTCAAAACTCCCCTGCTCGAGTTTCCCTTCAGGGTACTTTCTATACATTTTATGGGTTGCCTTAGTTTCTGTTTGGCTGCGGCAGTGGGCAGGTAGGGCGGGGAGGTCTTGGTACTTATTACTGTTTAGCTTATGAGTTATAAAGAGGGCTTTACTTTACTTTTCTTTTGTTAGTCATTGATGGCGATGCGACAGGGTTCAGATGATCCCGCTTGGAGAGTTTTTTGGATGCGTTGTTTGGATTTTGTTATTTCCTTTGTTACTTTTTGGAATTAAGGTTTTTTATATGCCATAGCGCGAGCTGTATGCAGGGTTTTGTACCAAAATCAATAATCACATGATTCAAAAAATAAAAAAATAAAAAAAATAAAAAAAGGTACAAAGACTGCATTCAGCTTTAACGCTATGGCCAACAAAAACCATACCCTCCTCACCCCAGGAAACATCCAAACCCGCAAGTCCCTCTGGTATGAGACCAACCACACATCTGGGCTATCGCCTAACCAAATCCTGCGAACATAGTTGTAGATCCGAAGGAAGCAGAAAGGAAAGAAGCAAGCAGGAAAGAGAGGAGAACCCTTAGTGACATCTACTACAGAATGTATAAAAACAAAGGGAATTAATGAACCCCTGACAAAGGATAATTATGTCTGATAAGTGACGGGTAAGAGCCTGAGCTAGGAAGTGAGAGTATGGTCCTGGATACCGGAGGGATGCCGGGGAACGAAGCGGTGCCCGATGGCAGGATGGAAAGATGGATGGAGGCGACTCCGATGAGGGGTCGCCGGAGGGTGTGCCGAAGCGGCATTAGCGATGGCCAAAGGGACAGGTGTAACCGAGGCGGATTTTTGTATAGCGACCGAAGATCGACCTCGGGAGGGGAGCAGTAAGGTGCAAGCTAGGAGGGGTGGGAAGAGGAGGGGTGGAAGTAGCTGTAACTGAGCAACGAGATGAAGACCAAGAGGGTGGAGGAAGGGGGAGGATGGGAGGAGGAAGGTAAGTGCAAACACTTGAGATGACCGAATGGAGTAACCACGCCCGATGCTGTTCCGAATGCGAAACAAAGATGAAGTGCTGAAGTTGCGAAGCGAAGTCTTCCCCAACAGGACTACATAACTGAGAGGGAAAGGTACTTCGCAAAGGGCTTGGAAAGGTCAGTGCCAAGCGGGAGCGAAGAGAAAGAATGCCGACCATGCAAAACGTATGCGAGGTGCAAAGAAAATGCGGGGTAGAGGTGGAGAACTGAACTTAATGAGCGGAGTCAACGATAAACGGAAACAAGAACCCCATAGAGGAGGGGGAAGACCCCAAAGGGAGAGGAGGGGTGATAGCGTCACCACCCTAGGCAGAAGCCATCAAGGGGAAGGAGAAGGGGTGGTGGTGGATCCTACGATGATTTCCCTGGTGTTGAGATTTCAATGGCCGGAGGTGTAGGGGAGATGGTTCGTGTCTAACTACTGTGACTTTCTCTTTTTTTTCTTTTTTTCTTCTTTTTTTTTAAATCATGTATACGTTGTTAAAGTACAACAACTCCACGCTACGCGCCCTCTATTTTCCTCTCGCTTGAAATTCTTACCGCATTTGGCCATCATAAACCTCAGGGTTTGGTCTTTATTTCTTCACGATACATCTATTTTGGCTATTCACTTGGGCATCATTTTCAAGTGAAATATATATTTCACCTTTGCTGAGAGGATCTTTATTCTTGGAAAGTCAAACTGGTAGTTTGACTTTACTTTCTCTCTCCGCCTCCTCCCTGTCCTCCGGCCTGGCCTGTTGGCCTTGTCCTGATGTCGTCTACCCCTCTCGCTTCCACTGGTGCAGGCCCGGCCTCGGCTGTTGGCCCTGCTCGCCCTGCCTCCTCTCATCAGGACCGTAGGGCTGATCCTATCTCTCGTTCGTCGTCATCCCAGTCCGGTCATGACTCTCTCTCCGGGGAGGCTGACAATGTTGCAAACATCCTTGGGCACGCTGCCAGGCTCGCTCGCCTTGACCAGGCTTCGTTCCCCACTGTCTACAATGCTTCCGCTGCCACCTTCCCCGATAGTCAACTCGCTATGGCCCCTCTTCTCGCCCAACTCATCGCCATGGTTAATGACCTTGGTGCCTCTGTTACCTTCTTGACTACACAGGTTGAGTCCCTCACCTCCGCCTAGGCAGAGTGCTCAGCCACCCCCTCACCACCAGCCACATCCAACCTGGAGGCGTCCCTCAAGGACTTGTCCTCTCGTGTTGCTGCTCTCTCCTCACACTGCGCCACGCAAGTGGTGCCCTCGCTGCCTCAAGCGCCACCTCCTCCCACCCCTGCTGTCCAAGCTAAACCAGCTCAGCAGAAAAAGAAACTCGCCACCCGCCTCACGTCTCGTACCGTCACCGCACCGGATTTCCCCTTCCTTTTTGAGGGAAAATGGTATGGCAACCCGGACACATACACTAAACGCCACCCGGACTCACCCCAAGCGGCTATCCATTTCGCCTCTCGCCACCCCCAATCAGAGGAAGCCAAACTTTACTCTGAGCGTTACCCAGCCACCTCACTCTTCCACACCGGCCCCCCCCCCAGTTTCACTGGTTCTCATCCCCCAAAGCCCCAAGAACAAACCTGGGCACAGGTTACCAGGAAGGGCGGTAAGGGCAAGAAAAACGCCACTGCAGCACAGGTCGCTGCGTCAAGCAAGAGTAGTGTCCCCACAGGACCCCCACCGCTCCCAGCTGCTGAATGTTGTTTCTTTGCCCCCGGTACCTCCCCAACCCTCCCAAACGATTCTTGCATCATGACTGCTACCCTTCCCCACATCATCGCCGCTGTGCTTAAAGAGGCCAACTGCCCACTTCCCCTCTCCCTTACAGCCTCGGTTAATCGCAATGGGGCTTTTACCCTCACAGCCAATCCCTACACCCCGTCTTCTGCTTACTCCCCCTTCTTTGATGCAATGACTAAGAAGCTCAACCAGAGTTTCCCGGTTGGAGACAATCCTTTCCAGGTTTTCAGAGAGGCACCTACAAGTGTCGAGCTCCTCATCCATAATCTCCCTCTTTCCATTCTCCCGCACGAGCCTACAGATCTTTTCCCCTCAGTTCTTGAATCAATTAGCAATGCTATTGACGTCCCCATATTTGGGGCTAGATTTTTACAGTCAGATCCGGCGAAAAGGGCTGAGAAACGCACGACCTCGGTGGTTGTGGCAGTCGACCCGCTCCATGTTTCCCGGTTCGGCGAATCCATCTGACCTTTCTCCCGCGCGCACACGGTCGCCCCCGCCTACTCTGCCTCCAAGACCAGGCAGTGCCCAAAGTGCTGGCGTTTTGGTCACTCTGCTCCATTATGCAAAGAAGAGGCACAAGCCTGCCCGATCTGCACTCTCGTCCATCACCCCTCCGCCCACAGATGTGCTAACCAGAGCTGTCCGAAAGGGGGCTTTGAGAAGTCTGTCGTGGGATGCTGCAACGCCTCCCCTCCTCTCTGTATCAACTGTGGTGGGCAGCACGCCTCATTCGATGGCACCTGTCCCATCCGCCGCGAAATCCTCTCCGCCCTCCGTCCTCCTATGGACTAAGACATTCCCGATGCTCCCGACGCGGGCCTCCCCTAAACCACCCCTCAGGGCCAAACTGCTCACCCAACTGTGCCGGCCACTCCAGCCAGGCACGGGCCTCGTTTCCCTCCTACTAGCGAATCCACCCCACCTGAAACCGTTAAACTTGTTCGCAGCGCATCTGCACAGCCTAACCTCGCGGCCCCCCTTCCCCGAAGGAACCTATTTGGTGCTGGTAGCACCCTCTCCCGTGCTAGCACCGGTGCCGACTGGAGCGAGCCTGCTCCGACCGATGACAACATGGAGCTTTAAATGTCGACCAGCCCGGCCCCATCACAGAGTCCTTCACCATCCCAATCATTCCATTATCCTGGTTGTTTAAATCTTTCCTTCCATTGTTCAGCATAATTGTCTCGGTAGCAGTAATGTTTTTCAAACTCTTTTTAGTTTTTTTACTTCGGTAGAAAGTTCTCCTTATATTGTGGCTCTTCAGGATATTCCTCTTTGGAAGAATTGTCCTCATGTTTTTCGCAACTATAAATGTTTTTTTCCTCCAGCCACTGACAGCTATAAGCCTCGAGTAGCAACCCATGTTCACGAAAGGCTACTAAGTGTTATTTCGATTCTTCCTTTGTTTTTTGAAAGGGGCGACCTCATGGCAGTGAATTTTCACTCGCCTGAGGGCATTTTTGATACTTTTCATAATTTGTTTCGTTTGTATAATGCTTACTCTATCCCTAGTGGTCACACTAGGTCAGTTTCTCCTGTTGATTTGTTTCCCCAGTGTGATTTTCCTACACTTGTTCTTGGGGACCTCAACATTCACCACTCCGCTTCTGACCCGACTCGTTTGCTCTCCGCCTACGATCAGTTTATAAGTTCCCCCTACTTCCACAGGGCTTCAGCCCAGTTGTTTTCTCTCCTGAATACTCCCGGGGTCTACACTAGGTTCCCATTCAACTCCGATCAGCGCCCCGCAGTACTTGACTTGTCCTTTGCCAAAACTGCCCTGCTGCCATACTTCTCCTCCTGGAACCCCTCCCTCCCACCAACCGTTTCGGATCACTCCGCCCTCACAATCATTCTCTCCACTCCGCTCCTGAAACCCCCGCCACGGGGCCTAAACTGGAAACTCATGGACTGGGGTCACATTTCCGTTCTGCTTGCCGACCGCACGCTTGCAGCTCCGCCTTCTCTCCCTACTCCAACCTCACTCGACCTGTGGTTCGACGACTGCCTTGCCAAGATCACGCATCTCGTCACCTCCAACACCCCAACTAAACGCCCGTCCTCCTACTCTAAGCCCTGGTGGACTCCAGAACGTTCACAGTTACGACGCATCCATCACAATGCCTCCCGCCTCATGAGAAAGAACCAGGCCTTGCCCGCAGCAGCCCGTGCGGCTCGGAACACGTACTTTAAGGCTATCCAATCCGCCAAGAGAGTTCACTGGTCACAGTTTCTGGCTGACGTCGATTCACGATCAGTCTGGGATGCCAGAAAGATTGCAGCCGGCAGAGCCCCGGATCGCTTCCCTACGCTTGAAAACTCCTCCTCCCCCACCGAAATTAACAATACACTCCTACAACATTTTTTCCCTCCAAGACCCTCTCCTCCTCCTCCTCTAATCCTTCTGGCGTTTAAAGAGGTCCCCCCCGTTCTACCAGCAGAAGTGTCCTGCGCACTTCGGAAATCATCCAACACGTCGGCCCCTGGCCCAAGTGGCATTCCTTACTCTATCTGGAAGCAAGTCCATAAGGCCAACGAGCGGCTCCTTCCATCTTTGTTTACTCCGCTTCTCACCCAC
>Ga0307509_10007355_pt1 | contig 14424 bp, 13 predicted proteins | sample 10_EM_MG_FD_202245 | JGI IMG/M metagenome (GOLD analysis project Ga0307509, IMG submission 202245) | Populus trichocarpa ectomycorrhiza microbial communities from riparian zone in the Pacific Northwest, United States - 10_EM | ecosystem: Host-associated > Plants > Roots > Unclassified | place... | reverse complement strand
CCCGAATCTCCTATTCAGATGCTGAGTACTTCAACCTTTCGGCCAAAGAGACGCGGATCGCCAAGGCGAGCCGACCGGCACGCGTTCCGACCCTGGAGCAGATTCGGCACGTCATCCAAACCATGCCCATAACCACCGACATTGAACGGCGAAATCGGGCGCTAATCGCGTTTACAATCTTAACTGGCGCGCGGGATGGGGCGATCGCCTCCTTCAAGCTCCGGCATATCGACGTCATGGCGGCCAAGATCGATCAGGACGCGCGTGAAGTACAAACGAAGTTCTCGAAGTCATTTGTCACCAATTTCTTCCCGGTGGATGACGAAATCCGGGCCGTGGTGACCGGTTGGGTCGCCTATCTGCGGATGGAAAGACTTTGGGGGCTGGACGATCCGCTGTTTCCGGCGACCAGGGTTGCGGTGGGCGACAATCTCCGGTTCGCGGCGGTGGGTCTAGATCGTAAGCACTGGAGCAACGCCGGTCCTATCCGGACCATTTTTAAAGAAGCCTTTGCGTTGCCGGGCCTGCCATATTTTAATCCACACAGCTTTAGGAAAACGTTGGCGCTGCTGGGCGGACAGGTTTGCAAGTCGCCGGAGGAATACAAGGCATGGTCCCAGAACCTTGGGCACGAGCACGTCCTGACGACGTTTTGCAGCTACGGTGACGTCAGCGGTCACCGGCAATCGGAAATCATGAGGTCACTTGCCAATCCGAATGTTGGTGCTGCATGGGGATAATACTCGATGTTCGCTTTTCTGCGCATAACGGACTCAAGTCGGACATCACGCCATGTCCGGTTGGTGCCAAGAGGAGACGTTCGTGACTAAAGTCGAAACCAGGGCAGCGTGAGGTAAACGCACCCAATCATCGCGGCCACGGGAATCACCCACAACCATCCCGACCAGAAAGGTCGCGACCAACGCTCGGGCAACAGTGCGGCACCGAGGCCGAATATGAGTGCTCCCAGCGCGGCGGTCGCAATCCAGCCGTACCAATACATCGCTGGCATGAAGCTCCCCATCGACGGCCCGACGCTGTCTCGCGAGTGATGCGTGCCCAGAAGCACGACACGAATCGACGGATAGACTGTGAACAGCGCGAGGTCGAGCTTGACCGCGACCACGTAGAGCGTCGCAAAGGCGATTCCGAATGCAAATGCGAACCTGCGAAACCACGGAGCTGGCATCATCTCCCGAAGCCCATGATGTTGTTAAGGACGTGACCGATCAGAAAGCTCCACCAGGCGATGAAGGCAAGGATCAAGGTCAGGGCGGCAGGCGTTCGAGAGGGTTCGTCGGTTCGGTGCTGTCGCCAGCAAACCCAATAGGCCGGCAGCAACGCCAATCCGATGGAGACGAAATGCTCCTTGAGATCAAAGACACCAAGCAGCGGCCAATGCGCGGCGCGCTCCAGGTCGGGCCGGATATGGATGCGGAATGGCAGGTACAAAACCGCGCCCAACAGCGCGGCAACCGAATAGAGAACGACGATGGCGTTGGCGAATGACCCGGGTGTCACGCCGCGAAAGCGGCCGACGAACGAACCACGTCGGCCGCGCGACGGCATCCACGCCGCGATTGTCTGATGTGTGATCGCACCGAGCAGAGCGACCGCGACCAGCCCGTGAATAATCAGCAGAGCAGTGTTCAAGTGCATCCCCGCCTTGATCACACCCCGACTTACTTGAAAAGCTCTACTGTTGCGAACGGCTCGGCCGACCACGGCCGGAAGCGATTAAGGGTGAACTTCGTCTTCTGGTTGGGTTCGACATCCACCAGGACGTAGTTGTACTCCTCCTTCGGCGGCTCACCCTTCCAGTAAAGGTCCGGTGGATAGTCCGCCGGCAACTTGATGCTCGTTCGCCCCGGCAGAATCGGATCCTGTTCGGCGCCGCCGCCCCCCAGCATCAGGTATTTCACGCCGTCAACCTCGTACAGCTCGGTGGTGTGGACGTGTCCGTTAAACACGATCACTTCCATGTCTTTCGCGTAAGCTGCGATTACCTTGTGCGGATTATCAGGTGCAGGGATGGCGCCCATGCCGGACCGGGCGAACGTCGGGTAGTGGAAGGTGATGAAGGTTTTGCGGATGCCGGCGGCCTTGGCTTCGTCCATCCATTGCTGCAATTGCTTCATCTGCTCCGCATATTTAGGCCGATCAGCATCCCATAGCGACGGCGAGCGGTAGTCGTACTTGCCGCTCCACAGATAGATGAAGCGGACGCCATGGAGATCGAATTTGTAGATGAGGTTCTCCGGTGTGACTCCGAACTTTTTCAGATACGGGACAGCGTCCAGCACGCCCTCGATCTTGGGATCGCCCCACACCTCGTGATTGCCCACCCCCATGAACCACCGCCCCTCCAGCCCGGCGGCGCGCATCTCGCTGTCCGCGGGTGGGAGTTGCCTCAACATGGTGTCGTTCACCCGCTTCCAGTACGGGCTGTCGGTAACCGTGCGGCCCTGGTTTCCCCACCAGATGACGTCGCCGCTGTTGACCACGAATTCGGCCCGCCCGGATTTGACGTCCTTCACGATTTCGCGCGCCACCCATTCGCCGCCCTGAAGCCGGAACATCGTACAGTTCACGCCGGGAAGCAACTTTACGTCCTCGACAGACGCCTCGGTGACCCATCCTTTGTCGAGCGTCAATGTCATGACTTCTGACTTGGACTCGAACGGCATCACGACTTTGACCAGCTCCTTGGTGACCGGATCGAAGATCATCTTCACATCCCTCTTCACCACCGCTTCAGCAATCTTTTCGGGCATGACCAGCCCGAACATTTCAACGAACAACTGATTGAGTTCCGGCTGCCCCTCCTTGTACGGGAGGTACATCATCGGTCGCGAGTCGCCGTAGGCAGCAAATGAAAAGGCGGCCGATGGAGCTTGTTGGGCCATCGCAGCCGACGGCGGAAAGGCCGGAAGCAATGCCAAAGTCGAAAGCAGAACACGGCGGCTAATTCCGAAGCGAGAAGAGATCGGTTTCATGATTCCTTCCTTCGAGTTTCGCAATGGAGCGCATCTGTCACATGCGCTCCATTGTCGTTATGCCGTTTGCAAATTCTCTCGGGCGACCCCGACTTCTGGTAGGTAGTGATCTACTGACCCGGGCGATTCTTGATCGACTCTTCGATCTTCTTCTTCACCGTTTCGAGGTTGAAGGAAGCCGGGTCCTGCATCGGCGGAAATTCGATTGCCGTCTGGGCCAGCTTCCCGACATACTCCTGAACCAGGACGAAACGCCAGAACTCACGGGCGAAGAAGTCGTTGCCATAGCCGAATGCGCCCGCGTTGATCGATTCGCCTCGAGTGAACGGCGTGCGCTCGAACGGATCCTGGCGAATGTTGATGATCGTAGGCATGTCAGTGGTGGTTTTCTCGCCCGTCCAGCCCCAAGGCTGCACGTAGAACTGGAACTTGAAGTTGTCGATGCGGACCGCACCCAGATGGGCTCCGCCGAAGTAAAAGATCTCTTGGCGCTTGGATGGGCCTTTCCCGGTGAGCAGATCCATCTGATTGTAGCCATCCAGATGGTTCTTATAGGTCCGATCGCCGAGCTTCACGCCCTTCAGCAGCTGCTCAGTTATATTGGGATTGCCCGCCGCAGCCGTCAGGGTGGGGAGCCAATCAAGCCCGGAGAAGATTCCGTTTTCGACGCTCCCCGGCTTGACCCGGCCCGGCCAGCGGATGATGCACGGTACCCGGAAGCCGCCCTCGCCGACGGTGCCCTTGGTATTCTTGAACGGCGTCATGCCGCCATCCGGCCAAGTGAACACCTCCGCGCCATTGTCCGTGGTGAAGATTACAATGGTGTTGTTGGCCTCGCCAATGTCATCGAGCTTCTTCATCAGGGCGCCGATGCTGTCATCCATCTGCGCCATGCCGGCTTCCTCGAGACCGTAATTGGTCTCGCTGTTCTGCATGGCGCTGTATTTCTTCGAGAGGAAGGTCCAGACGTGCATGCGCGTGGTGTTGTGCCAGATGAAGAACGGTTTGCCTTCCCGCTTAGTCTTGTCCATGAAGTCGCCGGTAGCTTTGACCAGCACTTCGTCGAATGTCGTCATGTCGTACTTCGCTTTCAAGAATGGCAAGTCGTGCATGTTCTGCACGTTCGACATGTCGGGGAACGGCGGCAGTGGACCTTCGTCGATGATCCTCTGCTTGCCGACCTTGCCCCAGCGTGGCATCTCGGTCGGATCATCGGTCTCGGTCGCGAAGCTGCGGATCAGACTGCGCGGGCCGTTCTTGTTGTAATAGTCCTGGTTGACGGGAAATGAGTACCAGTACGGGTCGGACATCGCATCGAGGTGGTACAGGTATCCGAAGAACTCGTCGAAGCCGTGCAGGGTCGGCAGGTACTTGTTCAGGTCGCCGAGATGGTTCTTGCCAAACTGACCGGTGGCATAACCCTGCGCCTTCAGTGCGGTGGCGAGCGTGACCGCCTGTGCCGGCATGCCGACATCGGCCCCAGCTTGGCCAACGGTCGTCAGCCCGGTGCGAATCGGCAACTCACCGGTGATGAAGTTCGCCCGGCCCGCCGTGCAGCTTGCCTCCGCGTAATAATCCGTAAAAATCATGCCTTCTGACGCCAGCTTGTCCAGGTTCGGCGTCTTTCCCGACATGATACCGCGGTGGTACGCGCCGATGTTGAACCAACCGACATCGTCGCCCATGATGACCAGTATGTTTGGTGGCCGCTGTTGTTGCTGCGCGGAAGCCGGCAAGGTTGTGAGCGTCAAATTGGTAGACAGCGCGACTGCGCTCGTCCAGATGAGGTTACGGATACTCATGGTACGTTTTCTCCAATGATTTCGGCTCGTTCGCGCATCGAACGATTCCATCTGTTGGTCCGGACCAATTCCTGATTCTTAGGCTATCGACGTGTTATTTCGGTCGCGAATTCGGCATGCAACAATACATCGTTGCCAGGCATGGAAACAGCCTTGACGAGACTTTGCTCGTAGGCTGGCAGTCCACTAACGCTTAAGTTGATGGACGTTTGATCAATTGGCTGTTGATTTAGATCAATGCAATTCCGGTCAAATCCGAGACGGAAAATCGACTTTCCTGCTGGCGACTGTTCTACAGATAGGTCTGCAACCAGTGCACTGCGAAAGCAAATGACCGATATTCAACGTCCTATGCTCGGCTGCCTTTAATTTATTGTTTGTTCTTGAGAGCCGGAATCTGAGCATTGGGAGAGACCCGTTAGAGGTGCCATTCCGCTGCGGAGACGACCGGGTCGCAAGCAAACTCGCACGGTTGAGAAACGACCTTGAGCTGATCGAGGTCCGAACGGTATTGGACCTAGGGAAATATGGCCGATGTCTGCAGAGGGTCAAACTGAGACTTCTGGGCGCATCCGAGCCACTTCCGTTCTTCCCCCAGCAACAGACATGAGGCGACCACCGCGGCATTTCGGTTTCGTGCCAACAAGCGACATTTGCCTGGATGGGCATCCTGTCCGATCCATTGTACGGTGGGGTCCAGGTTGGAAATCGGGGCAATGGTGCTAGAGCGGCCAGTCCGGATCGAGCGCAAGTTGGCAGCAATATTGGCTGCTGACGTGGCGGGCTATTCGCGGCTGATGCACCATGACGAAGAGGCGACACATGCCAAGCTGAGCGCGCTCTTAGCGGACGGTGTCGAGCCCGTGATTGTCGAACACGGCGGCCGCATCGTGAAAAACATCGGTGACGGGTTCTTGGCGGAGTTTCCGAGTGCGGTCGAGGCGGTTCGGGCTGCAATGCTTTTCCAGACTCAAGTTCATGAGCTCACAATAGAAGACGCTGAAGACATGCGCCTTCGGTTTCGTGTCGGTATCAATATCGGGGACGTGATTGTTGAGCCCCACGACATTTTTGGCGATGGAGTAAATATTGCGGCACGACTTGAAGGCATCGCAGAACCTGGCGGTATCTGCATCTCGTCCGCAGCCTACGATCAGGTTCTCGGAAAGATCACGGTCGAGTTCGCCGACCTGGGGGAGCAGCGCCTTAAGAATATTGAGCGACCAGTCCGCGTTTTCAGAGTGATGGATCGCGTCAGGGCAGAACGACACGGACCAACCTTAGCACTTCCCAACAAGCCCTCCATTGCCGTGCTGCCCTTCCAAAACCTGAGCGCCGACCCGGAGCAAGAGTATTTCGCCGACGGCGTCGTGGAGGACATCACGATGGCGCTGTCACGCTTTCACTGGCTGTTTGTGATCGCACGCAACTCAAGTTTTACGTACAAAGGCCGGGCCATCGACGTGAAACAGGTTGGACGCGAGCTTGGGGTGCGCTACGTGCCTGAAGGTAGCGTGCGGAAGGCCGGAAACCGCGTTCGTATCGCTGGTCAGCCTATCGATGCCCAAACCGGAGCACATCTTTGGGCCGACCGTTTTGAGGGCGCGCTCGAAGATATGTTCGATGTACAGGACCATGTGACCGCCAGCGTCGTTAGTGCAATTGCGCCGAGGGTGCAGGTTGAGGAGATCAAACGGGCCTCTCGCAAGCCAACCGAAAATTTGGATGCGTACGACTATTACCTGCGTGGACTGTCGAAAATTCGTCGGATGACTGCGGACGCCAACCGCGAGGCTCTCCAGCTGTTTTGCCGCGCGATCGAACTCGACCGTGGTCTGGCCTACGCTTATGGCATGGCCGCGTATAGCATCGTGGTGCGTAAGGCGCGTGGCTGGATGACTGAGCCTGTGGAGGAGAGTGCCGAAGCCATGCGGCTGGCCCGGAAGGCAGTGCATCTGGGTGGAGATGATCCAGTTGCGCTGAGTATGGCTGCATATGCTTTCGCCAGCATAGCCCGAGAATTCGACGACGCTGCGGCTCTCATGGATCGGGGACTGACGCTCAATCCCAACGCTGCGCAAGGTTGGATGCTTAGTGGCTGGCTGAGAGTTTGGAGAGGTGAGCCGGAGCTGGCACTTGATCACCTTGCGCATGCTATGCGCTTGAGCCCGTTCGATCCGTTGATGCACATTCACGCAGCCATGGCATATGCTCATTTTATCGCGAGCCGCTATGACATAGCGTCGTCATATGCCGATAAGGCAATGCACGACAATCCGACTTTCCTGCATTCAGTTTGCATATCCGCAGCCAGCAACGCGCTCGCCGGACGGCTTGAGCCAGCGCAGAAAGCCGTGGCACGGGCGCTCGGATTTAATCCCGATTTGCGCGCCTCCAATCTCAGCGATTTGGCACCGTTTCGCCGAGCGGAGGACCTCGCCACGTTCGCCATGGGTCTCCGCAAAGCTGGGCTTCCGGAGTGATGATGATGGTGGTGTTTGCGCCGCCCGCACGTCGAAACGAATGGCTGCATACAACACCGATGTCCGAGATGGTTCAATCGCTACACTTTGGCGGGGCACCGGCTATTCTGCGACTCCCCGAATAACAGACATCGTCAGACCCCTGCGGTCGGAGCCATACTCGAGGCAACTTAAAGCGAACGCCGGTCCATGATATTGGAGGGTGAGCAGAGCAAATCCGCTCTGCTCGGGTTATCTTAGACATCAACTTGTTCCGCTATTGCCAAGGCGTCATCGACCTCGATGCCGAGATACCGGACGGTGCTTTCGATCTTGGTATGCCCAAGCAAGAGCTGGACGGCCCTGAGATTTCCTGTCCGTCTATAGATCAGCGGAGCCTTTGTGCGGCGCAGTGAATGCTACCGAACAGCTTCGGGTCGAGTCCAACGCTTTCCAATCCACTCGGAGACCAGTCGGGCATATTGGCGGGTCGTCAAGCTGCGGTTGGGACCGCGATGGCCCGCGAACAAGAACTCGCCAGGCCGTTTGCGGGTGGCTTTCAGATAGTCATCGATCGCTTGGCGAGTTTGACCGCTCAATTCAAACCTGACCGGCCGTCCCGTTTTCTTTTGCCGGACGGTGGCGCGATCCGCCGTGTAGCCGCCGGCGGCGACATCCTCGACACGGATGGCGACGACGTCGCAGCCACGTAGCTTGCTGTCGATTGCCAGATTGAACATGGCGAGGTCGCGAGCACGCCCCTCGATCTGGAGCTTTGTCCGGATAGACCAGATGTGTTTGGGCCGCAGGGGCGGCTTTGCCCCTGTCAACTTTCCTTTGTTCCATGGCACCCGCTTGGGCGCGGGGGTATTCACTTGATCCTGCATGGCCATACTCCTCGGCTCGGTTACGGAGGCAAAGCATGAGCCACAGAGTTAGGCGATGAAATCACGTCCGTTTCTGCACCAACCGGATCGCCGGGCCGATCTGAGAATGTCCGTTGTTCGGGTGAGGAACGGAAATAGCCGGTACTCGGCCAAAGTAGCGATTGACCCAAAGCAGTCCATGGGCCTCGCTCGTGGAATCCTGGGCTTTTCATTGTTGAATATCAGCCAATGGAGCACGGCGATGCCCAACAGTCAGGAGATCGAGGCGAAGTCGCACAGCCCAGTGCCGCAAGCCTATGTGCTTGGTGCTGAAGAGGGTGAACACCTGATCCATTTTCGTGATGGCGGCAATATCTTCATTAAGGTCGACCCCGTAACGGGCTCCAATAATTTTGGATTGGGCACGCAACAGCTACCCAAGGGCTCGGGCATTCCGGTTCACCGACACCTCCACAAGGACGAAGCCTTCTACGTTCTGGAAGGCAGTGGCATGGTCACGCTCAACGATGTCTGTCACCCTTGCGAAAGAGGTGGAACGATTTTCATACCCAAGAACACGTGGCATGGTTTCAGCAGTCCAGATCAGGAACTGGTTCTGCTGTGGATCATGGTGCCTCCGGGCCTCGACGGCTTCTTTCGCGAAACCTGCAGCCGACCCGGCGAACCGCGAAAGGAATTGACGCGGGAGCAGATCAACGCGATCGCTCTCAATTATGGGCAAGAATTCAGATAGGCGGGGGCAGAGATTTGCCCACAAGACAAAGACGCTGAGTCCGAAAATGGCACCTTTGACATATGCAGGGCCTCTGTGGATGTCCGCTAATGACCCCAACGCAGACATTGCGGCCAGCTTGTTCGGCCTAGCTTGGGCAAGCCTGGGTGGTATAGTTCCCCCAGCCAGCACCCGCTGATCTTGCCAAATTTCGCTAAAGCGTCGGCAAGTGCAGAACGAAGCTAGGCGACTTCAAAGCGGCACACAGGAACCGACGGGAGGTAAGACCCACGACGGGACGGAGGTAAGCAATGAACAAAATTGCTCTTGCAGCACTCGCTTTGATTTGCACCTCATCGTTAGCCCAAACACAAGATTTCTCCTCAGAAGACCTTGCCCGGCGCACTATCGAGCGGCGCGCGGTAGAGGCGGCGATCTGGGGCATGCCACTCGTCAACACCGACGCGATGAGGCGGGCGTACTTTCGCGATGTCGGCGCGAAGTACAACGACATCTGCTACTTCTCGAAACCGGCGGACTGGAAATTTCAGGTCACGACGCCCAATGCTTCGACGAACTACGTCTATTTCAACTACAATTTGAAAGACGGACCGGTCGTGGTCGAAATTCCGGCCGCCGTTGGCGCCGGGCTGCTGGGCTCCATGGTCGACGCTTGGGATGAGCCGATGAACGACATCGGCCCCGCCGGCGAAGACCAAGGCAAGGGCGGCAAGTACCTGCTGCTTCCGCCCGACTTCAAGGGCGATCCCCCGGCAGGCTACTTTCCAGTCAGATATCCGACGTACAACGGCTACGCGCTGTATCGGGCGATCAGAACCGGCCAAAGCGACGCCGATGCCGCTGCTGCGCTGGCGCTGGTGAAGAAGTTGCGCGTGTATCCGTTTGCGCAGCAAGCCAACCCGCCGGAGCAACGTTTCATCGACATCCACGGCAAGACCTTCGATGGCATTGCCGACTTCGACGAGCGTTTCTTCGAAAGGCTAAACCGCATGGTCCAGGAAGAGCCGGTCCTGCCGCGCGATCTGGTCATGATGGGCATGCTCAAGAGCATTGGCATTGAGAAGGGCAAGGACTTCAAGCCCGACGCCGCGATGCAGAACACACTGCGGGCCGCAGTGCAGGAAGCGCAGACGCAATTCGTTGAAGGGCTAACATCTTACAGCCATCCATGGTGGCCGGATCGGCAATGGTCACCACCGGATCCGAGAGGCGTCAAAACGGGATTCACCTTCCAGACGGCCGACGCGTTGGACGTCGACGCTCGGGGCTGGGCGAATTTTGCAGCGTTTGCCCTGCCGAAAAAGACGGGCGAAAGTCTGGTGTATCTGTTCACGTTCCGCGACGCCCGTGGCGAGCGGCTGAGCGGCGAACGGAACTACACGGTCCGCATTCCGGCCAACGTTCCGGCGAAGCAATACTGGTCGATGATCGTGTACGCCGTGGATACCGCTGCGTTCTTCCGCGAAGCTCCAGTGATCACGCTCGATTCCTATAATCAGGCCATGCAGCGCAACGGCGATGGCTCGGTGGACATCTATTTCGGACCCAAACCGCCGCCGGGCAAGGAGGCCAACTGGATCTACACCGCGCCGAAAAAAGCGTTTTTCCCTGCCATGCGCTTCTACGATCCCGACAAGCCGTTGTTCGACAAGACGTGGAAGCTGCCGGATCTGGAGCAGATTTCGAACCTTTGACGCGCAGGTATGGAAACAAGGAGCCGAGCTATGATCAGAACAATGCTCGGAATCATCGCGCTGTCATTAGCGCAAGTGCTCCCGTCGACCGTTCCCGCGTCGGCCCAAGGCACGACTGCCACGGGCGACTGGCGCGAACAATACGCCTACACTCTCGGTATGCAGGCATACATCTACGGATTTCCGTACGTGTACATGTCGGAGGTACGCTGGGGCCAGGTGGCGCAGAAGGTCGACCCGATCCTTCCGCACGCCGCAGTAAACCACTTCTGGCATAACAAGGTGATGGGCGGCCCTGAGTCCCAGGCGGGCGGCTCGCCGAACAACGACACGATGTACTCGATCGCATGGCTCGATCTATCAAAGGAGCCGCTAATCCTGTCGGTCCCGGATGTTGGCGACCGTTATTATACGATGGAAATCGCGAGCTTCGACTCCGACAACTTTGCCTATGTCGGCATGAGGACGACGGGAACCAAGGCGGGCGACTATGCCATCGTCGGACCATCGTGGAAGGGCGAACTGCCTAAGGGCGTCCAGCAACTGCCGCCCTCAAGAACGCCCGCCGCATTCATACTTGGGCGAACGCTACTGAGAGGTCCAGACGACCTGCCCGCAATCCGCGCCGTCATGGCTCAATACAAGCTGACCCCGCTGAGCCTATGGGGAAAGCCCGGCGTACAAATCCCTGAGAGCTACGACGTATTGAAGCCATTCGATCGGAAGACAGACCCGCTTGGCGAATGGAAGACGATGAACGCGGCGATGGCCGAGAACCCGCCGCCGTCCCGGCACGAGCTTCTGCTCAAGCAATTTGCACAGATCGGTATCGGTCCCGGGCTTGATGTCGATACGCTCGACGAGGCAACCAAGCGCGGTTTGGCACGCGCCGCAATTGACGGTCGAAACCTGCTGGACGCGGCCCTCCGCCAGGGAGCGCGGCAGAAAAACGTCAACGGCTGGAATTATCCGCCGCCGGATATGGGCCGGGCCGGCGACAAGGATGATTTCGTCCTTCGCGCGGCACTCCAAAGCATGTGGGGAATCGTCGCCAACGATCCGGCAGAGGCGATCTACTTGAACACTTCGACCGGTCCCGACGGGCAACAACTCAACGGCGCCAATCGCTATGCAATGCACTTCCCGAAGGGCGGGCTGCCCGAGGTTAGAGCCTTCTGGTCGGTCACTTTGTACGACGCGAGGCATAATCTGGTTGCCAATCCGATCAAACGCTACGCGATCGGCGACCGTGACAAGCTCAAGTTCAACGCCGACGGCTCGCTCGACATCCACATCCAGAACCAGTCTCCCGGCGCGGACAAGGAGTCGAACTGGCTGCCCGCTCCGACGGGAGAATTCAACCTCGTCCTGCGCAGTTATCTGCCGAACGTTGACATACAGGACCAGCGGTGGACGCCGCCGGCGGTGCAGCGGGTGAATTGAACACGAGTGGAGACGGACCATGAAAGCCAATCTCATCATCGGCGCCCTGGTCATGGCCGTGGCTGCGATCAACGGAAGCCAGGCGCAATCACTAACGGGTAGCCCCATCCTTGTTACCGCCGACAACTTCGTCCGCGCCGAGAGCGACAGGTACTTTGGTGTAGTCGAAAAAGAGGGCGGCTTCGGAAAGCTCAATCATCGTCGCGCACTCATGCCAATCGACAAGCAGACAGTCGTGCGCACCAACCTTGATACGCTCTATTCGACGGCATTGTTCGACCTCGATGCGGGACCTGTGACGATTACGCTGCCGGACGCGGGCAAACGATACCGGGCGATGCTGATGGTCACGGAAGATCATTATATGCCCATGATCTTGCATGACGCCGGCAGCTACACCTTCGACCGAAAACAGTTCGACACCCGCTACGTGCTGGCGGAATTTCGCACCTTCGTCGATCCGAACGATCCGAAGGATATCGAGCAGGTGCATGCTCTCCAGGATGCGATAAAGATCAATCAGCCGGGCGGCCCGGGGCGCCTTGAGTTACCCAACTGGGACCAGGCGAGCCTGAAAAAGGTACGGGATGCGCTGCTCGTTCTTAACTCGACGCTGCCGGACCTTAGAAGAGCGAGCGGTCTGCCGGGGCAGGTCGATCCGGTACGACATCTCATCGCGACCGCGTCAGCTTGGGGCCTCAACCCCGATCAGGAAGCCATCTACCTGAACGTCACACCAACAAGGAACGATGGAACGATCATCCATCGGCTCAGTGTGAAGGACGTGCCGGTAGACGGTTTCTGGTCGATCATCGTCTACAACGCGGAGGGGTACGTTCCGCCCAATAGCCTCAACTTCTACACCTTGAACAACGTCACCGCGCAGAAAGGCGCGGATGGCTCGGTCGCCGTGCAGTTCGGTCGTTGCGACGGGAAGATTCCGAACTGCATTCCGATCGTGAAGGACTGGAATTACATGGTGCGGCTATACCGACCGCGCGCTGAGCTTATCAACGACACATGGAAATTCCCGGAGGCGCGGCCGGTGAATTGATGCGCATGCTGACAGGTGGGGTCCGCTTCTGGCACTTTTCAGACTTGGCGGGCCCGGCCGACGATGTCTGGTCTTGGGGGCAAAGCGGACTTCCCCTCTGCGCGCCCGGACTTCTGAGTTTGACCCAAAGCCGAACAGCGCTCTGGTCATCTAAGCCGAAACTTCTCATTGACTGAACGGTTCGGTCAATGGCAGGTTCCACGGAACTGGAGAGGCCAGCGCTGTAACTCAACGTGGAAACAAAAAGGGGACTTGAGATGTCAGAACCTGCTCCCAAAATCCGTACTACGTTCATCTGCACAATCCCTTCAGCAGTCGTCACACAAGCCTTGGCGCAGGCAGGTGCAGACGCCGTCGTAATCGACCAGGAGCACGGAGCAATTGGCCCCGAAAACCTCCACGCAATGATTGCGTCCACAGCTGGTACGAAATGCCGTCCCATCGTGAGGGTCGGCAGGCGCGATGAGGCCATAGTAAAGCTGGCTCTCGACATGGGAGCCGCAGGGATAGCGTTTCCGCTGGTGAACACCGCGCAAGAGGCTGCAGAATGTGTGGCGATGACACGCTATCCACCCCGGGGGATGCGTGGCTTCGGCCCCTTTATCGGCCATTCTAGATGGGGAGTATCGTTCGAAGACTATTTGGCCAAGGTTGGGGGCACAATTATTTGCAACATAATTGTCGAAACCAAGTCAGCGATCGACAACATCGAGGCAATTTGCGCGGTTGAGGGCATCAGTGCCTTGATCCTCGCGCCGCACGATCTTTCCGTTGAGTTGGGATGCCCCGGCCAGTTCGACACCCCCGACTTCTTGAAGGCTGTTGAACAGTTCGAACGAGCTACCACGGCTGCCAAGGTGGCGAGGAGCGCCGTCGCTACGACGGAAGAGCAAGTCCAATCCGCCATAGCACGCGGCTATGCGAACGTGATGCTGGGCTGGGACGTTTTGATGCTCAAGAATGCTGCCACAAGTGCAATCAGCTGGATAAAATAATGTCCGTTCCAGCAGCGCAGGACTTTCCGCTGTTGGCACTTTTCGGACCTGACAGGCCCGGCTGGCGACGTCTGTTCTTGAGAGTAAAGCGGACTGCCCAGTTGCGCACTCAAACTTCTGAGTTTGGGTAGAGTCGAGATGTGGCGCGGTGGCTTTAGGTAGAACATATCTGTTGCCGCCTCTTTCGTCTGGCGGTGCCTTAGTGGTTCAGCCGTGACTCCGTTTCCACATCCCGCTCATCGAACCGGACATGCAGATCTCCCGCATCCGGCTCTCGGACAAGAACTCACGCTTTCGCGTGCAACGCCTTCTGCAGTTTCTGACCATTTATCGGAGTTGATAGGTTTCCCAATCTCCA
>Ga0307509_10007354_pt1 | contig 14428 bp, 15 predicted proteins | sample 10_EM_MG_FD_202245 | JGI IMG/M metagenome (GOLD analysis project Ga0307509, IMG submission 202245) | Populus trichocarpa ectomycorrhiza microbial communities from riparian zone in the Pacific Northwest, United States - 10_EM | ecosystem: Host-associated > Plants > Roots > Unclassified | place... | reverse complement strand
GCTACCTTCCGTCCCCTGCGTGGGAATGACACCGAATGTGCACGGGATAGCTGATCGCGAAAGCGGTTGCAATATTGAGAAAACCATCCTGTGTGTTTCCGAGCACCGATTGGAGTATTGTGAGGATGAGGTGGTCAAAATTGTTGCTGAGTGGCGCGTTCCACTCCGGTGCGTACTGTTTCCAACCATTGCGCCAATCCACTAGCGATTGCTTGTAGAGGGACCAGAAGTCATCACCGGAACACCCGAAAAACTACAATTCCCGGGACGTTTACGTCCAGGGTCTTAGCGACTTTCAATGATCAAACACACGATTTTACGGTAAGAACGTGATGGTAACGGTGTGACTCACTTGACCGTCCACAGTCCCATCTTGTTCCACCTCAAAACTCTTGTGAGCGATCCCTCCCTCCACATTCAACCCCCCCTGCCCTCCCACCTTGCTTTGTCAGGAGAGTAGTATGAGCCTGGCCATTTCGTACGGGCTCCCATCCGATATCATCCTCGGTTCCGATTGGGCATTGCCTTGTCAACTGCTGTTCGCCAGCAGCCGCCCCTACGTATCAAGAGCAGTGCCCGAGACCATTGAGGCACTCCCCCCTTCTCACGGCAGGAATCTGGTTGAAGGTTCGTTGTTCGCTTCTCACCAACACCCCTCCTCTGAGATCTCCCTTAGCTACAGCAAATCTTGCATCATCACATCTTCTCAGCATGAAGCACGTGATGTGCTGTCCTTGCTGCTGGGAGCTTGCTGCAACTGTGCCACGTGCTATAGTGATTGCTTTTGAGAAATCGCATTGGAAATACATTGTGAAACCGACGAAGAATGGTGGGATGCCGTCCTTTGTCACCATTGAATGGATTTTGTATTGACTCGGCCAAACCTCTGCGGTCCCTATCGGGTCAACATTGCAACGTGTTGACCATGAGTGCACGACCACAATCCCAACGCGATAGATGCCAAAAATCAAAGCATGATGCCGATGTCACCTTGAGTGACGTTGCGAACGATTGGCCGCTCTGGATTTCTCATGTGGACAAGGCGCGGATTGTCCGTGATTTCCACACCACGACATCCTCCGACACGTTGAGATCCATTGTGTGCGTTTCTTGTGCTGAAAGCGTTCATGCAAGTGGTGTGTCAAACCTGCTCGTGTCTGTCATTGATCTTGACATACTCTGTAGTCCCCAGCCTACCTCATCCGGTCAAACCGGCCCAGTCCCCCCTCCACCACCCACGCTGGGATCTTGGTTGATCAGCCGGTGTCCACTGTGACGAAGACGGCTTCCACTTACGGTTCTCTCTGTAGAGACTTAACTACGCCGTCGTGGTTTGTTTAATCACTACTGGTACCCCCATAAATTGTGGTCGATGTACATTCCTCACTGTCGTTTACCCTATTGTCTCATGGTATACAAAGTAGTGGTTATTGATCTATGATACATGCTCGAACTACCCGTCCCGGGCTCTGCCGCCTGCCGGCCCTCCGCCTTATAGTGATCGGATGTTGCTACAGATTGCAATATGAACTTTAGGGTTAGGGTTCGATTGCAATCGGATGGCCAGCATTGGACCAGCACGATCAGCAGTCGGGACCGATTGCAATATGTTCGTCAGAGGTTGCAACGTAGACAGCTGGGATTGGAGTGCTCTAGCCAGCATTGCAATTCACAAGCAAGCCTTTTTTTTCTCTTGATAACTGAGTGTGTGGGGTTGCGATCATTTGCTACGACTGAAACTATTGAATGGATGAGAGAGATTCCGAGATCACCTCGAGATCGGCAGTGAGTCACACGCAGTAGGGCGTCGACCTTCCTCGCCTTCCCCCAGCCACAAGTCCCGATTGCAAAACCACGATGGCTGGCAACCCAAACACCGCGTCCCAGCGGGTCTTCAGGATCACTGAACTGGCAAGACATGTGGCTATCAACCTCACAGTCATCAGCCAAAAAAGCGTGGCAAATCTCGCCTGTGCAAGCCCCCATCTGGTGGAACCGGTGCTGAGCGTGTTGTGGGCCAAACAACAGTCATTCTGCACCCTTCTGGGGGTGCTGCCCGAGGCGATGTTGGATCGGAAAGAGCTGGGGGACCACAAATATCTGGTAAGTTGGCCAAATCTTCGTCTGGTGTCGGTTTAGATCTTTTTTTCCAGCTCAAGATTGTGGGGATCCCTCGCAAGAGGCTTGGGCCAGACTTGGGCGGTATGCGTCTTGGATGCAGGCGGTCAATGTAGTTCGGGGGTTAACCCTCGATGAAGATGCCATTCAGAAGTTACACCTAAACTCCCCTGCTGGCGGATGGTTCCCTGCACTACAAGTGTTCACTTGGCACATTTCACGCCAGAACGCTGCTTATGGCGACCTATTCTTCTCCCCATGTTTGGAGAGGATCACCACCCTTCCGGTGTGGCGCCAGCGAGATTCCAATGACTGTAGGAACCTCATGTCATCCGTCGCCTCGATCCTCTCCACACTACCGGTGCCCAGTGGGCTTCGGATCCTGGTCATAGCTGCCCTCGACGAGAGGATCCGTGATTCACTCCCTGGGAGTATTTCAAAGATTCTTTCTCCTCCGTCGTTCTTCATTGCGGACCATCACTTACGGATTTCGGCTCAGTGGTCCCACTGTCGGACGAAGGGGTGGTCCACCTAATCTCCCTTCCAAACCTTCACTCCTTGGAGCTCGATACCCCCCCACCTCACCACTCCACTCTTCGTCCGCTCGTTTTTCCACCTCTCAAGCTGTGGTTCTTTGCGGAAGGCGTCGCGGTCAAATGGTTGTCCACGCTCCGACTCTTGGAAGAGGATGCCGTTGCCAGGCAAGACATGACACCACTGGTCAGGGTAAAGGTAACCCTGCGACACCTCAGAGTCAAAGGCGACGGCCTAGCCATTGACAACGCCTTGACCTCCCCAATCCAGATGTTTCAAAATCTGGTTCGGCTCAACATGGATGTCTACTGCTTTGAAGATGAGTGCAGCTTTGAGCTGGATGAGGAGGAGGTCAGGACCCTTGTCACAGCCCTGCCCCGACTGAAGACGCTCGTCCTCGGACACCCATGTCCCATGGACTTGTGCCACACAACCGTTGCATGCCTGGTGACAATTTCTATCCACTGTGTCAAGTTGGAGGTGCTTGAGATCCATTTCAACACCAGTCAAATGGCCGCCCACCTCGAGGAGATGTCAATGGAGGAGGAGGAGGAGGAGGAGGAGGAGGAAGAGCCCGGTCAAACGTGCAATCTCAAGACATTGGGTGTCCATGAAATGCCGCTCGTCTTGGCAGTGCTTGAGGAAGAAGAGGTATGTGATGGGCTGTGGAACATCTTCCCCTCCCTGGAATGCATCATAAGGGCCAAGGACAGTGAGAGCGATTGGGATGCTATCTCTAAGCGGATGTTCCCAGGACGCGCTCATGGTGAGGAACAAACGGAAGACTGAAGGCGAGTTCTGTGGCACTAATTATGTATTTCCCTTTGCCTGACTTACATCAGAGTGAGATTGAGCTCCTACCGGCACGCCCTTGGCCATTGTCGTCATCACCACCCCTCCCATGCCCCCTCAGCGATGCCCTTTGCCCTTCACACCAGATACAACATGATCCATTTCACTGATACTGCCTGTATGCTTTCCGTGCTCCTGTGATGTTATATGAGTCTATATGTACTTTTCCAATGTATGTTGGCAATGGGCGAACGATGTGGTCCTGCGCCACCTTCCGCCACAAACAAAAGGGTGTTCTGCCCTGCCTCTGTCACACTACAGACACCCGTGCTTCCCAACAGACCTACCTGCACGACATAGCCTCTACCATAGGTCAACATGTGAGCCAGCAGGCCGAGGCAATGGGCGATATCGCATGAGGAACTCTGGAAAGTCCTGTGAGTCCTGTTACAAAGGTCCTTTCCCCATGTTCTCTGTTCTGTCGCTTACTGTGCTCCCAATAGGATGTCTGTCAGCATCGCTGCCGGGCCAGCACCAGTCGGAGGGCACAGGGTGGAATGGAATGGGTTTTACATTGGCTACCGCCATTTGTTTAATAGTATAGCCGCGCCAATATAACTTGACCCTATGCCTTGAAATTTCTGTGGAGCATTGAAGTATCATTGGAACATTGAAGTTTTGTTTGGGCATTGAGGTTTTGGTGGAGCATTGGAATATCAATGGGGCATTGAAATTTCGGTGCAGCATTGGAATTGTGGTCCAGCATTGGAATTGTGGCTCACCATTGGAATTGTGGTCCAGCTTTGCAGTTTCTGGGATGGATTACAATGAGACTTTGCCATCGTAATACCTGTAGTCAATTGATCACTCGGGCTTCGGAATTGCAAGTTGGGCCGATACATTCCAAACACGAGGACGTCGTTGCAAGGGCACTGCTAAAATTATAAGCCGTAGGGCCAACAAGTGGCAGTGCCCACGACCGAGGGAACTCACAGAAATCCATCCCATTCTCATTTTGACCACGCTGTTAATCTGCATATCCGTTAAATTTTCATTTCGTCCTTGGACAACACTCTCCTTTATTTCATCTATATTTTCTCACCTCCGGTACTTTGCAGTGTGTACATTTCAGAATTATGAGACAGGTAAACTCTTTGGAATAGTAGCTGCTGCCCGCAAACACAACGGCAGGTGCCATCGAACTAGGCCAGGATCGGGTTGTGGGTAAAAACGATTTCAAATTTGCGAAAAATTAAAGCCGTTGTGCGAGGAGTTGATCGGACAAAAAGCAAGACCCCCTCCCTTCGGTCGTGGGGACAAATAAAATCAAGACAGCACCAAGTGCTGGTCGTTGTTGTAGTACTGTCGACCATTGCAACTGGTTGCAACTCCCTCAAGGATCTCAGTGATGAAGGCCATGATAACAGCATCGTAAGAGCAGGACTAGTCCTCCCCCACCCATATGCATCCGGCCACAAACGGCAGAAGTCGTCTGCTGTTGGTACTGCGGAAGGCTGTGGCGGTACAATGCCAAGCTCTGCACCACGAAATCCATGGTTAACCTCAGCTAGTTCTTCGCCTTCAACTTCGCTTGGTTTATCTCTGTGTTGCTCCCCATCCTTGGCAGGGTTGGTGTCACCGCCACTGGAGTCAATGTCATCATCCTCAGATTCAGCACCTATGTCCTCGGGGTTGGTGTCTTCATCCTCGGGGCCAGCACCTTCATCCTCTGGGCGGCACCTTCATCCTCGGGGTCGGCCTCTTTATCCTCAAGGTCCAGTGAGAGAAGGCGGCGGTTCGCAGGGTCGATCGCCTTGGTCTCCATATGAGACTTCGGCAACCAACGTCGTTTCTGCACCACAATTGTCTGTGACTCCTTGGTGACCCTTGAGAGGCATCGTGTAGACTGCATAGGTCAAGGTGGGGGATGTTTGAGAGTAGATATTACCGACACCCCTTTCCCCTAGGTTCACAAACACCTAGATCGCGATTACGTAACTATCGCGTGAATAAACATGGCGATCGTGTCAGCACCCCAACTCCGTGACCGCAACGAATCTGGTCCCGCAAGGTAATTTTCATCAAAAGAAAAACGCCACAGATATCACCCTCAGATAGGGGGCAACAATTTGGTGTTATGTCGATAATTTTAGAGGGGGACAAATGCGTGGGTCCTCTTCACTAACACCAAGGGGGATTGCCTCCCAAGTCCGATAAGGGTGGCACGATTGTGAGATATCCCTGATATATTTACACGACAATATGTGGATCATATTATCTGAAAACACTTCCAACTGAGCTGCACTTTGGAAGGCGAAGATCGGGGCTAAAATTTGGTGGGGCATTGCCCATCCCCAGAGGAAGGTGCTTATACAAGCTCGTATCCCAGATGTTCATTCTAGCAGCGCTGCAGAGTGACATTGCATGGCCGTTACGTGTTACCTCAAATCTGGCACTGAAGGGAGAACCGTATACTAAGCTGGTCGCTTGGGACTCTCCCGGTCTGGAGATGAGGATTACACAATCAACCCAACTCCTCCTCCTCCTCCTCCTCCTCATCACGATCATAATCGTCATCGTCATCATCATCATCACCATTACCATCATCACCATCGTCGTTGTCGTCACCGTCATTACCATCGTCGCTTCCGCCGCCGTTGTCGTCATCACCATTTCCCATTGCACAATCCTCTTGTTCATCCACATCCTCCTCCTCCTCCTCATCGTCATCGTTACCATCATTGTCGTTGTCGTTACCATTCCCCACTGCACCATCATCTTGTTCATCCGCATCCCCCGTGTCAGTCACTTCGGACTCTTGCCGAAGGTGTATCAGTTGTGCTGCCTGATGTGCTAATGGAATGCCATGTGAGGTTGGATCATCTCCATGGTCCGATTCCACCACGGCTAGTTGGGGACTAGAGGAGAGGACCCGACGCTTGGGGGGCTCCCTGTAGCCTTTTGCCTTCCTGTGTAAGATCGGGGGCTTGTACGTTGGGTTTCCGCATGATTGCCTTCCGCAGTGCTTTTGTTTGATTAGGGTGAGTGTGTTCCTCCTGCCCTAGGAGAGAATCTCGGTTACCTGGGCTGTGGATCTGGTGTTCCGTGGACCTGTGTTTCTTTTCTCGTTTCGCCTTCCTTCTGCGGAAAGGATGTTTCTGTTTACCAGTCGGATGAACGTCGAGTTCAGCAGCAGATTCACTTGACCGCCATCCCAAGACCAGAGGGGTTTGATAGAGGAGGGTAGTCCGGGTGTGCGAGGAAGCACCTGCAGCCTGTGGAATATATTGTCCAATGCGTCCTTAAGCGCTTTCCCTCCGTTGACGGATATGTTGAGAGCATCATGGTAGCGCTTCATATATCCCACGGTGAAGAAGAGATGCCAGTTGGATTTCCGAAACGGGGCGACACCTGGGTTGGGAAAGAACGCCACCCTTCTGTCCCGAAATATTTGTGTTCGGGTGTTTGGAGGGATGGCACCTTTCAAATCATCGGCCGATGGGATTAGTTCGTAGTAGACTCCATGTTTGATTCGAGCCCGAACCGACTGCAGGGGAGACTTTAACGCCAGGCCCTTTTTTCGGGTCTTCGTATTGACAACAGGCTTAACCCCCATTCAACGCAGCAGGCCATCAGGATCCTCCCGGTCGATTTCTGGGAGCTCGGTGGTAGAGAGGTTGAGGTTGTGGAGGAAAGTGCAGCCGAACCTCCTGCTAACCTGCTGAAAGCCTACGCAGTAGAGACCGTATCTGAGGTCCGGATCCTTGACGATGGGGGTTATCCCCACGCACTGGATAAGGTGGGCCAACACGTGGGTGAGGGATCCGTAGTTCAACGGCCAGGGCCTGAACCTGCTAAGCTGGTCCTGAAACCTTGCCAAACACTTCAACCTGCGCATGGCAAATATAAACCACGTCCTGCTAGACAGCCAGACAATTGGATCCATGGCCTCCAGATAGCGCTTTGCCTTACATCCACACATAAGTCTGGGGTTCTGGTTGACAACATACCGAAGCTTACCTTATCCCTCAAAAGTGGCAGGAGCCTTCTGGCGCTGCTTGCCTGGCAACGGTACTCGTCACGGACACTGTAGGACTTGTCGAGACTTTGTTCGTATGCGGACACCACCCCTTTGACGGTGTCTAGAAAGTCTTGGTTGACCTCATAGGCAGACCGCGCAGGGAAGAACCCAGTCTTCGTCCTCGTCTTGTGACCCCTTAGAACCTCATAAGAGAGGTTATAGGCCAACCGGTAAAGGATGTGGGTCTTTAGCCTGCGATCCTTGGCATATCCGCATGGATTCCCCCAATCACAGAGAGGGTGTTGACTGTGTGGTGCGTCCCAGTTCCATATCTGCCATACTCGAATCCAACTTGAAGCGGATCCATCGACCAGAATCCAACTATCCCAGAGTTCCCAGGAGGGTGAAATCCAAGGCCTATGTCGATGAGGAGTTCTCCGTTGTCTTCACTCTCCATGTATTCCCAATCCAAAGAGGGGTGTTGTGCAAGGAGGGTAGCCCATGGGTCTGTAGACGAGTTCTCGTCGCAGGTGGTCGAGGCCTTGATACCTCGAATGTCGACAACGAAGAAGAACGACTTGTAACCGTCGAAGTCACTGTCTTGCTTGCCACGTAGGATCTGATGAATGTTGGCGACCAGTGCGGTTAGGTGGGGTCCGCGAATTTGGAGTGTTTTCTCTGCACTGCCCTCAAACTTGAATTGGGTATCTTTGAGCTCGCCCTAGGTATAGACGCCTATACCATCCTCGGTAATTCGACAGAGGGTCGGGTATAGGACCTTCCGGAGCCAGAATTCCTGAACCTTGTACGGAATGTTGGTCTCCCACTGTGATCGGAGGGGATACTTGTGCTTCATCCTTGGGAACATTACAGTGATATTCGCATACCCCTCCGCCTTCCCCGTGTGAGCAAAGTGCATGTTCGGGATCTTGGATATGGGAACCAGTTGAGACCGTTCACTCATGCAACCCCTTGCCTTTTCCTTTTCGGTTCGCGGGGGTAAAGCTCGACATAGGTGTGGTTGTTAGTGGATATCGGAGCCTCAGGTTTGGTGGATGGGAGGAGGTGAACATTCACTGCCAACCTGACCTTCAGCTTGTCCGTAAGCCAGATGACGCTGTCGATGTCCATGGAAATCTGAACGTCATGCACGGTTTTCCGGGACCGTAGTATGTCGAGCCTAACGAAGTGGCCGGGGTTTACGACGGTAGCATACCTGCCGGTAATGTAGGGCCTCATCTGAGTGTCGAACTTCTCTCCTCCCCTGTCAACCATTTTATCTAAACCCCATACCAACAGGTCATCGCCGGTAATCTCCGAGGTCAGAAACGGCCCCTTTCTGGTCCCAGCTATGAGCTCGCTGGCATCTATTCCAGCTGCCAACCTTTCCTTCCGATCCTTCAGGACCTGTTCTGGCAGAGTGGGGAAGAAATGGACCAGCTGTTCCTCAATTGAAGGGGGGTTGTTATAGAAGTGGTGAAACCCGCCAGCTGTTCGTCGGAACCCTTGATCGTCAAACCGGGTGTACATGGTGTCTAAAATGGAAGAGTGTGGGGTGAGAGTATAGGAGGCGCAGACCTCCCTATACCTCGCCTCGGCCTCTTCCTCCATCGGTCCTGTGTGGTAATCGTCGAAATCCTCACAAAACTTTGAACGAAGTCCTACACTCCGAGTTTCCGCAAACTGGTAAGCCTGGATCTCCCGTTTCTTCCGATTTGCCACCACCTTTCCGATAACAAGGCGTTGACCCTCTGGAAGTGGCCCGAAGGTCTTAGTAATAGAGTCCAAGGTTCCATCAACCTCGTCACCCTCATCACTCGTTCCCCCAACTTCGCTTCCACCCTCTGAAAGTCGCGTGGAGGTCGCGAGGAGACGATGATGAGGGTCATAGGTTCCATCCACCTCGTCATCATCATCGCTCACTTCCTCAACCTCCATATTATCCCGTATGAAATCCGGGTTTCGGGCCTTGCCTGATGGCTTTTGATGTTCCATGAGCTGCCCGACTACCGTTTCCCTGACCACGCTCCCCTCTCTTCTTATCTTACACTCCGCACACATTTGCTTGCTGCGATGGAGCTCCCGGAGGACTCTGGTATATTTATTGATCCCTCGCCAGTGCCCGGTGGTAAGCTGGGAAATGGCGGACGGTGGTATGCTCCCCAGCTCTGCTTTGGAAGGGATAGCGTCTGAGCCTGCACTGTACAATGTCGCTGCCTCTGCAATGGACTTCATAGTTTGATCGACGAGATGGAGCCTTTCTCGATGCGCACAGCCTGGAATGTTCATCGGGGTCACTTGATCCAACGGCTCGGTTATGTTCCTTCCGCTGATGATACCCCGTAGAATTTTGGTAGTGTAGATTGCACAGTCCTTGCCGTTCTGGACTAACCCGTCAGCCTTCGCAGTTCCAGAGGTCTCACTCCATACCGACGTGCCTGCTGCCAATTCTTGCTCACCACGGTCACTGTTGCAGGGTCTCCAACAAGCTGATCCCAACCAAGCCATTGTCCGAGGAGCGTCCACAGTCCAGGACCAAGCCAGGCAGTCCAGTCTCTACTCGATCCATCTCCGATCTGAACCCTTGGCGGATTGTCATTCAGGGCTCCGAAGGCATGTGCCTCGCGAGTATTGTAGTCAAACACCACCGGAAAGTAATGGTTGCCGTCTTTGAGGTCTTCGGGGACATTGTTCCGTAGGTTGGCTTGGTTCCTATGGAGGAAGAAGCAGACCTTTTGGTGCTTGACATAAGGAACCACAGAGCTATAGCGGCTGGCCAGACCTCCTTCGTCGAATGTGTCAGCCCTCCTGCGCGTTCGGCCCTGTCCGAGCAATACGCTTGCATAGTGGACGCGGGTAAAGGGGAGATATACGACTTGTGTTGTGGGCTCGTACCGGAGGGGCCACCAGAGCTGCATAAGATAGTTGTCGATGATCGTTTGGTTTACCCAGTTATCGGGACCCAGCTGCCCGATCTTGCGAAGCATTTCTTGTAGCCAAGTGAAGGTGTGTGCTCTGTCAAGGTTGTGGTTGTGGTCGTCGCTGCGCATTACTTCCCTTATCACTGGATCCGTTTCGTTCGGGTTGGCAGTCCTTGTGTTAGGGCTTGCAACAATGGCCACCTGCGGCCTCTGTGCCAGTCGATCTGGTCCCGGCAGTGCATCCGAAGGAAGGTAGGCATCGGCGCTAGTGTGAAGATGAGTGCAACCGAAAGAAAGTGAACGATGAGTGCATGCCTTGAACCCGATGATAGGTCGTTCATTGATCTGTAGCAGGTGAGCTCAGTGGGTAGTCAGCGGTCAGGCACGATGTACTCGGCTTCTTCAGGGTCAAAGAGGTCTGTTGTTCTGGTATGGGTTAGCATAGCAGGTGGGAGGTGGCCTACGATTACGCACTCCGTATCCTTGTCATCTGGGCCTGGAAATGATGGCATTGGCCCATCCGAGGAGGAAGCAAGGGCCAAATCCCAGCTGCAATCACTGAAACCTTCCCTTTCACTTTCTGGAGGGCTGATCTCTCTCTGTTGCAATCCCCCTGCCTGTGTGCGTTTGTAGGTATCTGGTTCCTCATTCTCGGTTTCGTCGGCAAATGCATCGCTCCATCCCCCACTGCCACCACATTTGGACGTTGGGTTGTCGGGCGAGGGGGGGGTCTGAGATCTGGAGGTATGGGTTCTTGATCTCATGTTTTGCCTGCTTCCGTTCTATACCGATCTGTATGGAATGGAGGACTAGGGAGTGGCAGAAAGAGTGGAGAGAGAATTAATCGGAGCTCGGTGATCGGAAGTTCGACCACACTGAGTTTGAAGTTTCGGCAGATGCCAACTCCACCCAATTTCTTTGTATGAACGGTTATTCTGCTACAGCGACCTAGTATGAGAGCGGGTTGCGGCCAGTCGTAGGGTCTTTGGGCTTTCCTAATACTTGTATATGAATTTATAGAGATAGATATAAGATGAATTGGGTGGCGTAGCCTGCAGGATAGGCTCAGCGAACCGAGCAACCGGGGTATGCTCTAGTGCGCATTTCCTGACCTTCAAGAAACATAAAATCCATTAACATTACATGGGTGCGTTGGTCTGCAAGCGTACCATCGAACGAAAGAGCAGCCTAGTTGAGTTTTGGCTCGTGGTGGGAGTAATGTATTTGGTCAATGTGGGAATAGCTGGCAGCATGGAGGCACAGATGGAGCCTCCTGACCAACTCTGTCTATACCTCAGAGTGAGTATTGGGTGAACGTTAAAGGGGCTGCATCTGTTGCACACTCGTCAGGTTCAAAGTTACAAAGCTCTCTCTGTCGCTCGATCCCTGGACCTCTCGTCACCATTGTTGTCATTGTCATTGTTATTTTCCATCCTTTGCACTATCAGAGACGCGGTCCTACCCTACCTGTTCCCTGGTCACTCTTGCGAGCCGCCCACTTGGCAACCTGTCACCGGGCAGGGACAACGAGGGAGACGGCGGCAGCAACGCAGACAACAACGGAGGCCAGCGCGAGGTCCGAGAGACTCTTTTTTCTTTGTGGACAATAGAACTGATATTTATGCGGCAGAGCTTAGGGGCTTAGGGGATAAGAATGGTAGGAAAACAGGGGAATGGGGCATTGGTGTTGTCGGCTCTCCGACGTAGCAAGGTCTGATATATGAGTGTTGGTCTGACGGGGAATGTGGGTTGAAGGTGGAGAGGGGATAAGGTTGTCGGAACTCCCCATGAGGCCACAATCGTGGATGAACGCGGGTTTGAGCAGCCCAAAGTGTTGGTGCAGAGCACTGGCAGACAAGCAGTAAGTCCTGTCTCCCTGATAGTGGCCGAAGGTTGCTACCCTCCACTGGGGGCCGGGCTTAAATGATGTGAAAGGAGTGGCTACGAGGTTCTTGTCCTATACAACAAACAATATGGAAGCCCCACCAGTGTTGAACTCGGAGACGTCTGAGGCCTACGGTTCAACTCAGACAGGTGTCACATTTATTGCAGACACCCAGTAGCGCCCGGTAGCGCCTATACGGCAGCAACCGGTATGATAGCGCCTATGCGGCAGCTCGGAGAGATCCGGTGTGTGCGCACCCATCAGCGCAGCCCCCGGTAGTATTACCATCACGCGCCCCTAAGGCAGCTGATGTTATACCCGCACCCTTAAGGTGCCAAGCACAACCAAACACATGGTCTGTGCGCATTATGCAAATGTATAAATACTTATGCCCACAATGCAAAACGCAATCCGCTTCTCTTCTACGTTTCCCCCACAAACAGGAAACCTCTCCCCTCATCCTAAGGTAAGGTTAGAGTATCCCTTGTACTAGCTTAGATGTAGTACGTTTGCTTGCTCAACAGCCAGTTTGTCCCACCCATGACCATTATGAGCTCATTACAAAGCAGGCGACAAGGGAATGGGGAGTAGCATACTGCTTCTGTGCAAAATCTAAGAATTGTACGTGTAACTAGAGTGTCGACCAATGGAAGCATGTTTATCTGCCGGTTTAGGAATCTTGTGGTTTGGTGGTAAAGAGTCCCTTTCCACGGTCCCACCAGGCTGGTGGGTTCACTCCTTTTGCGACAGCATCAGCCTTCTTCTGAAACTGATATGCGATCCACCAGAAAATCCCACCAGCTGAAAACTGGGTAAAAGAACTCCTGCTTTCACTTTCGGCGATTGGGAGGTTGTAATGTGTAAAGAGGGCGGACGGTATGAACAAGGTGGAACCTGTTGGAAACTGAATCGCCAGCCTAAGCTCTGGCAGAACAAGGTGGCCCCCCTTTGTGTGGTCGAGGGTCCCAAGGGCTGTCACTGCACATCAGCCGTACGCAAGATTCAACCCATCACGGTGGGGGCGACAAACTACTCGAGGACCAAAGTTGAAGGTGGCGCATGCGAACACACTGTTCGAGAAGATCGGAACAAGGTGAGAGTGCCTCTCATATAGTTCTTTCATCCGCTCGGCATAAAAGCTGTGGAGTTCGCCAGCAAACCCTTTGAATGTCGCTACGGCCAATCAAAAAGGTTCCTATTTGGCAACAGACAAAGTAAGTAACACACCGTTTGTCCAGGACGAAATCCGGTAAAAGTTTGTGTTTGCAAGTAAACTCTCAAGGATAGGAGTTTGATGGGGAGGTGTCCGTAAAAGGTGTGGTTCCTGGAAAGAACAGATGAACTCCACCACACACCGACATTGGCTGGGGAGGGGAGACGAACCGAATGGCCATTCCCCGAAGAAATGCCAACAGTCACTGCAGGGAACTCGCCCCTACCATGCCTGCCCACCTGGTTCGAGCAGAACCTTAGGCCTCCGGCAGCCGTCACAAGTGCCAAGTATGCACTTCTTGTTGCGTCAAGGTAGCCGGGGGAATCTGGGCGACCGGCAAGATATATGTAGGACACTCCACTGGGGTCCACAATGGGTTGAGGTGTTCTACATTGTCCTGAGTGAAGCCTGAGAATAGACAATAGCTGCCAGTGCTTACATTCCGTCCCATTCGATGACTGTGAACCCGCTGTCTCTCACCAGAGAAAGGGTGGTTGGTCGTGGTTGGGTACCACCAATGCCGCTGGTGGTGATCATATCCGTGGAAACAGGGACCGATCTTAGTGGAAGTTCATTGTGAATTGCTGCGGCTAGTGCGGTTTTTTTCCTGGCATGGGCCTCATTAACCTTGCTTTCCTCCCGCTTCCTCTTTCGTTTTGCCCTGGCTTTGCTATTTTTATTGGCAATTGGTTTGCCTATAGGGCAGTTGTTAGCAGGCTCCAATGGTTATTGAAATTTATAACCTTCTGGCGGTCTGCCGGTTTCCGCCCGGGGGCCTGTGTCATCCGCACTCATTTCATTCTGGTCATCCCAGGTCGAGGAGGGCGCTGGGTGAACCGGCAGGTGTCAGGGCCGACCTCAAGTCTAATCACCTGGTGACTAAACGCTGTCCGTTACTGCCTTGGAACTCAGGCGTTGCTGCTGGGGTGCTCGTCGGTCCGAAC
>Ga0307509_10007353_pt1 | contig 14430 bp, 15 predicted proteins | sample 10_EM_MG_FD_202245 | JGI IMG/M metagenome (GOLD analysis project Ga0307509, IMG submission 202245) | Populus trichocarpa ectomycorrhiza microbial communities from riparian zone in the Pacific Northwest, United States - 10_EM | ecosystem: Host-associated > Plants > Roots > Unclassified | place... | reverse complement strand
GAGGTGCCCCCGCCGCGTCGACTCCCTCCTCCGCCTCGCAGCTGCACGCACCAGACCCCGCTCACCGGCGCTGACCAGATCCCGCCGATTTCCTGCGACCCGATCCGCCGGACAGGCCCTAGGCTGGGGCCGCGGTGTTCGCCCTGCTTCGCATCGGGCCCAACCACCGCGTCGAAGGACTGCGGCATGAGGCACGCGCCCTGCACCACGCTCCACCCGACCACAACCTCTGAAGAACGGCCCCTACGCCCCCTGTTGACGGCCGTTCCCCCTCCCCCCGACCCGGACCTGTTGGCCGAGCTGGTCCAACTACGCGTCCAGAACAGTCAGTTGGCGCTGGCTCTGGAGACCCGGGCGGTGATCGACCAGGCGCGCGGCATGGTGATGGCCCTCGCGCCGTGCACCGGCGACAGGGCCTGGGACCTGCTGGTGGGCGTCTCCCAGCGCTGCAACATCAAGCTCCGGGTCGTGGCGGCGGCACTGGTCGCCACGACGGCGGGCAAGACGCTCCCGGCCGATATCCAGCGGGAGTTGCGCCGAGCACTGCGCCGCCTGCACGCGGCGGACCGGCCGTGACAGGGACGGATGAGGACGGCACCGGAAGCTGTGGTTCCAACTCTCCGGTGCCTTCGTCCAGAACGGCCGACGGACGCCCCTGCTGAGTAGCCCGGCCCGCGCGACCTAAACTACCCAGGTCGTTGGGTCCGGTCGTTGTGCGCCAGCCCGTCCGGATGGTCCTCCGTACGCTCGCCGAGCGGAAGTACCAGTACGCGTACGGGAGTCGCGTCGTCCTCGCGCTGGATCCGCCCGACCTCCCGCCACCCCCACCCGGTGAGCGCGGCCAGGATCCGCCGGGCGGACTCGTCCACCAACGTGACGCCCAGCGAGGCCTGGTGGTCGGTGAGCAGACTCTCCTGCATCCGACGGGCGAGCCCGTGCGCGTGCTGGTGCGGATGGACGAGGGTCTCCAGGATCGCGAACACATGCCCGGACGCGGTGAGTTGCTCCAGGTTCTGCGGCAACGGCCCGTCGAACCCCTGCCACCACGACCCGTCGCGCGGCACGGAGAAACCGCAGACGCAGCCCGCCAGGGCCTCCGCCTCGGCGACGAGCATGTCGAAGCCGGGCAGTTTCACGTTGTCGGCGAGCCGGAGCAGGAACTTCTGTCGGTCGTTGAACTCCTCGCCGGCCTCGGCGTCGGAGGACTCCACATACAGGTCCGCCAGATCCTCCCGCGCGCCCTCGGCCTGCCAGCGGTTCAGCCGGCGCAGCCGCACCGTCTCCATGACGGACGGCTCAGAGCCTTCGGAGGTGCGCGGACCGGGCGAATCGTGCGATGGCCACGGGGTATTCATGAGGCGCCTCGGTTCAGAAAACTCGATGGGCGATACGGCGCCGGGGTCTGGGACGTCTGTACAGCAGCATAACCGCGCACGTCACGAATACCCGTTCGAACGAGCCTGTTTGAAGCCGGTCCGCCCGGGCACCTGTCCGGTGTGCTTCGGACCGGAGGCACCCCCGTGGGAGCGGTACCCCCTGCTCCCCCATGTGCTGCGGTCCGCCGACCCCACGGTGAGTGACACCACCGAAGAGGGAGCACGTCCCCATGCAGCCCGACCGCACCCCCAAGTCCCGTACCAGTAAACGTACTTACGACGACTCCCCCGACACCGCCGAGTCGTTCCGCCGGATCGCCGCACTGCCGGACGGTCCGGAGCGGGCGGCGCTGTGCCAGGAGGTGGTGTGCGCCTGGATGCCGATGGCCGTACGGCTGGCCCGGCGCTTCCGGTACCGCGGCGAGTCCACCGAGGATCTCACTCAGGTCGCCCAACTCGGCCTGGTCAAGGCGGTGTCGCGCTTCGACCCGAGTCTCGGCAACGCCTTCCCGAGCTTCGCGATACCGACGATCCTCGGCGAGGTGAAGCGGCACTTCCGTGACGAGCTCTGGGTCGTCCATGTGCCGCGCCGGGTGCAGGAGCTGCGCGGCCAAGTCCGTTCCGCCGACCACGAGTTGAGCGCGACGCGGGGCGGGACGATCTCCGCCGTCCACGAGATCGCCACGCACACCGGCCTGACGGAGGCCGAAGTACGGCTGGGCCAGGGGGCGTTGGAGGCCTACACCGCCTGGTCCCTGGACGCCGTACCCGGTCACCCCACCGACACCCTCGGCGACATCGAGCCCGACTTCGACCTGATCGTCGACCGCGAGACCCTGCGCCCCCTGCTGCGGGCACTGCCGGAGCGCGAGCGCGAGATCCTCTACATGCGCTTCTTCTGCGAGATGACCCAGGCCGGCATCGGCGCACGGCTCGGCGTCTCCCAGATGCACGTCTCCCGCCTGATCACCCGCACCTGCGCCCGCCTGCACGCCCAGGTGATGGCCGAACCACGCACGTTCAGGAAGGCGTCGTAACCACACTCGGCATACCGGCCGCCTCCGCGACCAGCGCGCTCCCGGTCGACGTACGCAACGGATCACTCGCGGCGGCCATCAGCCAGGCCGCCGTGACGGGGTCCGTCTCAGGGGGTACGACGAGCAGGTCCCAGCGACTCGTCCGGTACGACAGGAGCAGCAGCTGGTGCGGGTCCTGCTCGGCCAGGAACCAGCCCACCTTCACGACATGTCCGTCGACCGGCACCTTGCGCGGGAAGTCGGCCGGCCAGTGCGTGGGATTCACCGTGACCCGGGTGATCCGCCCCCACAACGGGTCGAGTACGGCGACGAGTTGGGGCAGCTCCGCCCCCAGATCACGGGAGCGGGGCCACCAGGCACCGTCCAGGAGAGCCGGCGCGGAACCGAGGGGAGCCAGCGACATACGGAGTGCGGCGGCTGATGAACCAGATGCGACGGTGGCAACAGGCGCAACGGGGGCAACGGGCGTAACGGGCGCAGTCATGACGCGAACCCTGCTCTGGGCCGGTCGCAACCGGCCCGGCGTAATCGATCGCCGAAAACGACACGGGCATGGAGGCCGGTGCGCGGAATACCCTCGGTGACTTCGAGCCTACTCCTCCCCTGTTCAGGCCCCGCCCCAGCCGGTCGAGCGGTCGTCCGGGTCCTCGGTCGCGTACAGGGTGGGCCCGAGGCGCGCGGCCAGGGTGTCGCCCGCGAGGTGCGTCCGGGTCACCGTCCCGTCGTCGTCGTTCGACGTCAGCTCGGCGTAGTACCCGAGGTCCATCCAGTCCGTCGGACGATGGAGGAAGAACTCGACCGTGTCGTCCGAGTACTCCACGCGGAGCAGGGGAAGCACGGTCTCCAGGTCGTCCTCGGCACCGGGCCCGCTGATCACCACGGTCACGTGAGCCGACCCCGTCCGCCACACCCGCACATGTGCACGGCCGTGCCGGCCCTGGCGGGACCGCCAGGGGTTCTCGTCCCGGATCAGGCAAGCCGCGTGAACACCCTCAACTGCCATACGAGGACCTCTCCTTCCACCACGTCAGCCATGTCCCCCGCACGACCACCAGCCCACCGGCCACCGCGAGAGCCATGAGGACGACGCCGAAGACCGTGGCGCCGTCGGTCAGCCCCACCACGTCACTGAGATACCCGGCGGACACGGGCAGGATGCCCGCGAGGACGTAACCCCCCACATTGAGCGCGGCGTTGGCCTCCGCCAGCCGCTCCGGCGGCACGCCGGAGTTGAGCAGGGAGAGCCCGCCGAGCTGCCCCATCCCCTGCCCCGCACCGGCGAGCAGCGCGGAGGCGACGAGCACCGGTACCGCCGAGGTGTGCACGGCGACGATCAGGGCGAGCATGCTCAGCGCCGTGCTCACCGCGCCCGCCGTGAGGATGACCGCCCGGCTCAGCCGCCGTACGGCGAACTGCACCCCCGTGGCGGTGAGGAACATGGCGAACGCCATGGCACCCGCGACGATCCGGTTCGTGGTGCCGAGCAGCCCGGACAGCAGCGAGGGACCGAGCGAGAGCACGAACGACGTGGCGGTGATGCCGGGCGCGAACACGGCGATCCCCAGGGCGAGTTGACGCCCGTTGCCGGGCGGCACTCCGGGTATCCGCACCCACGCCCCGTGCGCGGGCGCCGCAGGACGCCGGACCGGCATGCGCAGGACGGCGAGCACCGCGCTGACCAGCAGGACGGCCTCGACGACGAAGACGGTGACGGTCGGCGCGGGCACCGTCTCGGAGAGCACCCCGGCGAGCAGCGGACCGAGCCCGGCCCCGAAGACCATCGCGCAGGACGCGAGCAGGGCGCCGATCCGCTTACGGTCCGGCCCGGCCACGTCGGTCACCGCGGCCATCCCGGCCGAGACTACGGCCCCGACCGCGATCCCGGTGAACAGCCGGGCCACGATCAGCGCGGCCACACTGCCGGCGGTGGCGAAGACGAGGCAGGCCGCGAGGGCGAGCGCGAGCGCCGGTAGCAGTACGGGCTTACGTCCGAGCCGGTCGGAGACCACGCCCGAGACGAGCAGTGAGCCGATCAGCCCGACGATGTAGAACGCGAACACCACGGTCAGGGCGCCCTTGGAGAACCCGATGTCCCGCTGCCACAGCACATACAGCGGCGTCGCGGCGTTCGACAACACGAACACGGCGGTGACGGGCCACGCGGCCAGCCAGACCCACCACAGCGGCGCGGCGACCTGGCCCGATGCGGTCTTCTCCGATGCGGTCCGAGTTTCGGACATGGCTGTGCCCCACCCCCAAGCAGGCCCGGCATCCCGGGCACCTCCAGTACGAGTTGAGTCGAACTTAGCATGCAGTACGATTCGAGTCGTACAAGGAGATCGAGAGCCGCACCGAACCACGAGGAGCCGTCATGTCCCCGGTCGCGGGCACCGCGCCCACCGTCAGGTCGCTCCCGGAACCGCCCGACCTGCCCACCCCCCTCCCGGAGCCGGCGGTCGACGAACTGCGCCTGGAAATCGTCCTCGGCGCGCTCAGCGACCCCCTGCGGCTGACGATCATCCGCAAACTCCTCCTGGAATCAGAGCAGTTCGACCACACCTGCGGCTGGTTCGGCCTCGACCGCCCCAAGTCCTCCCTCACCCACCACTTCAAGGCCCTGCGGGAGGCAGGCCTCACCCGCCAACGCCAGTACGGCCTCGAACGCCGCAGCCACGTACGCGTCGACGACCTCAACTCCCGTTTTCCCGGCCTGCTGGACCTGGTCGCAGCCTGGACACCGGAGGCCTGAACGAACGCCGAACCGCCCTTGCGCCGAGGGACGTTGGACCGCCGTGACCTGCCCGTCCGCAGGGCCGGCTCCGAAGGGGTGGACTAACGTGTCCGGGTGATCAGGAGCCGGATGGAATGGGACGCGCTCACCGACCGTGAGCCCAACGCGTGAGCCCAACGCGTGGTACCGGGAGCAGCGGGACCGGCTCTCGGATCTGGCCCGGGACGGCGAATGGAGCGGCCTGTTCGATGAGTTGAGGAAGCATCCGGAGCGGGCCAACCTCCCCCGGATCGGGAACCGCACCGGTTACGCCCCGCTGCATCAGGCCGCCTGGCACGGCGCGGACTTCCCCGTCGTATCCCGGCTGATCGCGCACGGCGCCTGGCGCACGCAGCGCACCCGGGACGGGCAGCGCGCCGTGGACGGCGCACGGAAGCAGGGGCACACGCATCTGCTGGAGCTCCTGGAACCGGTCGTGGTGCGACCGCTCCCGCCCCCGCCCGAGCTGCTGGAACACCGCTTCCACTCGCTGCTGCGGGAGCGAACCGGCAGTTGCTTCGAGGAGACCGAGACGAACCCGTTCACGATCGAGGAAGCCAAGGCGTTCCTGAGAGCCGCCGCCAAACCCCCCACCTTCATGCGCTGGGTGATCGGCGTCGGCCAGGGCTTCCGCCCCGGCGAGACCCTGGGATTCCGCTGGCCCTACGTCGACCTCGACAACGGGCTCTTCCACCCCAAGTGGCAGCTCCAAGGGCTCACTTGGCGCCACGGCTGCCAGGACGCACACGCGTGTGGCGAACGCCTTCACCGCTTCGAACCCTGCCCGCCCGACTGCACCATGCACAAGAACTACAAACGCGGCTGCCCCAAGCCCTGCCCACCGGACTGCGTCAAGCACGCGAGTATCTGCCCCGAACGGAAAAGCGGCGACCTCGTCTTCACCCGCCCCAAGACCAAGAAGAGCACGTCCCCCGTCCCGATCGCTCCCTCGTTCATCCCCTACCTCCGCGCCCACAAGAAAGAGCAGGACGCCATGAAGGAGGCGGCAGGGGACGCCTGGCAGGACTACAACCTCGTCTTCTGCCGACCGGACGGCAGCCCCATCGACCCCCACGACGACTGGGAGGAGTTCAAAGAACTACTCGAAGAAGCCGGCATCACAGACCGCCGCCTCTACGACGGAAGCCGCCACACGGCCGGCACGATCCTCAACGAACTCGGGGTCGACATGCCCACGATCATGGAGATCCTGCGGCACACCCAGATCAGCCAGACCCGCCGCTACGTCAAGGGCCGCTCGCACCTCTCGAAGGACGCCATGCGCCGCATGGGAGACACATTCCTGCCCGCCCCCGAACCGGCCCCGGAACCCCCAACTGAGACTGGAACTGAGACTAGGGACCGCCGAGCCGCCCGCGCTCAGCGGCGCCGCCGCATCCGGTAAAAGCAAAAGCCCCAGGTCACGGCGAGTGAGTCCTGAGGCTTCCACAGAGCCGCCTTCGGGATTCGAACCCGAGACCTACGCATTACGAGACCATGAGGGTTCGTGTTGTGCAGTGCTTGCTCCTGCTGCTCAGTGGCGTTCTGGCTGATCAGAGGATGCGCCGCAGGTTGGCCCGTACCGCTCCGTGACGCACCGTCCAATGGCGTCCGGCCACCGGGCGGCCACCACGAGCGCTATGGCCACGAGCGCTGCCGCCTCCGCCTACCCGCCACACCGGTTGTGGCAGACCTACAAGTCCCGGAGAATTCAAGCTCCGGCGCACGGCCTGCGAAACCCGCGACAAGCGGCATCGGCGGGAGTTCACTGGACGTCGACGTAGTCGGCGCCCCTGGCACTCTTCAAGTATGGCTTCCTGTCTGGCGGTTGAAGGCGACGGCCCACGTGCCGTCCTGCTTCGCGGTCACCATGCCGATGGGGTGGCCGTGTCTGTCGCTGTCCAGGTCGGCTACGAAGTGGCAGGTGGTGGAGCCGCAGGCGTTCCCGTAGGGCGTAGACGCAGTACGACACGTGGGCGGTTATGCGCGTCAGCGTAGACATCGACGGCGGTGATGTGCCCGGTCACGTCCTGGCCGTCCACCGAGACGCCGTTGGTGCGCCCGTCGAAGGACATCTGGAATCGGTTCGGTGTGGTCATGGCGGAGCCTACTGACGAGCGGCCGTTCGGTGACGGTGAGCGAACTCACCCACGACGAAAGGATCTTTGCCCGCTCTTTATTCTGATCGCGATCGTGAACATCGCCCCCTGGTTAGGGTCGTAGACCCGGGCAACCAACGGAGGGGGCAGACGCAACTCATGGGCGACAACGGCGAGATACTCGACATCAAGATCGCCGATCTGAAGGCGACCGCACCCGCTTTCCACACCGAGAGCGTCGCGCTCGGTCGCGCGCTCCACAAGCTGAAGCTCGCGCTGGCCGACGCCGGGTCCGCCTGGGGGGACGACGACCAGGGCGCCGACTTCCACAAGGCGTACGGTCCCCGTCTCCAGCAGATCGAGGACTCCACGAAGATCCTCACCGAGGGACTGGCCAGCATCCACCTCGCGATGTCGGACATGGCCGACGGCCACATCGACAACGAAGAGCTGGTCCGTGCGATGTTCAGCAGGATCCAGGTCGATCCCCACGGCGGCAAGGGCGCCGGTCAGTGAGCGTCGCCGACAAGGCCCGGAAGGTCGTCCAGGACCTCACCGGGATGTGGTGGCCCGACGCCGATGAGAACAAACTGCGCGATGCCGCGAAGGCATGGCGGGACTTCGCCGACGACGTCGAGGACGTCACCGCCGCCGCGAACAAAGCCGCCCGCACGATCATCGAGCACAACAAGGGCGAGGCCATCTCGGCCTTCGACGACCCGTACTGGCGCCGCTACTACCACGACAAGAGGGGCTGGCTGCAAGACCTCGCCGACGGCGCCCGCGCCATGGCCAAGGCACTGGACGCCTACGCCGACGCCGTACACAGTGCGAAGAAGAAACTCGAACACGAGCTGGAGATTGTCGGCGCGACCATCGTCGCGGGCACGGCCCTGGCCATCTTCACCGCGGGCATCTCCGAGGGTGCCGCCCTGGCTGCTGCGGCGACGGTCACTGAACTCGCCGGCACCCTCGGCGTCGCCGTCTCCACCGAGATCGCCACCATCGCCGGCACCACCCTGGCCACCGCCGCCTTCGCGGGCATCGAGTCCGTCACCGTCGACCTCGCCGTCACCCAGCCCGTCGCCATGGCCACCGGCGAGCAGAAGGGCGGGCTCAACCTCGACGAGGCCCAGGATGCCGGGGTGTACGGCGCGCTGACCGGTGGTGTCCTCGGCGGAGCCGGCGCCACCTACCAGGCTGCCAGGGCCGGCGGATTTTCCAGTTTCTTCGACGGCATCGACGTCGGCCTCGGGGGACCCCGTATGGCTCTCGCCGGAGTCCCCGGCGACCTCTCGGGAGTCTCTGGTGACCTCGCAAGCGGTGATGCGTACGCGATGCGAGTCAGCGGTTCCGGCGGCGGTGCGGGTACAGGCCCTGGAAAGGGCCCCTGGCCCTCGGTGAGCAGTGTCGAGGGACCCGCGGCCGGCAAGGACCTCAAGCCCCCGAATCCCCGGCATACGGTCTCGGGGGCAGGTAGTGGCGAGGTCAAGAAGGTGAGCAGCATCATCCTTCGCGGCTACGAACAGGACGTCAACCAAGACATCGCCGACATCGCCGCCGGGAAGGCCACCTACAACAAGGCCATCAGCCGCTACGAGATCAATGGCCGCACGTACGGCGTCGAGGACACTGGAAGGACCTTTCCGGACAGCGGCACGGGCATCGCCAAGCTCGACGCGAACGAGTACGCCGCCCTGCAGCAGATCGTCAAGGCCAAGGGTGATCTCAGCGCTGCGCCGCAGTTGACCAGGAACCCCCGCTTCACAAACAACCCGGGCATCGTAGAGAAGGCCCTGGCCATCTATAACGGGACCTATCGATGACGTACAACCTCCTCACCGTTGAATCGCTCCACCTCGACACCGTCGCCGCGGCACTCGCGCAGTGCCTGCGCGTGAGTGTGCGGGACGTGGACGTCGCCGACGAGGCCACCGACCAGGACCTGCGCAACTGGGATGCCCTGGTGCTGTGCGAGAAAACGACGGTGTCGGGCGATGTCTCCACGTCCCTGGACATCTATGTCCAGGATTCCGTGCACCCACAGCCCACCGAGCGTGAACTGGCGACTGCCTTCGCGCAGTTGGTACCTGCTCTGGTCCTCTTTCCGGCGGAGGAAGCCCCGCCGAGCGCCTATTGGCTGGCGGCGGAGGACGGCCTCGTCACACGGGTACGGCTGAACGCCTCCGACGACGAAGAACCGCGCTACGCGATCGACACCGTCGAGGCCCCCGTGGCGCGGCTACCGCAGGTCCCGGTCGCCCGTATCCCCGAGGTGGTCCGCGAGCAGCCGATCGCCACACCTCTCGCCGCCGCCTTCACCGCACACCTTCAGCGCTTCCGCCCTGAGGAAAGCAGGACTCCGGGGACTCCGCAGTGGCTTGCGATCGATCGCCTGTGTGCCTGGGAAAAACTGGTCCGGCAGCTGGAATCGGACTGGGCGCCGTCCGGCTGGTGTCCGCCCGATCTCTACCGCGAACGCCTGGAAGCACGAGACGAGTTGGACCAGGTGCGGGATCAACTCTCCGAGAACGTAGTCGCGTTGCTCCAGAGTGCGCTAGAGCCCCTGGACGCGCTGTTCACCGAGTTGACCGTGGAGGACACCGGCCTGCTCCGCAAGGAGTTGCATCGTCCGGACGCCAGATCCTCGGCACTCGGCTGGTGGTGGAACCGTCGCCCCGACCCGCTGCCCTGGTGACACGACAGGGGCCCTCTGCCGACCCGGGCGAAACACCGGCGGCTCTCCTCGTACAGCCCGAGGAGAGCCGCTGTGTGTCGTCGGACGATCTGGCTGCTGCGCTACGCGGACGCTCTGAACGAACGTCGCGAACGAGGATGCCAAGATTGCGGTCTGCTTCGCAGATGTGGGGATTGCCGGTTCGAACCAAGTCGCCTTCCCCCCTGTGCAGGGATTCGTCCCCACTCTGTTGCCAGTGCGGCAATGAGGAAGAGACCGCGCCCGCGCTCGTCCGTGGACAGTGCCTGGAACGGAGTCACCGAGACGGGATCGACATCGGTGACTTTCACACGGAGCCGATGCCGCTGTCCTTGTAGCCGCCAAAGGGGCCGTCGAAGACGGGAAGCGCGGTATTGATTCGGACACCGCCGATCTCAAACTGACGGGCGATCTCCATGTCGTGCTCGACATCGGCGCTCCACACATCGCCGCCGAGCCCGTAGGGAGAGTCATTGGCGAACGAGGAGCGGGTTGAACGCGCGATTGTCCAGATGCCACAACAGTCGTTGCTCTGTGCACCTCCAGCTACGCAGCTGACCGGGAGCCGATCTGCACGGTGGCTGCACGCTTGGCCACCAAATGGCCACCACGCCGATCCGAACAGACCGCGATGCATAGACAGCATGTGTCCGATTGGCCCGGATTCCAAGGTCAACAGAAACAAGAAACCCCAGGTCACGGCGAGTGAGTCCTGGGGTCCCTCAGAGCCGCCTTCGGGATTCGAACCCGAGACCTACGCATTACGAGACCATGAGCGTTCGCGTTACCTGGTGTCCCGCCGTGCTGCGTGCTGACGTTTTTCCTGATCAGAGCATGTGCAACAGGTTGACCCGTGCCATCCCGTGATGCACCGTCCAAAGGCGTCTGTCCACCGGCTGTCCACCGGACGGGGTCGCGCCCCCGTCGCAAGGGCAGGGCAGTCGACCATCGAGGGGCTACCGACCCGCACCGTAATTCAGCGCAAAGGCTCTTGTTGACAACTGACAACCCGCCCCAGCGTGGCCATATCGCCTGGTCATCACGCCGGACCACCCGACTTGTCGGAGTCCTGACCGTACTCCCACGCCGAGACCTCGACCGTCAGCTGGCACCGTCCGCACCCGCAATGATCAAAGCCACCACCGGCATCGTCGCAGCCACGTCTACCCCGTTCTGCTCGGACTGGTGTCGTGCCTCCGCCTTAGCTCCTTCCCTATCAGGCTTCCAGACGCCGGGCACAGCCACGGTCTGCGACTGAGCAGCGCCTGTCCCCCGTCAGCAAACTGAAGCCGACCCGCTTCGCTCAGGGATGGATCCCACCGCACCGGTGCAGCCGATGCACGGCCGAGGAGAATCATCACGGCTACCGCCGACGCAGGACCAGCCACCACCATGACTGCAGCCCGCACGCACCGGGCAACGGGGCGGCCGTGTCCGTCCACGGCCCGTCGGGCGGCCGCACGGCGCCGGGCGTCGCGTGGTCCGGGCGGTCGCCGTGGGGACGAGGGGATGGGGAGAACCGGTGCGAGTCGAGATCGTCGGGACCCCTCCCGAGCTTGTTGCGGCACAGTATGAAGAACCATCTCCCACGGTGAAGGGTGAGTTGATGGCAGAGGAGAGCGTCGAGGTCGTCATCGCGGCCGACGGCACCGTGGAGGTGCACGTTCAAGGGGTCACCGGGGCCCAGTGCGTGGCGGACACCGACGACCTGGTCCGGCTGCTCGGCGGAGTGGTGGAGCACCAGGAGCTCACCGCAGAGGCATACCAGCAGGACGAGGCCGAGGAACAGGACCGCCTGTGGCAAGGGTGAGCGGCCCGGACACGCCATGGCGGCTGCATGCCGTGGTCCCCCGAAGTGCCGCCAACGGCCCCGGTGTTCGCCGCGTCCTCTGGAGTCAGGGATGCGCCCTGGCCTGCCCCGGCTGCTTCAACCCCGAGACCCACCCCGGCACGGGTGCCGGCCTGGTTCGTACGGCCGGCGAGGTGGCCGACGAGGCCCTGGCCGACGCCGGGCACATCGAGGGCGTCACCCTCACCGGCGGTGAGCCGCTGGAGCAGCCCGCCGCGGTCGCCGCGTTCTGCGCCGAACTCCGGGCCCGCAGCGGTCTTTCGGTAATCGTGCTGACGGGCTTCACACGGGCCGAGATCGAGTCCGACCCGGCCCGGTCGGCGGCCGTCGCCGACGCCGATCTGGTGATCGCCGGCCGCTACAACGCGCGGCTCCATCTGGCCCGGGGGCTGCGCGGCTCGTCGAACAAGGAGTACTGGACGCGCACCGGGCGCTACACGGCGGACGATCTGGCCGCCGTACCGGAGTTTGAGATCACCATCGCGGACGACGCGACGGTGACGTTCACCGGCATGGTCGCGCCGAGGGGAGAGTTCTGAGTGGGCACTGCGGGCATCCATGACGAGATCAGGCTGTATCTGCGCGCCCGGGTGGCACTGATCGTGCTCGTCACGGTGGAGGAGCAGCGGGCCCTGAAGGTGCTGGACGAGGTGCGGCGCGACCGGGATCCGACGTCCGACCTCGTCACGTGGGACATAGCCGACGGTCTGGAGTCCGCATCGGGCCGGCAACTGCCCAAGGCGACCACGCCGCCGGACGCGCTGATCAAGATCAGGGAGCTGGCCGAGAAGGAACCTCACCGGCGCGACCTGTACGTGCTCAAGGACTTCCACGCCTTCTGGGAGCGTGACCCGGCGGTGCGCCGGCGCCTGCGCAACCTCGCCCACAAGCTCGTCTTCACCGGCTCCTCGCTGATCGTGACCACTCCGGTGCGCAACATCCCGGTGGAACTGGGCGACGACGCGGTGGTGTTGGAGATGCCACTGCCCGAGGCCGACGCGCTGCGCCACGACCTCGACGACCTCATCGACAGCACCAAGGGGGTGAAGTCCACGCTCACACCGACGGGCCGCAGCCGCCTGGCCCAGGCCGCGCTGGGCCTCACCGCCGCCCAGGCCCGCCGGGCCTTCGCCAAGGCCATCGTCCGCGACGAGGTGCTCGACGACCGCGACATCGAGGCGGTGCTGGCCGAGAAGAAAGCGGTCATCCGGGAGAACGAGGCGCTCGAGTTCTACAGCGCCGAGGAGAGCCCCGACGACCTCGGCGGCCTGGACGTGCTCAAGGATTGGCTGCGGCTGCGCGAGCGCGCCTTCAGCGATGAGGCCCGCGCATTCCGTCTTCCGGCGCCCAAGGGCATCGCACTCATCGGCATCCCCGGCACCGGCAAGAGCCTCACCGCGAAGATGATCGGCGGGCTCTGGCGGCTGCCACTGCTGCGCCTGGACGTCGGGGCGCTGTTCGGTTCCCTGGTCGGCGAGTCGGAGGAGCGGGTACGCAGGGCGCTGCGACTGGCGGAGACCGTGTCGCCGTGCGTGATGTGGATCGACGAGGTGGAGAAGGCGCTGGCGTCGGGCGGCCACGACGGCGGCACCTCACAACGGGTCTTCGGCACCGTCCTGACCTGGATGCAGGAGAAGACCGCACCGGTGTTCGTGGTGGCCACCGCCAACGACGTCAGCGCGCTGCCGCCGGAGACCCTGCGCCGCGGCCGGTTCGACGAGGTGTTCTTCCTCGACCTGCCCACCGAGGAGGAACGCCGCGAGATCATCACCGTCCATCTGCGCAAGCGCGGCCGTAGTCCGGAAGCCTTCGACGTGTACCAACTGGCCCAGATCTGCGACGGGTTCGTGGGTGCCGAACTGGAACAGATCGTCGTGGACGCGATGTACGAGGCGTTCGCCGAGGAACGCGACATCACCACCGCCGACATCGCCCGCGCCGCCTCCCGCACTGTCCCGCTCAGCAAGTCCCAGCGCGAGGTCATCGAGGACCAGCGCGCCTGGCTGCGCGAGGGCCGCGCCCAGTCGGCGTCCTTCGCCGGAGCCGCGCAGGCCGCGCGGCACCAGGTACCGGTGCTGGAGTTGTAGGGCGTGGAGCGACTCACGGGGGAGGCCGCGGAGCGGCTGGTGCGACGGAGCTCGCGGCGGCGGACGGACGGCGCGCGCGGGATGCGCGCCCGGCGGGCGTGGGCACGACTGATACAGGCGTGTACGGCCGGGGACGCGGCGGCGCAGGAGGCGGTACGGAGGGCGGAGTTGCCGGACGCCGACATGCTGGACCTGCTGGCGGCCGCGCCGCAGGAGCCCGCCGAACGGGCCGCGTATCTGACGCTGATCGGGCAGAGCGCCCAGTGCCAGGCCCTCGATCCGGACGGGTCGCTGCTCGCGCTGACCTACCGCGCGGCGACGCCCGAACTGCGCGAGCGGCTGCGCACGCTCATGGCCGTCGAAGGCGACACCGACGTGATCCGGGTCGTGGTCACCGGCGAGCAGCGCGACCGGATCGCCGACATGTCGTACGACGAACTCGACTATCTGGGGAACCAGTTGGCGCTCCGCCGGCGATGGGACGAGCTGCGCCGCC
>Ga0307509_10007351_pt1 | contig 14434 bp, 12 predicted proteins | sample 10_EM_MG_FD_202245 | JGI IMG/M metagenome (GOLD analysis project Ga0307509, IMG submission 202245) | Populus trichocarpa ectomycorrhiza microbial communities from riparian zone in the Pacific Northwest, United States - 10_EM | ecosystem: Host-associated > Plants > Roots > Unclassified | place... | reverse complement strand
GAAAAAGAATTGTCAGCTAAACAAAGATAAAAAAAAAAAGAAAATTATATTTATATTAAAACAGGATAAAATCAAGAAAAAAAAATTAATTAACAAAAGGAACTAAGATTAAAAAAAATTAAAAGAATAAAAATGAAATCAAAATAAAAAATAAATTACAAGGCAACCCAATTTTTTTTTATAGGATGGTAAATTGAAATGAAAAATAATTTAAACAAACAGAAAAAAAAAGAATCAAATCGAAAACAATAACACACCATAAACTTCGATTAAATAATGAAATTAAAAACCAATAATACCTTTACAAACAAAAACAAGGAAAACATTATAAATAAATAAAATAAGGATTGAATTGAAAAAAGTAAAACATGACAAATTGAAATTGAATGACTAAATAAAAAAACAAATAAAACTTATATAAAAGGTTCAAAAAATAACATCTAGATATCAAAAGAATAAGGACTGAAATCAAAATACCAAAAATAAAAAGGATTAAGTTGTATTATTTGTGGGATTAGAGAGAAAAGAAAAAAAAAGGCTCATTGACGACAAATTGTCACACCTCAAACGACACGTAAGAAGTGAACATAGCGATGCTTCCAACAACATGACAGAATCATGAGTTTGGCCACTAGGAGACCCCACACACACCATTCCGATGACGCGAGCACCTAAATACATCGGCACACGCCAACAACTTTTTCAAATTTAATTTTAATTAATTAGATTAAAAAAACCAAACTACCCTCGATAATTATGAAATTAATGAGAAAACCATACTAAAACGATCAAAAGGCCTTTAGGCCCATTGTTTAAATTCTAAATATGTCCTTTCAAGGTGCTTTAAAAATTAAAAAAGATGTAAATATCATCACCTAATAGCTTAATAAAAATTGATTTAAAAGGTATTAGAATCGTTTTACTGTTTCAAAAAATAAAAAGTTATTTTTACTCTTGGCGAATCTTTAATAACAAATAGGTCACCAAAAAAGACTGAAATACCCCCCTTCAATATTTTGTCTAGGGAACGATAGTCATTACATTATAACAATGAATAGTGAAATTGGAGTGTATCTGCAGTGTAACATCTTCAACTTTTAACTTCCCATGATTTTTGTCCGCCATGATTTGATGTAAAACCAAATAATTTTTTTTTTATTTTAATAGGTCAAATCTTATCTTGACATTTTAATTATATCAAAATTTCAGCAGAATTTCTCCTAAAATTTTAGCTTTTCCAAGCGTTGACATCTTTCATCATTCACAATTAACACAACTCAAACATTCAATCAAATCATTTAAGATTATTTTCATAAAATACAATTTTCTTGAAGAAACATATTTAAAACTCTCTCATTTACTTGTCCAAACTTCAACTACAACCCAAGGTGACAATGCTGTCACAATTTCAGCTTACAAGTCTAACACATAATTAAAACATTTTTATATGCTCTTTCACTATTTATAACAATCACTTTCATCTTACACATCACTTAACATCTTTTGTATATATATCTTCCAAAATCAATTCACTTTTATCTATTTTTTTTTTGAAACAGTCCATTATGAAAGAAAATAGAATTTCTTTAATTTCCTCACTCTCAATTTATTTTTTTTTCTTGTGAATTCAAATCGAACAAGAATTTAACAATTTACCGTCCCTCCCCTTTTAATTTTCTTTCTTGGCCAAAACCTTATGGACAAGTAAAATGATTCTTAAATTATCATTTTAGGGATTTTACCTATTATTTGATTTTCTAATACAATACACATCATCTCTAAATATAATTTCCCTAATAATTTCATCAAACAAATTCATTCCCCAATTTCTTTCCCCTTGGCCCGAATCTTAGTAAGTTATGAGAATAGGTTTTATTTTTCAATTTTTTCAAATTCGGTCATCACCCATACAATATTCATGCATATAAGCATAATTCAAACACTACATTAAGCATTTAGTCAACCATTCATTCAAACCCACATTATATAATGTATTTTCTAATAAAAATGTATTATCACATAACATACATATAATTAAAGTTTAGATTGAAACTTTTTACCTCTTAAACAGAGAATTTGAAGAAAAGAAAGTGTTGAAACAAGTTTTTCTTTCCTCTTAAATTTTCCTCCTCACTTTTCATGCCAAAATCCTCTAGTTTTTTTTTCTTAGCCTAATCTCCTTCCAGTCTCTTATTACCCATTAATTATTGTATGGAGATGTGTATTTAGGTACAATATTGAAGAAATTAAAAAAAAAAACTCTTCCTCTCCTTCTCTAAACAGTCCGCCACTCTTGGCTTCTAAAATACACTCATATTTTTTATCCCTTAAGGACAATAATACCCTTCATTTTAATAATTTGGTTTTTTCATTTCGCAAGGTATCTTGTCTTATCAATCTGACTAATTTTTAATTTAATATAGTTTTTTTTTATATTTTATTATTAACATGAAAATTCATCAGTTTAATTTTACCTATTTTATTTTCCAAATAAAAATCTTAATATTTACAAACTCGAAAAATTCTAACATGAGATGAGGTTTACATATAGTGTTTTGTTGGCAACATGTTTCCTTTAGTTTTTGTTAATAAGAGTACAAATAACCGAAGATATACAAACAGATGATATGAGATTCATTGCATGTAAAGCCCATGGTTCAATAAAAAGCATGTGAGGCCCACATGTTCCTTCAACCAACGGATCCATGCCCTTCCGTGGTAGAGTTAGCTAATGGGCCTATTGACCTTAGACAACGGATCCATTCCGCTGTCTTCCCTGCACAGAAAAGGGATAACGCGGCATTCGGTAAAAAAAAAACTGTCAAACAAGAACCATAGAAAATGATACCATGTTGTTGCTCCCTAATTCCATCACCGGCTTCCATATCCAAGTTCATCTCAGACCAACCTTACCTCTCCATGCTAGACAAAAATTGCACTTCAATGAAAGACCTTCAAAAAATCCATGCCCAACTCATAAAAACTGGCCTAGCGAAAGACACCATTGCTGCTAGCCGTGTTTTGGCCTTCTGTACCTCTCCTGCAGGTGACATCAACTATGCCTACTTAGTCTTCACACAAATACGAAACCCAAACCTTTTTGTATGGAACACTATTATCAGAGGCTTCTCTCAAAGCTCAACTCCACACAATGCAATCTCTTTATTTATTGACATGATGTTCACTTCACCAACTACTCAACCTCAAAGGCTGACTTATCCTTCAGTTTTCAAGGCTTATGCTCAACTTGGTCTAGCCCACGAAGGTGCTCAGCTTCATGGCAGAGTGATAAAACTGGGACTTGAAAATGATCAGTTTATACAAAATACAATCTTGAATATGTATGTAAATTGTGGGTTTTTGGGTGAAGCTCAGAGAATTTTTGATGGAGCTACGGGATTTGATGTTGTTACGTGGAATACGATGATTATAGGACTTGCTAAATGTGGAGAGATTGATAAGTCTAGGAGGTTGTTTGATAAGATGTTGTTGAGGAATACAGTGTCATGGAATTCTATGATTAGTGGGTATGTGAGGAAAGGCAGGTTCTTTGAGGCAATGGAGCTCTTTAGCAGAATGCAAGAGGAGGGGATTAAGCCTAGTGAATTTACAATGGTGAGCTTGTTAAATGCTTGTGCTTGCTTAGGAGCACTGAGACAGGGAGAATGGATTCATGATTATATAGTGAAGAACAATTTTGCATTGAACTCTATTGTTATTACAGCGATTATAGACATGTATTCCAAGTGTGGAAGCATAGATAAGGCTCTTCAAGTGTTCAAGAGTGCCCCCAAGAAAGGATTATCATGCTGGAACTCCCTAATTTTAGGCCTAGCCATGAGTGGCCGTGGGAATGAAGCAGTCCGATTATTTTCAAAGCTCGAGTCTTCAAATCTCAAACCGGACCATGTTAGTTTTATAGGAGTCCTGACAGCTTGTAATCACGCTGGGATGGTGGACAGGGCAAAGGACTATTTCTTGTTAATGTCAGAAACATACAAGATCGAGCCATCGATAAAACATTATAGCTGCATGGTTGATGTGCTAGGCAGAGCAGGACTCCTTGAAGAGGCAGAAGAGCTAATAAAAAGCATGCCAGTAAACCCAGATGCCATTATATGGGGGTCTTTACTCTCCTCTTGCAGGGAGTACGGAAACATTGAGATGGCAAAACAAGCGGCGAAGCGTGTGAATGAGTTGGATCCAAATGAGAGCTCAAGTTTTATACTTCTGTCAAACGTTTATGCTGCTCATAATCATTTTGAAGAAGCAATTGAGCAAAGGCTCTCTCTGAAAGAGAAGCAGATGGACAAAGAACCTGGATGTAGTTTGATTGAAGTGAATGGCGAGGTTCATGAATTCGTTGCGGGGGGACGCCTGCATCCAAGATCCAAAGATATCTACCATGCATTGGATGATCTGGGATTGACGTTAAAGGAGATGGGATAGGATTAATATGAACCAATTAAGATTATTCTTTCTAGAGGACTATATCATGTCAGAAAATAGGTTCTTTCGGTTCCCAGAAGTTCAGTATTTCTCTTGTTCAAGGTGGATGAACTCCACTGCAACTCAGGGTTGAAAGAAAGAACAGATCTGGTCATCATCGAATGAGGTAGCTTCTTACAATTTTAATTATCACTCATTTGCATGTTTTCTTTAATCTAAACGCATGCCATATTTCAAAGTCGCTTCTAAAGAAGTTTTCTCTCTCTCTCTCTCTCTCTCTCTCTCTATATATATATATATATATATATATATATGGACCATGCACTCTGTTTTCAAGGGAACTCTAGACTGATGGAAAAATAAGAGTTCATGCCAAGCAGAACAGAGAAGTGCTTTTACAAGGAAGCCTGAACACATTAGTGAAATGACACAACATCGAAGAATATTAGGATTTGCCAATATGAGAGGCTAGAAGATTTGCTGCTAATTAGGATTTTGACATGGTTCGCGCTGGTGCCCAAGAGTAAATCTCAGGGGTCACAGCACCATTGGTGAGCAATTTCTGCGGCATTCCGTACAAATCCGGGATATCGAGGTGGTGACGACGACCGTTTTGGTAATGCTGATTCTGCACAGCAGCAGTGATTCCATCCTCATCCAACGGCAAACGATCAAAAGACGCGTTCATGAATGATGCAGCCATGATCACAACAGGGCCTGAAGCAATGAGGGCACCAACCACAACTCCACCCACAACCTGCCCTTGAGCCCCTGCCAGGTAGATGGTTAGTCCCGTGATCCCCTGTGGAGCAGGTGGGGGCAAGACAGATCCAAGCAGTGAGAGTATCTCAAACCGCCCATGAAGGGTCACGATGGCCCCCGACGAGGCTGGTTGTCTTAGGGTCACATTGGTTACACAACCGCTCCCACTAAGCACTGATATTCCACGCTGCTTCCTTCTTGCAAAGTTGGCTAAACTCTCACACACATCGCAGCCGGAGCTCACCTCCATTGCATGGGCTCGGAGTGCGTTAGCACTATCTCGAGTAACAATAATAGGAGGTTTTGGCTTGTTTTTGGAGCCAGCTGGCCTTCCACGTGGACGCCTGAGAGTTTCACCCCCGCGTGCCGAAGAAATAGGCGGCACTGCCTTCGGCAACTTTGAAGCCACAAGGATGGCCTCCATGTTCGGTCTGCGGTCATGACCCTTCTCCGATTCTTGGTTTCGTTCCATGATTCTTTCGGAATCTCCAGCCATTCATAAACTAAAGAATACACAACTGTGCTCGGTGTCTGGGTTTAAGTAGCCGATTTTGTGCGAATAAATTTATTGCATGAAACCAAAAGAATGATCAGAATTAGGAGAAGGTTAAGTGGCACCAACCTTGTAATTAAGTTGTTTATACTTTATATGCGTTCTTCACCCTGCCTACCTCCCAACTGGCATGCCCTTCACGTCAATTGCCTTCCAGGGCAAATGTCTGTTTCTCACATAAACATCAAGCTGATGTGAAATCATTTCAGGAAGTCATAAATTAATCATAAGATACCCACCCGAAGATTTCCATGTCAGTTTCAAGGAAACTATTAGTAAGAAACCCCATTAAAAAAACGGTGCCAGCATGTTTGGTAAAAAGGCTAAATCATTTCTCTGACTTTCGTATTGAGGGGATTCGCATTAGCAAGCCACATCTCAAAAGTCAGACATCAGGCCCCAGTAAATTAGGTAAAAAACGGTATGGAGGCATTGGACAAAGCTAGTTGAAGCATGTACAAATTGGACGGATCCGGACCCTCAAAATCAATGAACTTTTTACTGCAAAAACAAACTTAATTTGCCACTTTTTCACTCGCTACAAAAAAAGAGCTACAGAAACCCATCAGCAGCTGTTCAGACAAAGTTGGGTAATTAATTAGATGATAACCTATAACCATTAGTAGCTCTGCTACCTTGGGTACTGGCCCTCGAGAACTACTAAAACTAAGATCACTAAGGCTTTGATGTGGTTCTGGTGGACTTCCGACTTGAGAATGATAAGCATTTGAATGAAATAGAGCACCATAATCCTGTGAGAGCTGCTGACCTTGTTGATAAGGACCTATAATCAATCCTGTGACTGCTGCTGCTGACCTTTTGGATGTCCAGAAAACAGTCCTGGCAAACTGAAATATCCGTTGTCTGGGAGAGTGAACATCATTCTTGAAGAGCCATCATTCTGGTTTACTTAATAGAAATAAATACAAAAGCAAAGGACAATCAATTAAAAGAAGTCTCCTTCTAGCAATGAAGATAGACAGGAGAGCTTCCATAAGTCACATGACTAAGCGAAATTAATGTTTATACAAAAACAGAGGGAACCCAAGTGTCCTTACCTGATGAAGTGTGGTGAAATCATTTCTCTCTTGATGCTGAGAAAGCAAAAAATCATGGCCACCTGCAGAACCAGCTGAGGCAGCAGCTTGCAAAATGGCTCCAGGAAAGTTGGCAGCGCTCCCAAAACCTCCATAACCAGAAATGTTCACATCAGACAAGGGGAAATTTCTCCTGGAAGCACCTGTTTTGTATTGCGGGTGGCTGTAGCCCATGCTTAACAAGGAATGATGGAACACGCTGTTATCTTGATATGCTTGACGAAAAGCAGATGGATTATGAGCATGGTTCTGAGCCATTGCAGGATAGCCAGTCAAATTGGTCAGGTACAGCTGGTTGAGAGGACAAATTTGCTGAAAGATGCTGGGAAAGTGCGGGTTGTGGGGCAAGAGTGACACCAGGCAGTGTTGGTGAACATGACACGGATAGAGAAAAAGCACTCCGACTCAGAACCTGGGCATTCACAAGGACAAATGAAGAAAAATTAGCTTCGTTGCATTTGACTTCTGAGGTTCTTAGCACTGCAAAGGGACACATCTATAGTTTGCATGTAACAATAATAGGCTAGATGCCAAACAGCCAATACAAGAAGAAAAATAATAAAGTGCACCAAATCATATTGACACCATAAAGCAAAGTTTTTTTTTTTTTTTTTATGAAATATAGTCTTAAAATAAATTCACATCACATTGGCATAGTACAGTTGTATCAAAATCAATTGAAATAATTATACTTAAAATTGAAATTCAACCCCCTATATGCACTCAAATCTTCTATTTGGACATCAGGCATACAAAGTTGATATAGTTATAGAAGTCCGGAATTCAGAGGTCCATGATTCTCCATAAATCTATTCAAAGATCCATCACAGAGAAATTTTGTGTTCCTTAGCTCTCCCTTTTCTTTAAAGAAGTAACAAACTTAAAATGCTCATAAAATATGCAGGAACAAATACAGTCATCAAATTCAAAACTCAGCAGGTATTTCTTACACACCTCTGACTGGGAGATGGCTGGATTGCTAGCCGATGATACAGTACTACCAAAACTTGACATTGATTGGGTTCCAATGAAAGAGGACTTGGCATACTCAGAATATCTTGAAGATTGAATAGTTGATGCCAATAAATCCTTCGGTATACTTGTTGAACTTGCTTGCTGCAACAGGATGTCCAAGTTTAGGATCTAACAGTCCATGTTTACTAAAATACAGCAATTCGAAGTTCAGTGAAAGTAAATTAACAGCCAGCATCTAGAATAGCAAAATATGAAGACGGATAAAGTTGTCTCCATAAACCACATTGTCTAACAGCTGATGATAGAAAAATTTGAACTGCAAGGAAAAAATTACAACCACAGGGGCACTGCTATTCTTTAACCATTTTGAAATCAAAGAGTACTATGAAATAGAAGTAAACCATCAAAAAAAAAAAAAAATCAACAATAAATCTCCACATATAATATATACAGGCATCATAAATTTCATCTTCATTGTTAGCATGAGGTGCAAGATTGGTTCCAAGAGCAAGCAATGAAACTGTGAATAGAAAAGGAAAAATCCAAAGCCAAAAAAAAGGGACAATGAACAAATTAGTTGGGTGCCAATCTCAAGACAAAGAAAAGAGACGGGATTTATAAGGAAAGAAATGACAACCACCCAATCTTTTCTTTTGGGCAGTTTAGCAAGTATATTCACTAAACAGTATGAGAGCTTCTCCAATAAATCCCACGTGTAAATAATAAAGATATGTCTAGATAGCATTTATGCATCAATAATTCCCACTCATCAATTGAAGTTACGCAGAACAACAAAATATTGGAGGTATTACCATATGAAGAGAAGAAAGGTTCTTAGCTTTTGAATGTATCCTAACACCCAAGGGAAAACCCAGTTCTTGGGTTTTCTTAAAATTAGAATCAGGTATGGATGTTGGATGGGTGTATTCGTGCCCACGGGGTACTTCATGAATGCTTTCTCTCATTAGCTCTGGTGGTGAAAATAAAAGCTTATGAATCCCAACACCTCCAGTTAATCGATGTGTATCTGACATGGATCCAAGCTGCTCATCTTGAAGGTACTCAACAAGGAGCTCGGGATTTCTGCACAGAAAGAAAGCATGTACTATAATGAGCCATGAAAATAGACAGGTACCACATACTGGAATCAAGCTGAAAGACTCACGCCTAATCTCCTTGCATGGAGGGGATGGACCATTTGCTGCTGCAGAAGCCTTCTCCAAGTTACTCTTTGCGGGAGTCAGTGCTAGTGGTACAGAAACTGCATGATAAGTCCCAGATTTGTATGTACCGAAACTCAAATGTGAGAAGTCCGCGGCTAAGGCTTGCATATACTCAGGAAACAACACTGCACGATTATCCTCAGATGGAGGCACTGCAGGTTCCTCCTTCCCCAAACTTAGCTGCTGCAAGTCCGCAGCAGCTGATGATACTTCATCGTTCAAAGGTGCAGCAACATTTGGGAAAGGTAATTGGACGCCACTACCAGTTCCTAAAAATTCACAGTGAGGGGACAAGGAAAGAAGAAAAAAAGTAAGGATTGTACTATAGACTCTATTAGGAGTATTAAATAAAAGAAAGAGAATTCTCTCATTTGATAAGCCGTTACCTAAACAGTATTATCATCTGATCATATCAAATACACTGAAATAAAAAAACGTTGTACCATTGGAGACTAAGTTAAGATAATTGTGCAGTACCATCACTTGATCCTCGATAATCAAAATTTAAGAGAAAAGTCAGACATGAACTCAAACCATAACTAGTTAAACCGTTTCAAAGGTCACTTGCTAAGGTACTTACCCTGAACATGGTTTGTTTGAATACATACATCTGAATCTAATATATGAGAATAACCAAAACTACAACATCCATTTCCTAGTAGATGTATGAGCTAATTAAAACATTTCCTCAGTCACTGCCATACCAAATTCCATTTAAACATGATATTTCAGAAAACATTCACATCTTTTCAATATTTATAAATAACTGAAACAATTTCACTTCATGAAAACAAAAAACAAAAAATTGTCAAAAAAATAATCAATCCTAATTCCCATTCTAGTTTAGCATACACATCAAATAGGATTGATTATGTTTTTGACAACAAAACAAATCAAATAAACAGGCCGCAGTTGAAACAATTTAGTATCACTATTGCTCTTGATCTAAACCGCCTCCATAACCTGAAGAAAAAAAGAAAAAAAGCATACATTGCATGCTACACACCAATTCAAAGCCCACACCACAGATGTCAACCCAAACCTGGAGGAAAAAGAAATAGAAAAGGATGATAAAGAGAAATGAGAGTAATAGAAAAAAAAGACATTCTTGGAGAACAATTATTGGGGTTTTGGAATTTTTTTGATTTCTTGAAGATCTGGGGTTTAAACTTAGGACCTTTTGGTTTGTAAATAGGGGAAAAGATGAAAGGATTGAGAAGGTTCTTGAAATTTTTTGGGTTGTGAGTGGCAGCAGAGAAGTGGGGTGAACTGAAGAAAATAATGCATTCACATGGGGTAAGCTAGGTTTACTAGGGATGCGTGCATATGCAATCATACAGGTCTAGTCGGGTTTAGGACCTGCAAACCAACTATACCTGCTATATCCAAGAGACTTACTAAATTGAATCAGGTCAGGCTAGATATAAAACGATATAGCAGATATTTTGGTTTCTTTTAGCACCCTTGTGCTTTTTGACAAATGTAAGTAAATCGTAACACCATTTGCTTTTTGACAAATGCAATATTGGCATTCTCAAATTCTTCTACAACTGCATGGTGTTACAGGGAATAGCTCAGCACGCACAATGACTGTTTGGCAATGGGGACTAGAGGAAAAAATATTAGCATCAAACTACAAACATGTGAATTACCTTCCCAACGATCATTCATGCGTCTCCGAGAATCATAACTTGTATCCCTCAGTAAACCATCACCCCAACAAGAATCACCTACAGCACTATTCACATTTTCCTGTCTTCTACATGGAAAAGCAGATTCAGCACAATTAGAAACTGGATTCTTGTTAGCGGCATCACTCTCTGATACTTGGACCTCCTCCAATTGGCGGTCTTCAGTCAAATTAGTCCCATCTTCATATAAGCAAGATTGAATTAGAAAACATCTCAGTGCTGGAGGCATTAGACACTTTAAAGGTATATGACCCACCAGCAGCTGTTTGCTGATCAAACACAGGCCATTCATCATGAAAGCTCGCACTAACATGAGAATGGTGAATTGTCTCAGGCACTTGAGAAGGATGTGAACATTGCAGACCTTGGTGCATTACTGGTGGAGAGGGAGAAGAATCGCATGAAGGTTTACGACAGTACTGGGATGAGCTTACTGAATCTACCACATCTTGAGGAGCATAGGATGTCACTTATGTAATTTGGGAACCCTTATTGTACGGCCTACCCATCCTAACAATGTTAGCCATAGAAACATGTCCTGCAGTAACTCCTGAACAAGCAGCTTGGGTTCCTGATGACATTTGTGCATATGAAGGAATGGTATCACCAGTTCCTGTAGCTTGCCTTCTGCCATCAACATTGCAAAAATCACTGCAGTGGAATTTTCAAGATCAATCCAAAGAAACAATGAACTATTCAATAGAAAGTATTCAAATGAGGTAACAAGATTGGATATTTGAAAGAAAAAAAAGTCTCTCCGAAGACATTAAAAGCACAACCATTTAGCACGAGCAGCAAAATGCCCAAACTTAATGTGCTAAAAAGTAAGGAAGAGATGAATTATGTAAATCATGCTGATAGTAACTAGGGTGGCAGAAAGGTCCTAACCGCATCACATTACCTGTGATCAAATGCAATGTTGCAATCAATACATCCTCTTGGAAAAAAATTAGAAATTCCTTGCTTTTCATCGATATGAAAATTTCAAACCTCTAAATTGGGGAGGCAATGCCATATTCTATTTGGAAAAAATTGTCCCTTTTCAGAAGAATTAAAATACTCTCCCTTTCTCATTCTTGTAAGGATACCATAATACACTGTTTCAAATGCTAACATAGCATGTAACTAGCAAATAAGGAATATTGTTATCAAAATTAAACTTAAAAAGGAAAGGCAGTCGGAACTTGGACACTTAAAGGCACAAATATGAGTTTCTTCTGATCTCATACCATTTCAAGCAAATGAGTAAAGATGTATGTGAGATCTTACAAAATAAAGCAATTTCATGCATAGTAGAAATCAGATGGAAACACACGCGTGCACGCGCACACACACTTACTTCTATGGTGTTGTTCAGTGTTTAAACTTGACAATAAGATTTTAAGGATCTAGTAAGAAAACATTTGCTAGCTGAAACAGGAGGAAAAATGACATAACACAGACTGGGAAGATAATACATCATTTTAGAACACAGAGACTAATTATTGGACAAATTAGTTAACATTTTTAAGTCACTCCAACAAAACCACTCCTGAATAATAAGAAATAAAATTGAATACAATTAAGTACGGATATATTCTAGTTTAGTTATTGATAATCTGTTATATAACTTAGATGCATACTAGGGATCAATTGACTTGAATTCATATCAGAACTAACCTGTTGCATGAAGGCTGCTCATTTGCAGTTTTCACATAATATATCAAAGTTGATGAAGAAGGCCCCGGAGGAGCACCCAGCCCATTCTCTTTCCTATATGCAGCTTTACCAAGGTCTGCCAGGAGGACACGAGTTCACATGTTAAGAAAATGCAATTTCAAATCCAACTCAATATCACCAATTCAGCCACCACAAGCGTCTGACATTGTTCAGGATAATCAACACACCATTACAGCTGATTTGAGATGGTACATGTCCAACATTATATTCACCACCAACTTTAGCTCCGCAAAAACCATTGTTTTTACCCCAGACCTTTGATTCTTGTGTCTCCTTCATCTGTTGAAATGCAATCTGTAATATTAAAAAACAAAATCTATAAAAATCAAGGCATGAACAAAACCATCAGCGTACTTATTGATCTCATGCAGCACAGAGAGAGCCAGTAATAATGTAGAGAGAAATACTTCAGACGGTAATTAACTAGACAACCAAGCAGCAGAAATACGCTGAAAAAAAAAAACCTTCAGCAGCTGTTAAACACTAATTCCCAAATCCCTAACAACTAAAAATCAACCTAAAAAAGATCTTTTATGCTAATCAAGTAAGAGTTTATAAGCAGTATTTGCGAAATCATCAACAAATTCCAAACAGCTAACATACCTTCTGTTTTGACACGCTTCACATGCTAACGGTTATAATCTGTTGACACGGAAAGCATACAACCCCTCCCTCAAGAAAGTGAAGAAAATTTAAGCTCTTATTTTCAGTGTGGGTGGGGGAAAATTTTTTACAGTGTCGGAGAGTAATTTTAAATTAAGATAGTTACGATTAGGAAACGGAATGATAAGAATATTTTAATAAATTTTAAAAAATAATTAATAAAATATCATAGTGTAAGATTCAGTACGGGGCGGGTTTTCGGGGAGGCCTTTTTTTTTTTCAAAATTTGTAACTGATGGTGTCTAAAATACTATGTTATCTTTTCCAGAGATAATTGGACAAAGAAAGTACGTTATTTAAAATAAAATAAATATACACAAAAAGAGTACGTAATTTTGATATTTGGTGAATTAAAAAAAAAAGGATTTGCAAGGAGGATTCACATGTAACTAAATACGAAACACTATTATAATTACTAAAATACAATGAATTTATTATTGGGATAATATGATTTTTTTATAAGATTTATTAATTATTATAAAATTAATCAGGTATAATTTAATTTTTTATATTTTATAAACCACAATATAACAATTAAATTACTCAAATTTCAAAGAGATGATATTTGTAGCTTTTCTTATTCGGTGTTTCCAATCAAATGAATTTTATAAACTAATAAGTGTTGGTATTAATTTTTATTTTTGAATTTTTTTTCATCTCATAATTTGATATTGTTTTTTTTTTAAATTGAATTTTATGATTTTTTTTAATCGGGTTATCTCGATCTTATAACCTTACCTGTAAGTTTAGCTAATTGACCTGAGCAAGGTCAAGTTTTTTTCTAGTTTATAATTGTTATGTTTTTTTTTTAATTCTTCTATAAATATTTTATTTTTTTAATTTTATCCTTTATTTACACTGTCATTATCTGGATTAACAAAGATTTAATCCGTTGTTTAGAACAGACATCTCCAGTTTATATACAACGATTCCACATTTTCCAGCCTCGTATCCATGAGAATAAACAGTCACTAACCGCTTAAGTACTGATTCAGTAGTTACTCGCCACTAAAAAAATGTTTTCCACTTTCTGCACGCAAATCTGCTTACAGTAACTTGTAACAGAAGGGAATTTGAGGGAGTGGTTCCTTGCTTGATGGAATCGGTTTTATATCTTTGTCCAGAGGCTTTAAATGGAAAAATAAGTGAAGTGGATTGCTTGGAAGTGTTTCTCAACAATAACATACATAAACGTGGCTGCATTTTGACTGTTAGACGAAGCTTACATCAAAACCAGAACTCTACCCTTGTTGTGTTGACTTGTTGTTGGAAAAGTGTTATGACATCTTGGAAAACAAGATT
>Ga0307509_10007350_pt1 | contig 14435 bp, 16 predicted proteins | sample 10_EM_MG_FD_202245 | JGI IMG/M metagenome (GOLD analysis project Ga0307509, IMG submission 202245) | Populus trichocarpa ectomycorrhiza microbial communities from riparian zone in the Pacific Northwest, United States - 10_EM | ecosystem: Host-associated > Plants > Roots > Unclassified | place... | reverse complement strand
CAGTTACCGATATTGTAGCCGTTTTAATTCTCTGATAGTTGCTTCTCAATATCAAACTCGCCTTATCCCAATCACCAACGCCCAAGTTTTCTCGTGCTTTCATGAATTTTGTAATCACTTTTCACGACTCCAAGGAGAGTCCGAAGCTTATCCTTGTTCAGCTTGTTGCCCTCCCGTGGATAATCTGGGCTGCAGTTTTGGTAGGCGTTATCGTCGTATGCCATCATTTTTTCGTCCTTCCTTTATGGGCTAATCCAGAACCCCCAGTTTGAAGCATCGCACAGCGGACTAGTTAACATGTCTCATAACCGGACATACTGCACGATCCAGCAACCCATCATGTATGATCATCATATCACATTTTCTACTGATCCTCATCCTTTCCCCAGACCCAAAGTTACTGCCATCTCAACAATCGTTGCGAGCATCGCCATACTGATCCTCGAATGTATGTGTTCACGTCGCTTACTCTGGCAACCAATGCATCTGATAATTTGGGTAGTCATGATCGGCTCTCTCTTATACCGTAACCGAGCCGTAGTGTGCATTTTTAACCAATCATTAGGCATGGCGATACGGATTTTCATCTTCACAATCTTCGGCTTCGTGGCTCTAAGGTAACATGTCTTTTTTTTGTCTTCGTATCAGAGACTTATCCAATTAACATCATAGCCTTGGCTTGGTGTTCACCATCACCCGGACGAGGGGCGTGCAATTCGATATCTTGATTGCATCATGTAAGCAGGTTGTCCGTTGGACCCATCAAGGAGCTCATACTACTCTTGACAGTACCTCCTGCCGCGGCCCTTACTATCGGTGCACAGATGGTATGAGACAAAAAAAACACGGGTAACTCTTCGTGTTATCTGACCCACGTTTCTAGGACCTACTCAGAGGATGGTTTTTTTGGAAGAAGCAGATGTCACCATTGGCTGAGCGAAGTATGTTGCCAGTGACTACCGTGGAGCTGCAGTCGTCACCTGTTGTGGTGTCAATGCAGCAACCATCTTTTACTGGGCGAGCACCACCCGCCCCACCCCCTACGCAGATCGGACCATCATTTTTACATTTTTGACATGCTCGCATCGAATTCGATTTTTGGACCGTTATTTATATGCGGTCGCTTAAATGAACGGACCATTGAAACGACGACCCGAAAAGTATGCCGAATCGCAAGATCTCATCATTTCGTCTCTGTAAGCGCTCAAGTTCAATCCACGCACAATTAATGATTGATTACCCGAGATCACAAACCCCAAGGACAGTGGGATGGCTGGTCTGTTAGGTACAATCATTAGCTCAGGTGAGTTCCCGCCACGTCTCGATGGGCTGAGTAATCGCTGCCCACTTTACCACATCAATTGATCCTCTCGGCTTGTAGATTTATACATGTTTTGGCCTCTTGCTCGTCATCAATCAATAGATCTCCACAAGATAGTCTGTCTGTATTGAGAGTGTCAGAAGGTGGCTCAAGCTGAATCTCTAAATTTGTACAAGTCAAAATAGTCGAGATCATCCAGGTATGGTGCTAGTGCCCCATGCATTTTCATTTATAGATTTTGTATCTAGGCCTGAAAAGGTGATACCTTGATACCTCCCCGAAATCACCACCTGCTCTGGAGTTACGGTTAGAGCATTCAGTGATCTATTTCTCCGAGTTCAGCTCAACTTAGGTCACATCTTACTCAGAGATCGCTGTTACTATAATTCATGCAGCCTTCAGCAGTGATAAAGTATCGCCTCCGCTCCGTCTATCAACCATAGAACTATAAGTATTCCTCTTCTAACCTCTGACCGTTTGTGCATCGCTCTGTCGCTATGAATATCGATTTCCCCTGTAACATGACAGGTAAGTACATTTTAGCCTTTGGAGAATTAAAACATCAACGGTTGGAGTAGAGTCAAATACACAGCGGAATGGTTCACATGCGAAAGGTTTTCACCCACAGGAGGCCGCTGTGCGTGCCTTCGTTGCATTGAACCTTGCAGGTGGTATTGGACTGGTCCTTATCTTGGTAACGGCGGCATTATCCAAGAAGGTCAAACGAACCCCGACGTGGTACAGTTTCTGCTTGTCTTGGGTCTTCTATGCCGTCTCGGGGTCGCTTCTGTTTCTCACGGGAGAACAAACAAATCCTACACCGCCAGATTCGTTGTGCTCTGTTCAAGCCGCCCTCATTTATGCGCTCCCACCTACGTAAGTGCAGTAAATCACGATTGACTGGGGTTACTGATCGAGAACTCTAGAACCAGTTGCACAACTTTAGCGCTGCTGCTTCATGTGAATGACCTGCCTCGCTGACTTCCCATCTTTCAAGTCGGCTGATAGTCACAGATCCTGTTGATCATCCCAGACTCGGATACACCTGGGCTCATGGAAATTAGCAAATATATGTCTTGCCTGGTAGGGACCACGATACCGTTCCGTGTCTGGTGGATGTAACTGATCGATTGTAAGCTCTTGCTGGGTCCATACTCGATATTCCTGGTGATGTTCGTCGGACAACTGGTGGTACGTTATCAGGTTTATGAACCCGCGGTTTGTTTCATAATTATATCTTTAGAGTCAAAGTAGTGGGAATCTTGCCCGAAGGGGCAATCGGGGAACCTATTGCCAATCAAAAAGTAATTTCGGGTATGGCTTCCTTACCCGTGTTAATCTCCCTTCTAAACCATGGGGTACCACAACAGGTTACGAGTGTCTTACTTAGTGGTTGCTGTTGTCGCCATGGCCATAATCTTCGTGCAAGGTATGGGTGGTTACATACGCCCAATTATTTGCAACTCAAACCTATACTCTCCTCACAGGTCAAATAGTTATCCAGATAAGAAATCGATCTATTCGCCAGGCTCTTCGTAATTATTCTGGATTAAACGCTATACGTATCATGGTGTTCACTTTTATTGAGGTCATAACCTTGGTGTAAAACCCTCGATTCCTTTGCATTCAGGTGTTTTTCTGATCTTCTTTCAGAATGGCGATAATTTTTACGGCTACCAATAAGCATAATATTCGTTTGGACTTGGTCATCGCTGTCTGTGAGTTACCTCGCCATATTTACATGCAACACATTCTAAGAGTTATTTTTTTTGGAAAGTTCCTCTCTTGACTTTCATTGTATTTGGAACGCAGATGGTGGTCTCTAACTATCGTATAAAGTTTGCGACATATTGACATATGTTGAAGGACTTGTTACGATCCTGGATCTTTTGGCGAACCCCGGGGTCTATCACAGAGACGAGAGTTCTAATCCCCGAATGATGTTGAAAAATCTCCAACGCATCGGGTGTGGGTGGCCGCCTAATCATGTTAGTGCGATCCCATACTCGGGAAGCGAATATCATGTCGTTGATATCATGCGAAGCCCATTGCCGACAATTCCTTAGTGTGGAAAGGAGTTGGTTTGTAAACAAGTCAAGCTACCAAGCACTCCATGAATGCGTAACAAAATACTCATCATTTTTTTTTCTGCACAATTTTGGAGAATACAAGATTCAATCATCATGCCCTGTACTCATATTATGTATGTTGAAAGTAAAGTTTTGTGATTTGCCACAAGCCGGAAGCTAATGGTTCAGCGTTCCACATTCAATATGATGTTCGCTATCACACATGCCTTTACCATGTTACAATTACTGCAGCTCGCTCTCAGAATGCTTACGCCATGTATAGGATGGGGAAGATAACTGTCAAATCCAAGTCCAACGCTTTGCATGGTACTGAAATGTAAGTGCTCAACGCTCAGTCCCCAATTCCTCTATAGGACTTTTTTTTATAGAAACTGACTTGCTCCTGCAGGAACAAATAGCAATCGTCCATGTTTCTCGACCTGTTATTTATTTCTGGATCACTTTCCCCATTTCATTTCCCCCAATGTTGTCTGGTGGTTGGAACAGGACCAAGCCTTATGAATCACATAGATGTGTGCTGCGCCGTTTTTGAAGTCGTGATCTAATTACTTGACAAATAACGGTCTGACATGGGATGTTGGACACCCTTGGGTCTAGTCTTCCATATTCGTATTCCACTTAATGCAAGTGCTTTCAATGGAGGGTTGGCCTTGTCCCAGTTACCGACGCCAAACTTTAACCGCAATTTCATCAATCTTGTAATTGCACCCAATGGCTTCCGGGGGCCGGAAAGAAAGGCGGGGAGGGATGGTGGTGTTACTGGTGTAGGAGGATGACATCTACATGGGCTGCAGCCCCAGATTATCCAGGGGAGAGCAACGTAACTAACATCGTAGCTTGAATTGGCTCTCTGTTTGCCATAACCAGGATGAGGGGTATTCAATTGGCTATCGGTGTACGCCTATTGAGTGGACTCATATCCTTGACAGTACCTCCCATCGTGCCCCTCACCTTTGGTACACAACTGGTATGAGACAAACTTAGGTTTACCTAGCCTTGAAGAAAGAGAGGAGTGTTGAACTCCACTTGTTAGGATGAGGGATGGATGACCAAGGGCCAAATTTTCCATCTAGAGCAAAGCCTATCCAATTATAATATTCTTATGAGTCTCTAAATTGTTTGTAAACTAATATGAGTCGGATGGGAACAAGGGAACCTTATGAAGAGCCTTAAATCGTTTATTTCTGGGGGTAGGGACCCGGTCCATAGTTTTTTGGGGCACGAGAATCTTGTAAATGTAAAAACTATTGTGCCAAATTTGAAATAAAGTTGGTTGTAGGGGAGCCCTCTACGACATGAATTACTTAGCAGGCCCCATACGGCCGTCGGCTGCACGACGTGCGGACAAATGGACCGCCATCATGCGTGGAAGGCCATTCTCACTAAACACACACAGCATACTAGTACTGAGGAAGAACTTGCACTGTATGAGTTACTAGACCTTGATGCGGAAGGAGAGGATGACGTGGATGTGGAATTCGATGAGACTACAGAGTATTAATTGGCTAATATAATTATCATTTGCGACACCCGAAGTGCGTCAGTCACCGCAGAGATAAGCCGTGTGAGAGATTTATTTCTATTTAAGGCAGCCATCAGTGATTTCGGTCAAGTCATTAGTCAATTTGACTGATGACTTGACTTTTGTTGACTATGACTGACTTTATTGACTAGTCAATGACTTGTCCAACACTGCAAATAACGGCCTGATATGGGATGTTGGAACACCCTCGGGTCTTATCTTCCATATTATTCAAGTGCTTTTCAATGTGAACGTTGGCCTTGTCCCAGTCGCCGACGCCAAACTTTACCCGCGATTTCATCAATCTTGTACCCATCAGATCTCATATCCTTGATAGCACCTCCCATCGTGCCCTTTACCTTTGGTACGTAATTGGTATGAGACAAACTTTAAGCACGGGTAACTCTGCGTCTATTCTAAACCCACCCGGTTTCTAGGACATACTCTGCATATGGTTTTTTTTTGGAAGCACCCTTGGGGACCCCGGCAGTGACAACCGTGGCACTGGAGGCTTTTATATCTTTGACCTGTAAACTTGGGCAGACGTTGGTGGACTAATGAAACGCGGAAGATGGAAGTATGCCAATACCTCCCAAAAGTCTCATTTCGGTAAATGCTCAAGTTCAGTTCCCTCACAATGGGCTGGCAGTCCTTCTGGTGTAATTTACTCCAGTGAGACACCGCCACGTATCGACGGCTCAAGCCATATCAGCCGAACCTCACTATCTCGTACCTTGCTTGTCGAGATATGCTTTTTTGTCATTACAAGGCAACTTGTCTGTATCAAGGGCTGCAGAACATGGGCAAAGAAATCGACATCGACAAGATCACCCACAACTCGGTATCTATGGCTTTCTAGGTATGAAAAATTGACGCCTCACCGAAATCGCCATCTGATGTCCTAGGTAACTGTTCCGGAGTTATGTTTAGAACATTTAGTGATGTGCTTCTCCGTGTTCAACTCGCCATCTTCACTCTTTGATCACTACGAGTCCACTGTTACGATGTGTGCTTGCAGTGTTCAGCAAGACGAGGTATCGCCTCCGTCCTGCCGGAGGCATGATGAATGATCAACAATCTTAAGACTATAAGTATTCCCTTTCAAACTCTGAACCTTTACCTCGCTTTGTCGCTAGGAATATGGAACCTTCCCGCAATATGACCGGTACGTATATCTGTGCTTACTGCAAATTCTACTAAGAATTGGGGTAGGTCCAGATCGGCACGGGATGGGTTCACACCGACAAGGGGATGGTTCACATCGACATAGGATGGGCTTACACCGAGACGAGGCCGCTGTGCGTGCCTTCGTTGCGTTGAACCTTGCAGGTGGTATTGGACTGGTCCTTATCTTGATAACGGCGGTGTTATCCAAGAAGGTCAAACGAGCCCCGACGTGGTACAGTTTCTGCTTTTCTTGGGTGTTCTATACCGTCTCGTACTCGCTATTGTTTCTTGCGGGAGAACAAACAAATCCTACACCCCCATTTTCGCTGTGTTCCGCTCAAGCCGCCCTCATTTATGCGCTTCCACCTACGTGAGTTTACTCAGCTCTGACTGAATGCAGCTACTAATGTTTGGACTGCTTAGAACCAGTTGCACGACTTTAGCGCTGTTGCTTCATGTGAATGACTTACTTCACCTGACTTCCTCACCTTTCCAGTAAACCTATAATTACAGGTCATGTTGGAAATTCCAGATATGTATGGAAGCTTTAGAAACCTGGTCATATCTTTGTTGGTACGAACCATGCTACCGTTTTACGTCTGGTGGATATGGCTGACCGATTGTCAGCTCCTGCTAGGTCCATATATTATCTTCCTTGCGATATTTGTGGGACAAATGGCAGTAAGTAATCAGGTTTAAGAACGCACAGTTAATTTTTATGACATGTTTAGTATCAAAGTGCAAATGACCTTCAGCTTGATATCGTCCGAAAGGTGACTCGGGGAACCTACTGTGAATCCTCAAACACTTCTTGGTAAGGCCTTCCTAACCGTGTTAACTCCCATTCTAACCCACGATGCGCTCCAACAGGTCATTATTGTCGTATACAGTGGTTGGTGTTATCTCCACCTGCACAATCATCGTTCAAGGTACGCCTAGTTACACGCGTCTTTAGATCTACAACTCAACCCAACTCTCCTAATAGGTCGCATACTGTTCCAGCTAAATTCTAAAATCCCCAACCTCAGTTTGCGGGATCTTATTAATCATAATTCCGGACCAGTTGCGAACGCTATACGCGTAATGATATTCACCTTGATTGGGGTCATAAACCTGATGTGATATCCCCGTTTCCGCGATTCAGGGTTGTTTTCTGATCATCTTTTAGAATGGCTGTAATGGTCGTAGCGTTTGCGACGAACATGCGAACTCTAACCGTTGATCTGATCTTTGCTGCCTGTGAGTCATGTTAATCCACTTCTGGATACCACATATTCTGAATTTCTTTCTTTCGATTACCAGTTCCCCTCTTGACTTTCCTTGTCTTTGGAATCCAGAAGGTGATCATTAAATATCGTGCCTTACGGTTCTTGAATGATGGACTGACACATGTTATATGAAGGATTTGATAGAGCCTTGGGCTTTTTGGAGAACCTCGACACCTAACACGGATGCAGGAAAAAAGAGCCCCGCTTAATATTGAAATGTTGCCGCATATCTGCTGGGCATTATTATGGGTCCAATAAGTGCCTTGGAACATCCTCTCTTCAGACCCCCTCTATCTTACGAATGCATAACAAAGAATCACAAGAGGATAGTTTGGATCATCCCCTTTCCAAAATATCTTCACAGGCTCCTGGTATTCAACTGACTTTGTCGAATATCTGACGAGGTTCGCATTGTCCGGACAATGCTCTGGAGAAAATGGGGGTCCTTCTCAAGCCTGGGGACTGGGCGATGGAATCATGAGCAATTTCACATTTACTTCCGGTTTTGTTTTGTATTTGTACTATTACTTGTTCACTGGGTGAAGGAAAAAAGAAGATTTGGGACCACATTTCCTCGAGGTTTTCGACGCAGCACAGCATGTGTGCCTTTCCTCTTGCTTCAGGTTCAATCATAGGTCATCGACACCTCAAACCAACCACACAAAAGAAAAGAAAATATTGCAAGTAATGAAAAATAGAACATGATGGTCTGAGGACTGTCCGCTCTAGCTCTTTGAAGGACGAAGTCGAGCTGCACGTGTACTACGCTGAAGGGATTCCAGGGACGATTTCAATCGCCCCATATTCGCCGCCAGGAACTGGACATTCGCAAGGGTGATCGGAATTTCCCAATAGGCGCTCGTGAACACAACCGGCGCTCCTATCCCTGAAAGGAACAACAGAACAAGAGGAAACGCTATCGAACTGAAAATGAGGAATATCATGACGGCGATCGATACCAGAAACAACACCGTAGACCCAAGTTGGAGGTTGCCACAGATGGCAAGGTAAAACTTGAGTGATTCGATGTCGCGTTTTGTTCCGCTGGTGGTTGTGAGCATCGCACCTCGACCAGCGAGGAAGATGTTGGCGAAATGGATCGAGAGAGCCATGAAGGAAAACAGCATTCCGACGCTAAATGCGACTCTGCGACGGAGACCAATGATGCCATCCACCAATACAAGCAGCAGCACAATTAACGCAGCCGTAAATGTTGACTGGAAGAATTATTAAATCAGTCCGAGTTTCGAGACGCACAGGCGACACGCACGATGACAACACGCATATGGAACTGTTGAGCAAGTATAGCATACATTTCTTCCTCCTGACCTCCAGTCGGGCGAGTAGCTTTATGACTATGGTCTGATTTCCCAGCCATCCGTCTTCCATCCAAATCCACAATAGGTGGAACAGAGCTCTGCAACACTTGTATATTTTCGAGGTGGCTCGTCAAAAACGCTTGTAAAGCCGCCATATGTATTTCGAGCGGACTCTTGGCGACTTTGACAACGGGGCGTAGCGGGGGATCTCCGCCGACTTCGGAATGGGCGCCTTCGGCGGGGATCACCTCGATCACATGGGAATGCGTCGACGGTGCAGCGGATGGGCGACGAGATACAGAAATGGGCGCCACTGTCGAAAATGAGTGACATAAACCTCTCATTCAACTACGCCAAGTTCATAGCCTCATACCAGTTCCTTGACTGACACGCACTGCGCCATTAGAATGCCTCGCCTCAGCCTGCGGTGCATTGCTCGCAATACGACCTTGCAAAGCAGACACTTTGGTTATATGCTGGGTCAAAAATTCCTGCAACTCGAATTGCAATTCTTCAAACGCAGCTTGCGTCTCTGGAAAATCAGCTAAACTCCACGGTTCAATATTCAATATTCAGTCTCTGCACTGGGCCTTTGAAGGGCGAACAAAACACACACTCACCTGTTACATCAGGCGCAATAACCGTACTTCTGAAGTTTTGTTTGATCCTCTCAAACTCTTCGCCAGATTCGAGATCGTGAATGCTAGAGACTCGAGAGGGCATAATTGTGGGATGTGTAGATAGACGACGAAAGTTTCAGGTTCAAGCCAGAGGTACCCATAAAACACGCTTCCTATCCTTGAAGCAACAACGTGGACACACCGAAGGATCGACGAATATAATTAAAGACACCCCACACACAGGTTGTGTGGACACGAGGCAGACAACAGTTTAAAGTCAATCAGCGATCAAGCAGCACTAGAACTTAATACAGCAAGTTAATTATCTGTCAGTTCCAGACCGTACGTTAGCCGGGGGATTCAAGTGGGGATGAATAAATAAAGGGACTCACAAATACGATAATAATGGATAGAATTTCCGACTAGGGTTCACTTTGCGTTGATCCTTCCGCCGAAGTTTTGACCTTGAGGAACTTGCGTGGTTCAAGCTTATATTTTACCTTTGCTTTCGCTTGATGTTTTTTGAAGCGTAATTTACATTTTTCGCATATCGTGGCATGCGTTTCAACAGGAATAGAGCGACTGCAAGTCTTGGTAGCGCATGGTCGCTGCGAAAAACAAAGTTAGATAAGAAGCTCGAAACATGAATGATACGAAAAAGCATACCATAGCTGGGGCAACAGAAGTCGACGCTTCAGCCCCAGATTCCATCGTAAGCGCAGTCGTAGGCGCAGGAAGATTTTGTTGTACACTCTGCAATGCCGCTGGATCAGAGCGAGAAGCATCACATTGGGTACTCTCTGATAACGCGGTGTTTTCTCCAGAAGCAATAGGAACCGTACTCGAGGTAGGGGGACCAGTGGACTGATCCACATAAGGCATGAGGGACATTTTAAGAACAGAAGTATGCGCTTTGAATTTCTCCAGGTAATTTGGATCCACCTTCAGTCGCTTCCTGGGCTATTTTACACAAAATCGTTTCAAAAATCGTTCCAACAAAAAAAAAACATACGTACCTCCTGTGGCCCTCCAGACTGACCCAGTTTATAATGATGGAAGGAGAACGTTGTGGGGGCCTTTGGCTCTTCCGCCTCCTTCGGCTTCGGTTTCGGTGGAGGAGGTGCAGGCGTCGGTGCAGGCGCAGGTGCAGGTGCAGAGACTGGCGCAGGCGGTGGGAGTGGAGGGGGGTAATACGAGTAACCAGGGGCAGAAGTCGAAATAGGCCCAGGATACGGCTGTTGACCCGAAGTTTGTCCGTATGAAGACGCAGTGTAGCGCGGAGGCAAGTATGGATACGCATGAGTATATCCATACGGTGCAGGTGGATACGGATAGGGAAAGTAGCTTGCTGGGGGCGGTGAGGTGGAGGAAATTATTGCTGGAGGCAAGTACGGCTGTTTAGTGGGGTCCGACCCAACTGGCGGCGGCGGCGGCGGATAGGCGTATGGTGGCATATAATACGGATAGTAAGGGTACGAGGGAGGATATCCATATGGGATGGGGGGGTACGGGTTTGCTGGACCTATTATTGGAGGCACAGACATTGTAGAAGGACCCGCAGCAGCGTTCTGAACGGTTTGCGACGATGACTTATGTTTCCGCTTGCTTTTACTGCTCGAGGCTGTTGGTTCATCTACGGCTACTTTTTCGGACCGCTTGGCTGGCGCTTCATAGACAAACGGAGCTGACGTAGGTATTGTCGCAGTGGGGAGCGATTTATCTGATAATTCGGTGCTAGCCAGATTGGAGGTCTGCGCTTCATTTGCGTTTGCTGGCGTTGCCGAGTCCGGAGGCTGCAGAATAATTTAACAGCCAGTCGAGAAGAAGCGTGACGATGTAACGAACCTTTGATTGATCAACTTCTAATATGTCAGAGAAGTCATCGACCGAGACGTTGGGATTATGCGCTAATATCCTTCCAATGGCAGAAGGCGTCGTCTTGGGGCGGTAAACTCTCGCCGTAAGCGTGTCACTCAATTTCAGTAATTCTTCCGAAGTCGCTTTCCTAACAGGGGGTGGTGCCGGAGGAAGCTGGACAAAAAACTTGGAAAAACCATTGCCAGACGAGGTAGTCGGGCCATAAAGCATCGCAGTGCTCGTGGTTGGTGGTGGTGGTGGTGGCGGTGGCGGTGGCACCTGAGCAGGGTTTGCACCAAGAGCAATTGATGCACCGTGCAGGGGGTATACAAATTCCTCGCCGCCATAGTGCTCCGAATCTCCATCGGCATCAGCATCAACATCGGGGTCGACGTCCATCCCAGAAGCGTCGTCTGCTCCTTGAACATGTGTGTTGGCGGATCCCGGGCCGCCTCCATCCGCCGCGATGCTGGCCTTCCTCTCTGCACTCATCTGCTCGGAGATGCTCTTCCAGTAGACACTCTCAGCCGCTTTTTGGTCAGCCCTGACCTGGACCTGCCGCTTGCGCTCGATCATCCTGCACTCGTCACACGTTCGCCATCGTTGAGCGGGAACCAAGAGATTATAACACCCTTCTTTGGTACAAGAATACACCTTCGGACGACCTTTCGGCTAAACAGGAAAATTAGAAAAGAAACGAAAAAAAATGATTTGGATGTTACTATCTGTTCTTTTTCTTTCAGAGTTTCTTCCGCATCGGGTTTGGGTGAACCTTGGGCATCAGCGGCATCGGGACCATGCTCCGGAGCTTGCGAACTACCCTCTGCCATGGGTTCTTGTGGTTCAGAAACTCCATCCTTGATCTTCATCCCTTTATCCCGTCCAGGCTTCCTTTCCTTCTTCTTTGTCTTCGACTGCTGCAACAATTTCAACTTCTTCGCCCGTTCCGTGTTATTGGGGGTGTTTGGCCCATTTTCGTCAATTTCGAGCGCAGTCGCGCCGTCCTCAGGACCAATAGACTTGACCACCTTCTCGCGAACGCGTTTCAGCTGGCTATGGTGTCGATTCTGGAGCCGGTGCTGCTCGCAACGTTTATATCGATAATAACCCGGCAGAATCTTGTGACAGTGCGATACGGTGCACATGCGAGCCGGAAGAGGAGCAGCAGGCGCGCCTACTATGGTGTTGTGGAGATGTGAATATGGAGATATGGAGTGTGTGGTGTCGATGGAGCCAATTGAGGCTGGATACACTCCGGCCATGACCATGGGTGATTGTAAATCGGTGGGGAAAGTGGTGGCACTGGTTATCAGCCGCGCAAGGTTCGCGCTGGCGTCGTCCGTCTCTGGAGGTTGAAGCGCAGACGTCGGGGGTTGAACTTCAGTGGGAAGTTCTATTTGCTCGTCGATGATAGACAGCTCCCATGCCCGCAATTCTTCAGGGCTATCGGCGAGAGGCTGAAAGGTCGTCGAAACTTAAAAGCAGTTAAAAGTTGCAAAAGGGTTAATGCTTACTCCCAAACCCTTGGCTTGTCTTTTCTCGTCTTCTATGGCCCTTAATGACGCCATTTCGCGATCAAAAGCTTCTCGTTCCATTTTCCACTTTGCGCGTTTGGTATTTCCGTAGGTTCTGTAGCGAGTCCGACAAGGTGGACACATCTTGAATTCGTAGGACTCTATCAGGAATGGTTAGGAATTTACCTTGGCAAAACAAAACAAAAAACTCACCCGGAATGACGGCTTTGCAGCCTTTCACTGAACAAAACCTCGTCGAGCCCCCAGAACTACTTTCCAATCCCTCGTTCGGTGGCTCGGACTGCTGCTTATCGCTGGGTTTCAAACTTTCCTCGATCGCGACTACAGTCGTTGTCTGATCCGGAGGCTGTTGCAGAATCTCCGACTGCGCCTTTGCACGAGGGGTCGGCAGAATTAAGGCATTCGCGAGCTCCGAGCTCGTGCTGGTTGTCTGAGCTGGAAATGGGCTGCTGGTGACGATCCCATTAGACGAGGAGAAGAGTCGGGGGTCGATGGCTTGATTCCAACTCGCAGTCGTCGATGGTGAATGTTGCGAACTGAGAGGCGAGAGATCCTGAAAATGGATCAATCGATATTCGGAACACAGGTTAAAAAGGGTCGCAAAGGCGCCAAAAATGCGCATATATGCGTCCAAAAGTAAATATATGCGCCATCCACCCATACGGAACTGTTCACATCCTACTCCGTGAAATTGCCGCGAGAAGCATCTGGGGCGTCATAGCAACAAAAATAGACACCAAAATGTTTCCAAACGGAAAGATCAATAGAGAAAAAGCATACCTGTTGAAGCGATTGGGCGCTAGGAGATAACCAGGAAGTAACTGTTGATGATCCTTGAGAAACAGTGTGGTCGCTCTCGTGGATCAGCATAAACGTATCGCCACCATTGCGTGCAGCAGCAGCGTTGGCGACCGCAGCTTTTTCCAACTTCCTCCTCGCCCTCTTGGTGCTCGCATAGATGCGATGACGACTGCGACAAACATCGCACATCTTGTTGTTGGTGCCATCGGGGAGGAGCTGGGCGCATCCGCGCACCGAGCACTGCTTCGGATCGTTGCTGTGGCCATGGTCGTCGTTTGGGAATCCAGACGCGTCCATTTTTTGTTTGTGGGCGAGTAGACTCCAGGTCGCCAAGGCTTTTGGCATCGCCGAGCGGTGTTTATGTCGGTGATTAAAATTTGGCCTATCATCGTTGATTGGGAGTCAGGGTTTTCCAGTAGACATCCCAGACGCCCATCGTGTACAGGAGGTGCGAAAATATCTCCTAGTGAATGTTCGCCTTAATCCGTACCAGGATTGTATAGATATTGAGGACGATACTACTATTTCTATCAAAGAAATAACCTCTTTTTGCAAAAGGAACTGCGTAAGAATTTAACAAATTCCTAACGATCTGGGATAGAAATTCATTACAAACACTGGCACACGATATTATCTATCACGATGCATGTGCAATTGCGCAAGAAGAGTACCAATTACCTCCATCATAACCACTCATTCCACCCAATCCGGCGGCTGTGCTCACTGCTTATCAGTTCGCCAACTTAAATGCCGCCGGAAACCCAGCCAGCCCGTGGTTGACCAAATATTTCTCCGCAAGTACATATAGTTGTAAGCCTGCTTGGCGGGGGCAGGAAATCACTGGCGAGCTGTCACACGAAGGAACAGGACCGAGCTCTATGTTCTGAGGACGAGAACAAGTACGTAGTACAAAGGATAAAAGTAGACTACAGAGA
>Ga0307509_10007349_pt1 | contig 14436 bp, 14 predicted proteins | sample 10_EM_MG_FD_202245 | JGI IMG/M metagenome (GOLD analysis project Ga0307509, IMG submission 202245) | Populus trichocarpa ectomycorrhiza microbial communities from riparian zone in the Pacific Northwest, United States - 10_EM | ecosystem: Host-associated > Plants > Roots > Unclassified | place... | reverse complement strand
CGGGGGCGGGGCGGGGATTACCCGAAAAATACCCCCCCGGCCCTGTGTAAGGGCGGGGTCTGGCGCGTGAAAACCCGCCCCGCCCCGCCCCGTAACGAACACTAGTCTTTAAATCTCTAAGTTCTGCGAAAATACCCCCCTCCCCCCCTTTTTTCCCTCAATTATCCTCTTTTCTCTTATTTTTATGCTAACTACTTTGGCTGTTTACAGGGGTGATTTAATGTCCTTGGCAATGGACTTTTGGTGACAGGGAACCCCCTGGTGTTCGGTCCATTCATGCCCGGGACCTGTACTACGATGTACTGTACATAAGTATTATAAATATCAGATACCGTACAATACTCAGCAGTGGTATGACTTGGGAGCGCCGGGAGCAATGCTAATGAACGGAATTCCCCAAACTCAAACATTTGATGCTGTAACAGCTGATTTTTTTTTCCCCTCAGATACCAAGGTCTGAGCTTCAAGCAAAATTAGTGGATAGAGAGTTGTCCGCCAAGAACAATCGGCGCAAGGATTGGAAAAGCACACATTTGTGCGACGCCAGAACCTTATCCACTCCAGCTCCCCCTCACGTCTTCTTCAGCCTCAAGGGGTTCCCTAAAACTCCCTCAAAAGTCAGATTCCACTTCCACAAGACCTCTCTCTTTTCTCTCATAACAAAGGAATTCTAATCATAAACAATAGTACAGATGCCGTCAGAGCACCAGCAGGTCATCGGTAATGTCAACTCATTCAATGCATTCACAAACTACAATATCGTCAACTTCAATGCGGAAATAGATGCTGCGGGACGCCAAATCCTGCAGTGGCTATCCCCACTTGAACCACAGCAAAGGCACCAAGGTGTGCAGACCAACCGACTCGATGGGATAGGGAACTGGGTACTAGGAACCAACGAGTTCAGAAAATGGAGTGTTGAGGAAGATGGTTGTGTTGAGCCAGTGTTGTTCTGTGACGGAAATCCGGGGGTGGGGAAAACTTATCTAAGGTACGAAGACTTCTAATCCAGATGAAGGAAGTACAGGTGTCATTGACGATCAGCAAATGATAGCTCCCTGGTGATTGACACCCTGTGCGATCAGGCTAAAGGAAAAGACATCGCTGTGGTAGGACTCTATTGCGATTTCCTCGCCCAGCAAGAACAAACCACCACAAGTATGTTAGGCGCCATCCTCAAGCAGCTCGCCGTCGGAGGAGGAATCTCGGAGCATATACGGCAAGCTTTCCAGGAGACGAGAAAAGAGTTTGGCGGCCGAGCTCTCCGACTCCGTGAGCTCGTAGAAATTATGAAGAATGCTGTTACAGCACTACCTCGGGTATTTATATGCATCGACGCCTTAGACGAGTCAACACCAAAGCATCGACGGGAGCTCCTCGAATCACTGCGGGAAATAGTTCGGGCGTCAGCAAACACGCGAATATTCCTTACCGGGAGGCCCCATATCGGGGACGAAATTATGAAATGTTTCGGCAAAGTGGTTAGAATACCTATTAGTCCGACCCGGGACGATATTAGGAGCTATCTGGAAATGAGGCTGGAAAGTGACACTGATCCCGATGTAATGGACGATGAATTGCGGGCCGATATTATGAGAGTGATTCCTGAGAAGGTCTCAGAAATGTGAGCAAGAATATCACCCATATTCCCAACACAAGCACGAGCTATTATTCACTAACAATGATTTCTAGTTTTCTCCTCGTTTCTCTAAACATTGATGCGATCCTAAGCGAACTTACTCTCCATCAAAGAAGAAAAAAGCTGGACGAGATGACCAAAGGGAATGGTCTAGGCGGCGCTTACGCGGCAACTATATCACGAGTTCAGGCGCAGCCGAGAAGTAGATCAAAACTTGGGATGCAGGTTTTGATGTGGGTATCGCATTCGGAGCGGCCTTTACGTGCGAACGAGTTATGCCACGCCCTAGGGGTCGAAGAAGGATCTAGCGACTTGAATATCTGGAATATTACTCGAATAGAAACACTGCTAGCATGCACCCTCGGGCTTGTCACAGTCGAGAAGTCCTCTTCTACCGTCCGCCCCGTTCACTACACCCTACAAGAGTACCTCTCCCATAACTCCAACTTGTTCATTAAGCCCCACTCTATGATTGCCGAGGTCTGTTTGACATACCTCAACTTTCTCCAGGTTAAGGCCATTTCGCCTGCTGTCCTCTCTGTCCCACAATCCTTGGCTTTTGTCGAATATTCTTCTTGTCACTGGGGTGCACATGCTAGGCGGGAAACTACCGAAACCGTGAAAGCGCTTGCATTGAAACTGCTCAATGGATACGATCGGCACATATCATCAACGATATTATTGCGTGGGATGTACTCTTGGGACAGTCCTTTGTATCGGGGAGACAGCCCTGGATTTACAGGGCTCCACGGCGCCGCATACTTCGGATGCACGGATATAACAGTTGCTTTATTGAAGGCGAAGAAATGGGATGCGCAGGCAACCGACTCTCACGGTAATACAGCGCTCGCCTGGGCGGCTACGAGGGGGCATGGGGGGGTTGTGGAGATCTTGTTGGAGCAAAACGATGTCAACCCCAATATGGGTGACAAAAATGACCGAACACCGCTCTTTCGGGCTGCACAGGGGGGGCATGAGGGGGTCGTAAAGATACTGCTGGAACGGAACGACGTCAATCCCAACACAGCTGACAAATATGGCCAAACACCGCTCTTGTGGGCTGTCAAGTATGGCCAAGAGGACGCCGTGAAGATACTGCTTGAACGGAATGACGTCAACCCCAATACAGCTGACGAAGATGGCCTAACACCGCTGTCGTGGGCTGTGGGGAAAGGGCATGAGGGGGTCGTAAGGATACTTCTAGGACAGAACGACGTCAATCCCAACACAATTGACAGAAATGGCCGAACACCGCTCTTGTGGGCTGCGCGGAATGGGCATGAGGGAGTCGTGAGGATGCTGCTGGAACGGAACGACGTCAACCCCAATACAGCTGACAAATATGGCCAATCACCGCTCTTGTGGGCTGCGGGGGAAGGGTATGAGAAGGTCGTAAGGATACTTCTGGAACGGAACGACGTCAATCCCAAGACAGTTGACAGAAATGGCCGAACACCGCTCTTGTGGGCTGCGCGGAATGGGCATGAGGGGGTCGTAAGAATTCTTCTGGAACGGAACGACGTCAATCCCAACACAGCTGACGAAGATGGCCGAACACCGCTCTCGTTGGCTGCGGAGAATGGGTATGAGGGGGTCGTAAGGATACTGCTGGAACGGAACGGCGTCAACCCCAATACAGCCGACGAAGATGGCCGAACACCGCTCTTGTGGGCTGCGGGGGAAGGGTATGAGAAGGTCGTAAGGATGCTTCTGGAACGGAACGACGTCAATCCCAAGACAGTTGACAGAAATGGCCGAACACCGTTCTTGTGGGCTGCGGAGAATGGGTATGAGGGGGTCGTAAGAATTCTTCTGGAACGGAACGACGTCAATCCCAACACAGCCGACAGAACTGGCCGAACACCGCTCTCGTTGGCTGCGGAGAATGGGTATGAGGGGGTCGTAAGGATACTGCTGGAACGGAACGGCGTCAACCCCGATACAGCCGACGAAGATGGCCGAACACCGCTCTTGTGGGCTGCGGGGGAAGGGTATGAGAAGGTCGTAAGGATACTTCTGGAACGGAACGACGTCAATCCCAACACAGCTGACAGAAATGGCCGAACACCGCTCTCGTTGGCTGCGGAGAATGGGTATGAGGGGGTCGTAAGGATACTGCTGGAACGGAACGGCGTCAACCCCGATACAGCTGACAAATGTGGCCGAACACCGCTCTTGTGGGCTGTCAAGTATGGCCAAGAGGACACCGTAAGGATGCTGCTGGAACGGAACGACGTCAATCCCAACACAGCTGACGGAGATGGACGAATACCCATCTCGTGGGCTGCCGAGTATGGCCAAGAGGAAACCGTGAGGATACTGCTGGAGCGGAACGACATCAGCCCCGATACAGCTGACAAAGATGGCCGAACACCGCTCTTGTGGGCTGTCAAGTATAGCCAAGAGGACACCGTAAGGATGCTGCTGGAACGGAACGACGTCAGCCCCGATACAGCTGACGAAGATGGCAAAACACCGCTCTTGTGGGCCATCGAGTGCGGGCATGAGGAGGTCATGAGGCTCCTGCTACAACGGAGCGATGTCAATAGCAACATAGTTGACAAATGTGACCGGACACCACTCTCGCTTGCTGCGTGGAATGGGCATGAGGAGGCCGTGAGGATACTGCTAGAGCGGAGCGACATCAACCCCAACCGTGTTAACAGATATGGCCGAACACCGCTGTCATTCGCTGTGCAGAACGGGCATGAGGAGGTCGTAAGGATACTGCTGGAACGGAGCGACATTGACCCCAACACAGTTGACAGATATGGCCTAACACCGCTTTTGTGGGCTGCGCAGACTAAGAACGGGGGGGTCATGAGAATACTGCTGAACAACGTCAATCCCAACACAACTGACGAATATGGCCGAACACTGCTCTTGTGGGCTGCCGAATACGGGCATGAGGAAGTCGTGAGGATACTGCTGGAGCGGAACGACGTCAACCCCAACACACCTGATGGAAATGGCCGAACACCGCTCTTGTGTGCTGCGCGGAATGAGTATGAGGGGATCGTGAGGATGCTGCTGAAACGGAACGACGTCAATCCCAACACAACTGACGAACATGGTCGGACATTGCTCCTGTGGGCTGCTGAGTATGGCCATGAGGGGGTTGTGAGGGCACTTCTGGAACGGAACGATGTCGACCCCAACACAACTGACCAATATGGCCAAACACCGTTCTCGTGGGCTGTGCGGAATAGGCATGGGAGAATTGCAAATTTGCTGCGGGGGCAGACGCAATAGTTTCGCAACCAAGCGAGCCCTCCTCAACTGAGACGTCCCAGCCACCCTGGCCCCCCTTCAAAAGGACCCGTAGGTCTTGATATCCAAGGACCAACCCTGACCCTTCTCCCATTACATACTGCACATCCCCCTAGAATTAAAGTAAACTTGGCCAAACACAAACACAAGCCCGCCACAGACAGTTCTCTACACTCGGATCGATAAGCCATCCCAGATGCCAAACATTTGGATCATCCACCGGGAATCTTTTATCTCATGTGATCCCGCCAACTGCCTTATCTTTCACATTTCTCATTGTCGCATTTTCTAAAGAATTCTCTCCCGACAATTTTGTATATATCTACGGCGGCCCATTAGTGCTTTCCCGTACTCACTCCTCTCAAATAATATACTTCGGTTTGCCACGTCAATGGTAGGAATGCTGTCCACGGCACCCCCCCGGCCAACAGGGGGAAGTACGATATTGGCAACAAAATTCCTGCCCCCCATCTTATACTAAAAATGGGTATTTTCGCCCCATAAAATGATAGCCTGTTGCTTTGTAAAAAACAAAGTTAATTCCTCAGAGTCTCTAGACCTATCTAGATATTATCGCTTATATGTGACAAGCTCCGTCAGCTAATGCCCATGACATCCAATGACAATCCTAAACTCTCAACCCCCATAAGAGAATGGGAAAGTTCTCATAATTTTTACCTAGAAACTTTCCACAATTGCCCACACTATAGGATGGTTTCATTAAATCTATACAGTTTTTGGGAAGGGCCATGGGTGTCCAAGATCAGCCATTTTTGTAAAACGGGTAGGGGCCACTAATTCTGTCGGCAAAATCGTACTCTGGAGCCTGAGGATTTCATCAAACACTAATGGGCATATTTATTTAGAGACACTTTGAATAAGATACCAGCTTAACTAGCAAACTTGCCAAAGAGGATGTAAAGCTTCGGTTTGTGAAATACACCCTTAGACTGCACAATTATCGGAGAACATCCACCCACAATGCGGGCGTTTAGTATTTTTAAGAAAAATAAAAAGACTATCATACTAAATGACTATCATACTAAATGACAACACTTAGTCAGGCCAGTTTTCGAGAGCATTAATATACAACTCTGGAAAAACACGGCACACCACCATAACCTAGTGGGGTCTTAGGAAGATAAGTTAGAGCCCATTAGTGAAAGCTGTTCGCCGATACCGGGGTGGGGGGGGCACACCAAAGTGAATCGACAGTTGCCATTGCGAGCACTTCCTAGAGTATTGTAAATTTAGAGTTAATCCCGTTCTTTCTTTTCAAATTCCAGTTGTTATCACTTGGTACCCCGCATGATTATGCTAACCAGCTACTATTTATGATATATCATCCCTACCAACAACGAAGTTCCCCGCCCTAGAGAGCGCTCAGAGAAGCTTCCACTCCTCAAGCTGTAATTCCATACCCTAGGGAGCATTCGATATTAGCAATGAGAGACCCAAACCCAACTGCCGATGCTGGCGCGGGCTCCCGGGGGTATCGTACCACCAGAACCCACCTATGATAACCCAAGTGTCTCTGAAATACTAAAATGGTTCCGGTAGCAGGAGAGCGGCTAAAGTCTCGAAGGAACTAACTTATTCCACACAAGAATCAATCGCACTTCGCACCTGAGTGTGGAGCGCGCCGGGAACAAGCGACCACAGACTCGATTCCCAAAGCTGTGGATAAAAGGCAGCAGGAGACAAAGTGGAGCATATATATGCGAACCCCGAACCTTCAACAAAGTTGAGTATTCAGAACTTTTATTATGATACCCCAGTAAAGCCGTTCAGCCCTCTCATCAGGGCCCGGAAGCATAGTCCCAAATCTCCAGTTTCATGACAGTGGTATTGCTCCAGACACTTAGTAATTGATTGGAATCTCCGTTGCGATAAGCAAACATGACCCCCAAGAAGCGTTAGTCAGGGCCAGCAGCAATTCCCTTGACCTTGATACCCTACAAAGCAGTTCATACCGTAGTCAACTATATCCTTCCGGATTGAATTATTAAACTGACAACTCCCAGGGTTGGAATATTGATTTAAGCAAGGGCACATTTTGTACATAATATTATAGATAACTAGACGTATGATACATATCAAAATATCAAAAAGTGTGAATATGGGTCACATCTAGTAAGTCCTAAGAGTCTCAGCCGGGTGCATCGCCACCGCCCAGTCTAAAATCTTGCTGCTCTCTGTCTTTGATCCGAAAAACCCCCATATTGAGAAACTTCTCTTCTCCGCTTGACAGCGAAAATGAGGCATGGAAATCGACCATCAATTCCTCCCACCATAACCCCGCTTGCTAACTGAATAATATACAAGGTTCAGCCGAACATGAAGGGACCAGTACTGTATACTTCCGAGTATCGACATCACCATTCTCTCCAATTATTCTCAAACCCAGACATCACTCACCCAAGCCCACATCTAAATCCAAATATCCCCAAACATACGATGCAGGAGCGGCCTCCCAAGTTGCCGGAAATGGAAAGAAAAAGTGGAAAGAAAAAAACTCAAACTGGGATTCTGAACGCAGTGAGTGATGAGTGATGATGCAAGCAATTTCACTCTTAGCAAATAAACGCCGAAGCAAAAGCTCCAACTTAGCTGCTTAATTCAACAGCCACTCATTCCTACTATAATAACGCAATATGCCCGGGGAGGTGGAAATAGGAAAGGAATACACACTTGTCCAGAAATAATTTCTACTCTCCGGATCGCTCAACCCAGGCTACGGATATCCGCAGAAAAATATATTGATTCTTGGTCATCGGGATAGAGAAGGGAAAGAGGCGATTCCTGCAAAAAATATCTCCACTACCGACTATTCGTATTTAGCTTGAGCTACGGCATGGCATCGGGCCTTACTTCGCCTTGGAGAATAAAATCTGCATACTCCTACAGTATCAGATCACTCGGCCTAAGCAGTAACATACCAGCAGTTGGGTGTGATGCAATGCTGGTACCATGCGGTACGGCGTGCTAGTGGTCTCTTCTCACTCGGAATGAACTACCTCCCACGAGGCCGCAAGTCGAACCAATACCTTTCTCTCATCATCCAAAGCCGTGAGAATCGAGGTGGGGGAAATGTCACAACCGGTCAGCAATAACAACAACTCTTTCAGCATCGCGAATACCTTCAACTACACTGCTCCGGATGATGAGTCCAAAGTACTAGCGTAGCAATCTCCATTAGAGCCATGGGTACACTATCGAGACATCGAAGCTGAGCGGGTGGAAGGTATCGTAGCCTGGCTGCTGTAAACCAGAGAATTTAAGCCATGGCATAATGCTCGTAGGGAGGATGAATCCACCCATGCGACCTTGTTCTGCGACGGCAATCCAAGAGTGGGAAAGAGCTACATATGTAAGAGAAAATGTGTTTGTTGCTGGGAATCAAAGAATGGTATTGCTGATAGGTTACGATAATAGTTCGCTAGTTACAGATAAGTTGTGCGATGAGGCCGGGGAAGAAGATACCGCGGTGATGTGCTTTTACTTCGACTTTGCTGCCGGGAATGAGCAGTCACTCGCGAATGTGCTCGGCTCCTAAAACATGTAGACTAGAAACAGCAATACCGCAGAATTGCATCCAATGCTTAATTTCTACTAATCAAACAAAGCTCAACCAACAAACCAAGCAATAAAACGTAAAAATTCAGACATACAGGCGAAGAATCTAAGTTAATCAACCAAACCACAAGCACAACCCTCCCCGATCCAACCCTACAGCTTCATGCCCAATGCCTGATGAACCTTCAAGCTTTGTCTGATACTGAGATCCAACATAATCTCTTCGCTACCCCCGGGAATAGAGTATCCTCGAACATCTCGGTACAATCGCTCAACCTTAGCTCCAACACCACCTTTTGTGTATCCGATTCCACCAAAGATCTGGGTAGCTTCTCGGGCGCAGAATTCGAAGGTTGTGGTACTCTGGGCCTTCAATCCTGCGATGGCACCCCCGAGCTTCAACATTGCTTCGGTGTCGCCCATGCACAAGCTCTGATAAACTATGTTCTCTAGCCAGTTGTGCGTCGCTTCGATTTGACGGGCCATATGTGCGAGCTTCAATCGTATTACGGGGTGCTCAATGAGCTTCTTGCCGAATGTGCGGCGACGGTTGGCGTACTTCATCGACTCCTCGTAGAGGACGCGGGAGAAGCGGTTGCACTGGATGACTATACCAAGACGCTCGTGGTTGAAATTGGTCATAATAACCTTGAAACCGGCGTTCTCCTTGCCGATGAGATTTTCTACGGGGACCTTGACATCCTCGAAGGTGATGTAAGTTGTTCCCGATCCGTGGACACCTTGGCAGTCCATCTCGCGGGTGGAGACACCCGGGCCGCGTTCAATGAGGAGGACAGAAACACCACCCATACCCGGGCCGCCAGTACGAACGGCGACAGTGAAGTATTCGGACCAGATACCGTTTGTGATCCATTTCTCTGTGAGATGTCAGCACAGATTTATTATGTTGATCACTGCGAGAGCCTTACTCTCGCCATTGACAATATAGTGCTTTCCATCCGGCGTCTTCTTAGCCTCGCAGGCAAGGTTTGCAACATCACTACCCGCACCGGGCTCAGTGATACACAAACAGATCCTCTTCTCGCCACTGAGGATTCCTGGAACAATTCGGTCCTTAAGCTCCTTGCGACCAAACTTCATTACCGGAGGAAGACCAATCGAGTAGCCACCAATCATGTTCCATACAAATCCACCAGAACCAGTACGCGATAGCTCATCGGTGAGAAGGAACTCGTGAAAGTGATCCCACTTTTCTGGAGGAACAGAGGCAACGGTGTACGGTGTATATTCCTTAGGGTACTTGATGCCAAGCAGACTATTGAAACATTAGCAACGGGCGAAATACAGGCGCAAAGGGATCAGTGGTAAACATACCCAGGAAGATAGCCGCGAGTACCCATCTCCTTGTAAATCTCGACAGGAACAAACTTCTGCTTCTCCCAATCATTCAAGTGAGGCTCAATCTTCTCCTCAACCCACGCCCTAACCTCATCTCTAAGGGCGGCATGCGACGCATTGTAGTAAGGTGAATGATACTAATTACCCTCCGTCAGCCGCAAGTCTCGAACAATTAAATCCCAAGACAAAGAATAACTTACGCCCTGGTACCAAGCAGGATCGCCAAAGGGGATAAGGTCACCATAGGCCTCTAGAGTCTCTTTCGCTTTGCGCACCTCGCTCGTTGGCGCTGGGACAACGGGTCCGGCTCGCGTGGGAACGACCTGCTCCTTCTTTGGTTCCTCCTTCTTCGGCTCCGGCGGCGGTGCGGCCTTGCCCTCCAGAGACCCGATCTGGAGTTGTGTCTTGTACTTCTTCAGGATTCCCTCATTGTGGTATTTCCAGAATTGTGCGGTAGCGTCTTTGCCACCAACCCTCTGCAGGATCTTCTTTCCGCCCGGGTGATCATTCTGGAACTATTGTGCTCGCCTGTTAGAACGCTCCGGAAGAGATGCTATTGTCCATACCTTTGTAACGTCGTACACGTCGCCCTCGACGATGATCCACAGCGAGTCGGGCTTCTTGTGCTCCGCCACTTCAGTGGCTTTGAATATCTTTGACATGACCACGGTAAATGTAAACAATGACAACAAGTATAAGTAGCGGAGAATATAAGAGATGGGAAGGGGAGGAAGGAAGGAAGGAAGGAAGAAGAGTAGAAGAGATTTGTTTGAGGAAAAAGAGTAGCGGGGAGGAAGACCAAGTTTTCACGTGAAAGGTTCACGGTGAGAGAGGCAAAGCTCAGGATGTGGGGGAGGTAGAACCCATGACATCGTTCCCAGGAATCTTGACAACCAACGGGCAAGCAACCAACTTTGTTCTCAGGGATTGCGCGAGGGCTTGAATGGCTTTAGCTGTTGCATCTCTCACATGCCCTTCCATCCTTCACGTGTTCCCCACCAAATCTGGGATGAAAGAAATCCGATTGGTCGCAACGACGAGCCCGGAGCATCAGGGATATCCTCGGTGCCTCGGTAAGAAATGTGAATGCTCGCAGTGCAATAGCAGGGTGCGGTAGGAGTTGGCAACAACGCAGAGCCTCAGGAGACAGAGTAAACATCCTCGGGAGCTACAAATACGGTACTAGGTCTAGTTGTGGATAAGAAACACTCTACGCCCACATCTCCAAACACCGATGTTCACTTGTAAAAACGTTCACCGTGAGGTGGGAAAGAAACTTCGAGTATATCACTTCCATTCTTGGATCCGTGCTTAAACTCACCCTCCCACCGTGCTGCAAGTAGACCAGATCTCGATCAGTGGGATTGTTCGCTGAATGCAGGGCTTCCCGACACCAATAGACTGGACCCTGCCCAAGCTCCCCCACATCTTGAATTTCTCTTCGTGATGACAATGCCATATCAAAATACCTTCCAAACACCCTCTATGAAAGTACCACAGGATCCCCAGAAGAATAAATCATCCAGCACATCCCCCCCCAAAAAAAAGAGAAACCTTTCGTCCCTCCTCGGATTTCACACACCTTTAGCACGAGAGCCAGGGGTTTCAGCAAGAAATTACAACCATCAAATGGGATAGGAAATGAATTCCGACCGCTACCCGGCCGATGATTCTCCAAAGAGGATCTATCACGATGTTGGGGGATTCTCTAGCTTGTTTTGCCGCTTATTCTTTCCACCAGACGGGCAGCGTTATTGGTATCGTACGGTAGCTCAAGTGCTGCGGCAAACCTTCAGATCAATCCCACGAGACGGTGCCCGTAACCAAAGGACTCGGTGCCGACGGTCCGGCGATCGGGTATGCCCGAGGTGAGAATTAAGGAGTCAGAAGGACCGAGGGACATCACTCTACTATACGAGTAATTTGTGTTGTTTCAAACCCTTATGCAAGTGATTACGAATTCTACCCAGAGCTCAAATTAATGACCGTGTCTTTAGAATTGATACTTATAGGACCGCTGTAGATACGGTGCATCCCTAAGGTATCGTACTGTACTTCACTGCACCCTCACAAGTGACCTTCGCGATTAGGCAATCACAACACCCACAGACCACCACGATACGCACCCTAGCCTTCCTTCGGCCCCTCGAAAATCACCAGAGCAAGAGCCAATACGCTCCTAAAAAGCCAGAGCATTCAACATAGCGGTTTATCCCAGCCCCCGGGCACAACCTTACCCCACGCCACTCGGCCCCACAATTCCCAGCACGAAGGAATTTCCTATTATACGATACTGACCTATCCTTCAAAATCTGGGAGCGACAACGACCCAACCAAGGCCCAGATTCCCCGGAATCTAGAACTTATCTGGGTTCAAGGATATTCCAGGACGTTTTTTGTTCCAGCGAGAAGAACGTCTCATTCCAACCCCATCCAACAACCGGCACCTCTACCACTATGATCATTCCCCTCACCTAGTGAATTGTTGATATCACACATCTACTCCTTCGTGCGCACGAGCGGGCCAACCCTCCTACAAACATCCCACCCAGTATTTGTGTCTCTACCGTTTAGGGCGCTGATGGGTCAGGGTGTCATGGTGACAGCAGAGGTGCGCGATGGGCTATGGAGGTATTCCGGGGGTTTCGGGTATTCACAGATTCGAGAATCTCGGTCATGCTCAAAGGAATTATACTCAATTTTCCAAAGTTCCGTAGGCTGCCAGAGCACCTTCAAATCCCTCACCCCACAATTTTCCATATCCACCAAAAACTCTCCCCCTTCCTCCACTGCTGTACAAGTACTAAACACATCCACCCTTTAAACCCCCCTGGAAAAGGTAAGCACGAGTAAAATCGCCCCCCAAATGAAAATGACCGGGAGAACCACGGTCACAGGAGCAAGCTTCACAACCATCTTGACAACCCTCTTCCATCCAGGAATTCCCATGCTCTTCCACGCTTCAACGAATGTTAGGTCACCGTCGTTGGCCTTTCCAAAGGTACGGTCGAACGGCACGATCGGCTCGGCGTCCTCGGGAAGGTGCGAGGCCTGAACACGGGCGAGGGCGACAGATGCTGGGAGGACGATTCCGAGGAAAAGGAGGCAAGCTACTAGGATGACGATGGCACGAGTGGGTTCGTCAACTACAGCAGTCGCGAGGCCACGAACGAATTCTGTGCTGAGGCGGAAGAGGAGTGTAGCACTTGCGAGGGCTGGCAAGGTTTTTCGTGCAGTGGACCAAGGAGTCGAACTCAGTCGGGTGAACCAGGTTGCACTCTGGGGCTTGGAGATTATGATGCTTTGGTTCACGATTAGTATTCTTTCCCACATCAGGTAGCCGTGGGGGTGGGGACATACTGCGTGCAAACCATAGCAAGCCTTGCCAATGCAAGATGACTAATGAGACTACTGATTATCCTCGTGAGAAAGGCCGGGAACATGCCAGTGCGCTTAAATACAGACTGGCAAACCCCATTAATGAAGATGCTAGCAATTAGAAAGAAGAGGTGTGCATTGAATCCTCTCCAGAGAGCGAAGAACCCGCCTTCGGAACGCAAGTGACGGAGAGTTCCGAAGAGAGATGAGGTGATATAGCTCCTCTCTTCGACATTAATTCCAAGAACCGCCGCCGCCTTGTGATCATTCCGGCCGAGAGGGAGGTAAACTGCGGGGGGGTCTTCAACAGAAGTAAGGGTGATCAAGATACAGGTGGTGTGCCGGAACTTTTGTTCATTCCCAACATCAAATCAGCCTTTTCGTTCGATATTCCAGGTAATAAAATAGCGGGGAATAACAAACCGCAAACATCAAAACCGCAAGAAGAACGAAAAAGATTCCGACCGCGAGAGCGGCATAGTTCATTCTGAATTCCCTGGGAGGGCCGCCTCTCTTTACCAAACCCGTCGTAGTTTCGGAGAGCGAGCCTATATTCTCCGGGCAAAGAGCAGGCACGACAGTCTCTAGGAACCATCCTCCCACAGAGAGCATCATGATTTGCGGTAGTTGAACCAAACCAAAGTTACGAAGATTAGGGAGGACGGTTGTAATGAGCGTGGCGGTGGTACTCGAAAAATGGTTGAAGGGAGCAGAGAATGTTATATGTCTAAGTGTTTGTCGGTTCCCCTAGGGGGGGTAATATGGAAGTGGTTTGCCAAGATACCGGTAAGGTCCTCGCACTCCCAAAGAAGATGGTGGGCAGTGTTTAACAGGCAGGGGGATATGGTGGGGTCCTGAGTCACAAACCATCCCTTCGTTCGTTTTCACGGTCAGACCCTCGCGCTAGGTACGGGCACAGCTGGTCGTGGAAGCGATCGGTGTTGGTGAAGTAACTAAAGAGAGCAAATTTAGGGATAATTGTGACAACTATGACGTAAGAAGCATATGATGAATATGAAGGGTGGTGCCAGTATCCCCTTCACTGGGTAATCGTGATATTAAAAACTTGGTGCTTCAGAGGTGGTGTAGTAAGGGTATTCAAAGTTCAAAATGTTGTAATTTCTTAGCTTACTTACTTGTTTCATGTAAGCTTGGCACACTCGGAAAAAGCTAGTTTACCATTACTTTACCTTACCATACAATACTCCAGTTAC
>Ga0307509_10007348_pt1 | contig 14437 bp, 14 predicted proteins | sample 10_EM_MG_FD_202245 | JGI IMG/M metagenome (GOLD analysis project Ga0307509, IMG submission 202245) | Populus trichocarpa ectomycorrhiza microbial communities from riparian zone in the Pacific Northwest, United States - 10_EM | ecosystem: Host-associated > Plants > Roots > Unclassified | place... | reverse complement strand
CTGGGCCGTCAGTGTATCCACGGCGCCCATTTTCTACAGGGGGTGGTGCCCATCGTGGCCATCGAGCCCGGAGCTCCCTCTAAAGGGTGCAGGCCCGTGATCTTGGGAAGGGCTCCCCGTTTCTTAGGCCCTTGCTGACTGAGGGTACCATTCGCGATCAGAAGTGGCGGTAGCTGTGGTGAACGCGATCTAGTTGTGGTGAGTGCTGGAAAACGAAGGGACCGGGCATGGTGTGTACTTACAACAACAATCCCTATACTATTCACGCGCGGCGGTAGAATTCAACCCAAAGAGCCCCCCGGGTGTTGAATCTTTGGCCCGGGCCCCCTCCGTAGGCCCGGGATTCTGGATGGTTCCCCATCGGCCCCCTGATCCAGCTTGGCCTGGTAACGGCTCGACCCTCACGCATTATTATGACACGGCGTCCGACCTGCGGAGTAGCGGCTAAAATTTACCGGTTCCTAGGTCCACAGAACTGTTCCACAGCGGAGGAGTGGGGGGTGTTGATCAGCTGGGGTTCGCGCTTTGTATGCAGTCCGAATTTGATATTCGGTGTTTGCGTTTCCCTAATTGATCACACGTCAGATTGGAAAATGTACAATGGTCCACGCAGATCATATCATCAACTGGGTGGGGCTAACATAGTGCTCGCCTCTTCTTCCGGCCGACAGGAATGCTGGACAGTGCTTGCGAGACGGATAAACGAAGAAAGCGGGTAGGGTGTTATGGTGAGCCCAACACAAAATTCCCTGGGGTACTAAAGCCTGCGTTCTTTTCCCTATCCCAACCCCCCCTTCCCGCCTGGAACGCTCCCCGTGAGCCGATTCTTCCGGTGAGAGATGCCATCCATTTCCCCAGGGAGTACCGTTCTCGTTACAGGGTCCGCCGGATTCTGCGGGGCGTGGGTTGTGAGGGCTCTGCTTGAGGCAGGTTTCATTGTGCGTGGTCAGGTCCAGTCCGAATCAACGGGGGCACACCTCCACGATTTGTTCGTCCGATTCGGGTCAAGTTTCGAGACCGTGGTAGTCGAGGACCTGACTCAGGTTTGGTCTTTACTGCCGCGTGTCTATTCCTTAGGAATCTCACGCAATTCCCCAGGGGGGTGTATTCGACTGTTTCCTAGAAAACGTCGACGCGATTGTGCACACCGATACCAACCCATCGGCGTCCTTGGGTTCTGACGATGGTGGGTTTCTTGCCGCTCGGTGTGCGTCGTCGCTCTGGGCCAACTTGTATTCGTTTCTGGAGTTCGCAGCATCGAGAGTCTCTTAGCCAGCGCTATGGGATACAGGTTCGTACTTTTCCCGCCGTTCCGGGACCCACACCGACCGCAATTCTTGTTCAGGTCCGCTGTCAAACGAATTATCCTTCTACCCTCAACCACAGCTATCGCATCTACTCCAATGGTTGGCAAGATCTTTACGGAGGAGGACCGGAATGGAGCAGCAACCAAACGGGGTAAAGTGTTGGACGCGTCGCAGCCGGCCCACCCGGCGGATACATCCTTTCCTAAGACACTCGCTGAGAAGGGTAAGCTCCCTTTGTCCATGCGTGGGTTCCGTACCGGTGATCCATGGTCTCCAGTTGCGTGGGAACTTTATCGATCCAACCAAAGATCGGTCAAGTGGGATCTCACGGTTCTTAATCCGCCTTGCGTAAGTTCTCGTCGTCCATTTAGGGTATGTCCAGGCTGATCATTGATATTGACAGGTCATTGGGGTACGTTAAAGGGCCCTGTACGATTTTGATGCTCTCATGGCTGACGGTAGTGTAGCCAAGTCTGCACGAGGTGAACACCGTCGATGAACTCCCCTCTTCCTGTTTGGCATGGTATAACCATGTCATCAAGAGCACGAGTTGCGGAGGAGACGTGCTGACCGGCACCCTAGCTTGGGTGGATGTTCGTGACCTCGCTTTGGCACACGTAATCGCGTTAGAACAAGAGGAGGCTGGAAATGAGCGTATCATAGTCTCTGCAGGTATGAGTCAATCGTGAATGGTTCCACTCCAACACCTGACATTCGACTCTAGGGTCATTTGCATGGAGAGATTGGGGTAAGTCATACCGAGAGTCCATTCCAGTGTCCGCTGGTCTTAACCTCCTGCAAGTTGAGGCTGCTAAAAGAGTTGGGCCACTCGCACACACGAGAGAAGGATGCCTCCGAGTCGACTACGACCCCTCGGAGGTCGTCTATCTGTTGGAGTTCGACAACTCCCAACCGGGAAGGGTCCTCGCGATGGGGTTTAGAACGATGGATGAAACGGCAGTTGATATGTTGGCCGACTTCACGTCGAGGGGGTGGGTGCCGCTCGGAAGCGTTGAACTCATCATGTTAGAGTGTTTGATCAGTAGTAAAATCTCGCACTTGTGAACCATTGGTGCACCCATCCAGTGGGGAATGGTCCAGGTCCGGTCTTCTATGGTCACGTGTTCGCTGTAAACTCGTCCGCCTTTTGGAAATTACGGACCCATCCCATGTCTAACTTGGCAACACGGATTGACTCCAGGCCCCGAATTAGAAATTACGGTTCCAGATCAGTTCCTGAGGCGAGCGATCGATCATCGGGACAATCCAGGTGCAATGGGGCCTCCATGAAGTCCCAATCCGATTCGAAGGGAGCTCAGGTGAAAAATATCAGCCACTGTGGGCCGAAAGGAAACTGGATATGATGTGTAGGTCGACAAAAACTATCTAGTAGCCTATCAACCAAATACATACGATACAACGCCAGTGAAGGACTTTGATCAAAAAGTGCGCGTTTGTGAGGGGATAAATCAGTACCGCAAGCAGTGCTGTACCCTAAGGATGACAAGAGAGAAGGGGATGAAGGAAATTGGACTGCGAGCTGAGCCTGAGATCGCTTGGGGTATGACACAATCAAGTGCATCTGCACGAGAGACAACGATAGAGATAGAGAGACGTGAGTGATGAATCAAGGAACGAGAGGGAGAGAGAACGTGGTTCAAAAAGAGAGTGGGGAGAGTAGGTGTGGGTCATTCTGGTAATTCGTTTCTTCGAGAAATAGGGGAGAACCATTCCGAGCCCCGCGAACAGAGGGTCTGGGGAGTTCTTGGTACAGACCCACGTCTATCGCGGCGATAGGCCGCACCTTTTCTAGTAGGTGATCCTGCGACGGAGGTCACGCCTGGAAAACTGGGGTACCACCTCGAGGGGGCTGGGTTCGCGCTTCTGGTTTCCACATATAGCGTTACGATCGTACTTTCCGGTGGACGCGGGCTTAGGAGCGTCGGTGGAAGAGATGACCGAGCTCACTGGGGAAGGGATTACAGAGCTGGAGCTGGAGGGAACAGGAGCAGGGCTCGAGGGACCGGGCGAGCTGATGACCGTGTCGGACGGGACAGGGTAAGGAACCGAACTTGAAGGGATGGCAATGAGAGTGGGAGGGGAGGTAACCCCAGGATTGGTGGGGGAGCCGTAAGAGGATGGTTTCGGCTCAACGCTGGAGCTGACCGGAAGATCGGACGAAACGTCGTTTTGGTCGTCGTCTTCACAGTCCTCATCGTCACCGTCGTCGTCTTCCTCATCATCGTCGTGGTCATCCTCGTCATCCTCGCAATATTCGAGATCCTCATCGTCCTCGGGGTAGTTGGGAGCGGGAGTAGGGGAAGGGGTGGGGGAAGCAGGAGGCGTGACAGATGTAGGGAGGAGGGTTTGGGTCGACTGGAGCGGGGGCTGGGAAGTGGTGGTGGGCTTATCGTTTGGTTTCACAACCGAAGTGGGCTTATCGTTTGGCTTCACGACCGAAGTTGGTTTATCGTTTGGCTTCACGACAGAAGTTGGTTTATCGTTTGGCCTCACGACCGAAGTGGGCTTCCCGTGGTTCGGATTTCCAGGAGTAGGACAAGACTCGATGGTTCTGGTCCTCGTGACGGTCTTGTACTTGACCTCGGTGGTGGTCTTCGTTTCGAAAACAGTGACGTACGAAATCACCGGCGTGGGAGGGGTTGTGGTCAAAGGAGGCTGGCTGGATCCGCTCGAGCCGGTGCCAGAAGGTACAACGAAACTCGGACCAACCGAGACGCTGGACCCGAGAGAAGGGCTGACTGTAGCAGGAAGGCTGCTAGAGCTGCTCGGAGGCGGTTGGACGCTACTAAGTCACAAGTAATAATTAACAAGTGGCCAAGAGATGGGTTATTGAATATCGCTCACTATGGTCCATCATACAAGTCATCGTGCGCTTGGGCGACGGCAGCCAAGAAAATAGTGAAGAGAGTACCGTAGCGAACCATGTTTGTCGTTAGTTTTCGCAGAGCGATGGGCCGAGGGAAGGCGTTGAAGGAGAAAAGAAAGGAACGACAGGACGGGGAGGGGGTGGGAGGAAGAGGAATGAACAACTGATGGGTGGTGAACAACTTTATATAAGGTGTTGAATCCCAACATTGATGCTCAGAGGGCGATAGAGGGGGGGTTTGGCATGCACGTCAGTCGCATACAACGGCGGGTTTCCAGGGGCGAAGCATGTAGATCGTCTCACTGCAGGGGAAACAACGCGGAGAGTTTCACATGACGAGTGCTGGGATGAAAAGCTGATGAGATATCGAGCCACCTTTCATAGTGCAGACGCCAATATAGGTTTTCCAGCAGAAAGAGGACGATGGTGGGGTCCCAACGTTCGCCAAGGCGCATCATTTTCTTCCATCGAGTGGGGACATCAGAAGCGCCAGGCACCGTCATCCAACCGGAAAAGCCGCGCGAACACCGCCAGGGACGACTCCGGCCCTCCCTATGGGGGGCGACGCGCGGTGGCTGGACCGTAGGTCGCTGTACGCGCCAAAGAGTTCATGGTCAGGGTTCAGGGTCACCGCGGACTGTAGTTTATGCCCGAGTAATAGATGATAGTATTGGGAATGCACGCTTCTGAAAGAGCCACGGATAAGATTGAAGGGGATACATGCAACGAAAGGGAGACAGAACAGAGCATGAACATATATTTAACCCGTAAACATCCGGGTTACAAGGTACAATGTGGAAAGTGAAAAGCGCTGATTGGTGGGGCTTGTTAGGCTGAATGAGATCGACCTAAGACTGGGCACTCACGATAATGCTTGTAAGCGCCACAAATACTAGGACAAATATGAGGTAACCTTTCGCAACTGTGAGGTCTGAGGAGGAGAAAGTCTCGGGAACACGGTCACCGGCCAGGATGCTCACGACGAGGATGAGCTGGGGGTTAATGGGCGTGAATAATTTGCGCTCTCGATCAGAATCAGGCTTACGTTTGTCAAAGCCCAAACCAGCAAGATCTGAAGTGTTTTGATGTCATTAGTTGCGGGTGGATACGTGTGGCTCACGCTTCAACTCACGTTCGTCCGCACGCTGGCATAATAGTCCTTCGCAGCTTGCTCCTTTTCTGCAAAGTTCCTCCTCGTCTTCTTCTCTACTGGCTTCCTGGTCTTCAAGTTGACGATCGAATCCTCGTACATCTGATTTGCGTCAGCCAACACTTGAACGTCGACCTGGGAATGGCTATCTTGGATCACGGCGCCAAGATCAGTCTCGATCGTGTCGTCTTGTTTGGTTCCCCACGAGATCTGTTGAAACAAGTCCCAAAACGTTAGTAGCTGGCAGCCACACGAGGTAGATCGCCTACGTCGTCCAGATTGGCGAACGCATAGCTGGGAGGTCAAAGGTGATCAGCGCCGATACCCAGTTTATCCAATTGAAGGACGCACATATTCAGGAGGTTCACGTAGAATGGGGACAGGAGAAGGTACTGGAACATGCTCGTGATCATGTGCCATGGATCAAACGCGAGAAAACTCGAAGCAGCCCAAGACCCGTAGATGATAATGATACTGAAGAGCATAACCCGATAGGTATTTCCCCCCTCTTTTGAGGCTTGCAGAACACATACAACTGCAGCACCGAGGAGATACAGCATTATCACCGCGAATAGACTTGCCAAGACCCTGTATTTCCACTTAATACTGGTCCTCGAGTCAGTACAAGACAGTCGCCAAAGAAAGAAAAACGCACGCCCTAGGTTTGTTCCCCATGGAGAATAGAAAACACGCGACAATGAGGCCCGCGAGCGTGTACTACGATGACGGTTAAGAGCCGATGTTTCCAGCTGGAACTACACAGGATGAACGTACCTGAACGATCCAGTTGATGTATCTGATGGCCTTGAACCCTACGGAGGGATCTTCCAAGGAGGTCGTCAAGATAATCTGGACACAGAGGATCAACGGGGCTCGAGCCTCTACCAGAACCGGGCGTACAAAAAACAAATAAAAATTTCCCTGTGGGGGCGTTAGTCTCACACCGTTTTCATGCTAACACTGGGCTCACCACAGAGAACCAAGAAAATATCAGGTTGATAGTGTTGTAGACGGTCTCGACGAGCAGAACAACCTTCCTGCCAACGCTATGCCCAGAACGGAGGATTTGACTGGTGTGCGCGACGGAATACGAAGCGGCAAAAAACGATCCGTTTAGCCACCTCCGCCGTTGACCAATGAATTCTGACAGTGAATCGGGAACGTCGGTTTCACCAATCGCGCTCTTGACATAACGTAATACCCTGTCGCGTGGTTGCCAGATGAAAACGGTATGAGTTTTGATCAGGAATTCATGGGGGAATATCAGACCAGTTGGAATTCTCTTTGGCAACGAGCTCAAAGCAAAGGATACGCTGCGGGAAAATTAGAACCCCAAGCCGATCTTCGAGGTGAAAGGCTCCCCACATCCTCAGCAAGGTCTATGGGGATTGTCGTCAGAGAGCCGTCAGGTACGGTAGATCCAGTGGCTGAAGCATACACATGTTCGACGTGAAGATGTCTGTGTCTCGCCCGTTTAAAACTTCTCCCTTAAAATAGGAAGCAAGCGGGCCGCGTCCCGTTTTGTCATTCTGGAGGGCGATCCACCGGTATGCAGAGAATGCCCCGGGCTGAAAACGCCATGTTATCGTCGGATGGGTTAACTATACTAGGACGGGCGTACCAGGACGCTGATGTATCCGAAGAATGATTCGGTTGGCTTGTCCAAAATGTTCGAAATCTTGTACTCAAAGTTCTGGGCGGCGACTATCATGACGAGGAGGGTTTGTCACTCCCCGGCCGGACCAAACTCGGAAAGGGGACGTACCCAACGGGTTCAACAACCCCGTCCAATTCTTTCCCTTGTACGCGGCTATCTCTCCGCAGGCGCCCCCGACGTTTGAATTCAAATCAAACGTCTTCCAGAGGCAATATATGCTCTTCGTCGAGGGTCTGGTCCCCACGTCAATGAGTACACAGATGTTGGGCTGGTAAAAACTGTAAGTCGTGGTCTGTAGATGTCTTGTGGAGATTCCCAGACCAACCTGTAAAAGAGGTGCGAAAGCGTTGAAGAACCACCGGTGACTGTTGATCTTCTTCTGGTTCTTCTCTTTCATACAGAAGATGATCTGTGTAGGCACTATCCCCTTATCCGGATACACGAATCGAAGGTTGGGATCGAGGCCGAACGTGGCGGTATACTCGAAGAGGTGAGCGGTGACTGGTTTGTTGTTCACTGCGTTCTGCATGTAGTCACCAGGTTGATACACTCCCAGTAGCGTTAGACAGTCGAGGACGCGAGGGTGGACTTTTTTGCGACCATCCGCAACGATGCAGACAACAACCTGGGGTGTTCATTACTTCCCGGACACCGCACGAAAAGCTAGTGGAGGTACCTTTTTCCACGCTTCTTTCCCCCACGTGCGTGAGTTTTTCCGAGAACACAGATGTGCAATATTCTTCATCAGACCGTGTATGGTCCGGCAGAACAAGACCTCATCCTCCTGTGAGTTGAACCAAGATCAGTAGATCATGGATATCGAGAGGAGACGGACTGACGTTGTACATCGTAACGCAAATAAACAACTCGGTGGATCTATTGCTCTCGTTCTGTCTGAGGAACAATCCGCACTTCTCGAAGTCATCCGGATCACAGGTGACAGCCGTGTACCTCGTGAACCCCGTATCCCTGTCGCTCTTTCGTAGGGGAAGAATCAATTTAGGAGGGACAGGAAGATCCATAACGAGGTTTCCGTTCGTCAACTGAACGCGCCTCTTCTTGTGTCTTCGGTGTATGCGCCCCATCGGAGCAGGACCGAAATGTTGAGTCGTCGGCACGGCGGGCTCGATTGAATCGGTCGGTATTCGGTCATTGCCAGAGTAGTTGACCCACCCCTTTGGTTTTGGCATATGTTCGCGTTTCTCCGAGATGTCGTCCCCTGCCATGTACTCGTCGTCGCCATCTTCCTCTCTGCTTTCCTTGGTCTCCTCGTCGGTGTCATCCCTGACGTCTTCGTCGTATTCCTCGTCCTCGTCCTCCTCATCGTCATCATCCCCCTCCCCTACCCCCGTGTATTGAGGTCTGTGCATCGGTCTCGTATTGTCATAAGCGTAACCGGTCATTCTGGATTTGCCGGCGTAGTGAACGCTGCCGTCTGAGGCAATGCGATAATCCTCGTCATCAACCGCAGGAGTTGGAGACCTTGACCGAGGCGAGCGGTAGAGGGATCGTGGAAGGGCGCCGGTTGCATACCCCTCTGTGTCGTATTTGAAGTGATCCACAGGACTGTTACCAGAGAGGAGTCTAATCCCTGATTGGGGTTGATGGAGGTGTGTCTGGGAGTCTTGGGAAGGGGAGTCAGGGGCGCCATAGTGTGCGGAATCTGGGCGGGAGGGCAAGGACCACGCAGAACGGAAGGTAGACGTGGATTGGGGTCGTTCGTAATCGTGGTTAGGAAGGTATGTACGCGACCTTGTGGGGGTCGTAAATGGATCATCAGTTGGGGGTCGCGCGGTATCCCAAGTGAGGGGTTCGCCGGAATCGATTGTGGGGAGGGAGGGGGCGGCCTGACCGTAGGATAATTGGTATGAGCGGACTGCCTCCGCGACGTCGACGCTGTCTCTGTCGTCGATCACGGTAGACCGGGTGGAAAAGCTGCGCCTGGACATGGATGAGGCATCCTCTGACCGCTCTTCCATCACTGTCGGAAGAGAGGGTATCCGCTGTGGGGACGGGGTCTTGGAGTGAGGGCGTCGCTGGACCTGAGAGAGAGAGAGATCCGATCTCTGGTCATGACCGTAACCTGAGTTGGATGTCGACGATTGACCTGGTTTGTGAGAGAAGAAGGGCATCGGGTGTCGCAAACGCGCTGTTCGCGTTCTCCGTTGCCGCACTCGCGTCGAAGTTCGATCTGTCAACCTGCACGTGAGCGTGCATACATTCCCACGGTCACCCATCTGTGCAGATCGAAAAAAAAACCCCCGAGCATAATGGATATAGTCTCCAGGTATATATCTAACGCTTTCCCCGGTTCCCTAAAAACTTGCGTTTCCGAAACGTGGATCCGGTTCCACCAACCGTTTCGGTTGGCAGTTCCACCTCTACCGGGGAAACTTTGGGTTCTTCCTTCACCTCAGGTTTTAGGACCGCAGTGACGGGTTCAAGTACAGCAAGGGGCTCTACCTTGACCTCCTCATCCTTTAGCGCTATTGGATTGGACAGCCCATCAGGCTCGTCTTCGGGCCGCTTCCACCCTCTAGACGTCCACTTGATCGGTGCAATACCGGCGGGTTGGGATGATTTTTCTTCCTTCTTAACCTCATCAGTTGGCTCCTGTACCTCCTCCGCCTTCTTGAGCTTGATAGGAATCAAATCAGCATCCCAGTCGCCCATCACCGGAGGTGCGGCCTTCTTCCTCAGCTTGAAACTCCTGGTATCCTCCGGATCCGGGGGTCCTTCAGCCTCTCGCTTCTTCGATTCAGGCGCTGTGTCCACTTCGTCATTTGCCTTGTTTGACGTTGGTTGTTCTACCACTTCCCAGTCTCCAGCCACACCCTGTGTCTTCCTGCGTTCCGCTTCAGCCTTCATTCTCTCCTCTTCTGGATCTGTGTAACCTAGCGAAGCGGCGGTAGAGTAGTTGGCCCACGGGTCAGAAGGTTTCGATGGTTTCGTTGCGGCGGGCTTCTGAGCTGGTGTATGTGACGTAGTTGGCCGTGAACTGCTCCCTGGTTTGACGAGACCATTCCCAACATCCTGAGCGAATGCAGCTTGAGCGGCCTGTGTGATTATCAGACAAACACTCAAAGCCTCGAATGAAACAGTTACTGACCTGGTCTATCCGCATCATTTCCCTCTTTTCCTCTTCGAGGTCATGCTTCCGTTTCTCGGTTGTCTTGTATAGACTACGGACGAACCTCTCCTTGTTCCCCTTGTGTCGCAGCCCATTCTCGTGTTGTTGTCGTGAAGGCGCATCGTCTGCGATGTAAATCTTGCAGTACGTGCAGTAGTACTTCTTGTTCGAAACCCAGTACTCGCTCATCTGGATCTGAGAGGACTCGGCTAAGAGGTGGTAAGGAAGGTGGGGTGTGGGTGACAACACGTGACTCATTTAAGAAGGGAACCTCATCTGGTCCACTTCGATGCCTTCGGATTATCTCGCCCTCTTTGCCCAGGTACACCATGAGTTCAGGATTCCAGAACTCCTCTCTGTCTCTGAACTCCACCAATTCACAATCGGACTCCCCCCGAACATCGACGCTTCCCGGCCGTTCATAATTTTATCATTGGAATCAGAGGAGCACGCCCTCATCCTAGCAAGAAGATGCATCTTGGTCAAGTAAGGCGTTGAGACCCCTCCCACCTTCCACCAGTGCACAGACGTCGTTTTTGCCCAGGTCCCTGTGCGAATTGTATGCCTCCGCCACGACGTACGAAGAAATACACGACCAGGTCCGATGCAACCAAGATAAATGGTCTCATTATGTACCGGATACAACCTTCAAGTTCTCCGTGACCGGCTACGCAAATGCAATTCCCCAAGACCGACAACGAGACGTGATTAACAGCTTCCGTTGGATGGATCTCCGAGGGAGGATCGATATGAAACACCCAGAGGTCACCTTCGTCTGCCATGAGGAGTGTAAGTTGGATCCATGCCCCTGGCCACCATGGAAACCAAACAGCTCAACTTTTGATTATAGACACACCCATCGAAGGAAATAGTGTCCGGTCCTTCGACGACGGCAACTTTATAGCGGTGTACTTTGGCAGGTTGGTGCGTTTCACCTCTCGCGGCTCTGGGAGCCAATGGTCTCACTGTATACGTCGCTCTGTACTCCAGCTAACAGATGGGTCTGCCCGTCCGCTGATTCGGACTTTCAATGTTAAAACGAGGGAGTATTATGGAAACACTTCCATGGACGCGGAGATGTCTCTCCTGATGGCAAACCAGGCCCTGGTGCGGATGTGGATCCTCCGGTTCTTCATACCGTCCTGAACGTGGTGAATCTAGGCGGCCCCTGGAAAGTTAATGTACGACCCCTTCATCGGAACGGGAAGCATGGCATATGTCCGTCATCTCCAGTAACCCGGTCTTTGGCCAACCGGTCCCACTGAATCACTGCTGAATAGACCTGTGCTTACTTTGGTTCCCTGTTCGTTGGGTCGGACATTGACGGTCGGCAGATGCGTGGAAAAGGTATGCCCTTGGTGTGATGCTCCATGCGAATGTGCTGAAACTATTCCTACGCATGAAGGTGCCAGCCCTGGGATTATCCGATCCGCCAGCCAATACGGCGTTGCTTCGAGAATCATCGACTTGCTCACCATGGATGTTACCCAACACCCTTGGCGAAGTGGCAACTTGTTCGATGCCATTATCACCGATCCACCCTGTGTGTGACAGAATCTTGTGACTTATGTCTCACATCTGCTTACTGTCTCTCGTAGATGGTGTTCGTGCTGGCGCGAAACGCCTTGGGAGAAAGAAACCCCGAGAAACTGTGACAGAACGGGTCCAAACCTTCATGACTGCCCGAGGGTTCCGTGTTTCTGCCCCTCCCTCTGCTTTCGTTGTCTCTAACCTCCAACCTCTGCAACAGGAGTGACCAACCGTATGTCCCGCCGACAAAACCATACGAGCTTTCCGAGCTCGTCTCGGACCTAGTCCTTTTCTCTCGTGCGATGCTCAAGCCCCAGGGAAGGCTGGTTTTCTTCCTGCCTACGGTCACAGAGGAGTACGAGGAGATAGATATTGACACAATGATCTGTGGTGGTATGGAAGTCATTGCGAACTCTCTGCAAGACTTCGGGAATTGGGGGCGAAGGGTAAGATTGGCCATCACTTCAGCAGCTCGCCCGTGACTGACTTTACCTCTAGCTTATAACGATAAGGAAGTGCACCGATGAATCTTATCCCCCTCCAACGCTCAGAAGAGCGCCAGGGGTGGGGGTTAGTGACGGAAATTGCGATGAGATCAGGGGACACGTCCCTGCACACAAGGATTTTCGTGCCAAATACTTCCAGGGTTTTAAGAAATCCGTACCATAGAATCAGTCCGCTACCTGTCCACTTTCTGCCTGTACCGCGACTTTAGTCCGCAAGGAAAATATACTCTTCCGTTACTACTCGAGACGTTGCGGACGCCAAAGCCGACCTCCAGGACCAGCACGTGACCAGCTCGCCCACCAGTTGAGCGCTTGAGCGACCCCCAGACAGTTTGCATTCGAGACGTCTCGCATCCTGTCATCGAGCCTGGCCGAGCGCTGTCCTCCCCGTTCCCCATTACCAAGGATCCCGTCTGGTTATGTGGCTCCCGTGGTTGCCCCCGAAGGATAGCGACTCGGCTACCAAGATCGAGCAGCCATCCATCGAGGGACTCAGATCTCAACAAGGAGAGGAAGATATCAAGCACTTCAGGAGTGCCTGGGGGGAACTCAATCAGCTTTCCTTCGGTGTTTACCCGCTCCTGGGGTTAGGTGGCTCCATTATCTTTCTTGCAGGTTGGACGGCTCACCGCCGATGGGACTCCGTGTACTCTCGACACTTTAAGAGAGTCACACGACACTATGATGTGCCGGACTCTTGGATTCGGGAAAAACGGTATATGAAGGGTATTGTCACAGGGTAGGTGAGATTACTACCGAATCCAGAGGAGCCGTGCATCCAACGTGTTGAATATCCAGAGTGCCCGACGGGGATGGATTCTTATTGTTTCACACACCTGGCCCGGGTTGGGTGCGGCCACTCAAGTTTCGGCGGGTGCCCAAGTTGAAACCTCGTGAGTCGGTTCGCGACCCCCCGCACCCCCGCTGAAATCCACTCATTCACAGTCGGTGCCGGCGAGGTTATCCGCATGCGTTTGGCGGCGATTGACGCTCCGGAGGTATGGTGTTAAAATGGCCGGAGCTCCCTGGTCCTCACTCCGACTGTAGGTGGGTAGGGGAGAGGGAGAAGGGCAAGCGTTCTCAATCGAATCCAGAGACTGGTTACGGAGCCAAATTTTAGGGAAGACCATTTACTGCCAGCTCCTGAAACGCGAAGGGATGTACGGGCGAATGGTAGGTTTGTTGTTGTATTGAGAATTGCGTCCGAAATTGGAAGAAAATCAGATAGTCATCCCCTTCTTACCACGGAGATTCCTCCCATGGTGGTTGACTGGAGACCGCGGGACTAACCTATTGGAAGAGAGTATCCGACGGGGTTGGGCCTTCGTTTATGAATCAGGTGCCGGGGAGTTCCCACACCCTGATAAGAGGGAAGGATATCTAAAGCTGATGAGTGAAGCACAGTACGTCTCTATGTCCTTTCCCGTTCTTACGATGTGCTTCTGATACGGTAAAAGGAGGACAAAGGTTGGAATGTGGAAGAACGGGACCTCTTTGGAGACGCCGGGACAGTACAAGAAGCGAACTAAGCGAGGCGTAGCACCCGAGGATACTGACGATGCCGTGGAGACGAGCGGGGGGGAGGAATCGTGGTTTAGACTGAAGTTGAAGGATATGATTGGGCGGTGAGGCTAGCTAGGATGTATACTCGCAGGGCAGGCAACGATAAAGAAACACGATCACCCCTGGTGCCGACCCCTGGATCGAAAACATTTTCCGAAAGTCTCTCGATATTGCCTCTAGCCCGGCGGCGTTTCCGAGGGGTTTCGTTCGTTGTTGATCCCGTCGGCTGTTGGAGCTTCGTTCCGGTGCCGTTAACGTTGGCATTTCAAAGTTTCATCTCCCAATGCTTTTCCAAGATGATGACATGAAATTTGCAGCATGAGCGTTCAATGTAACTGAGGTTTCTGAGTGGTAACCCCTCCCACACAATTGCACCCGCCAGCGCAACCCCCGAGTCCCGGTCGGCGTTAACGGTCGTTGGTGACAACTAGTGTTGCCGCGAACTGAGCCGATCCGAGCTGAAAGCGAGCCGATATATACAGTATACTGAGCCGGCTCACTTCTGGTTTTCGAGAGCACCATTTATTTGCCCATAAGTGGGAATCATTTTCAGACTCAGCTGTCCAAAATGTGAGCCGGCTCAGATCTGGCTCACATTTGGCTCGGCTCACACCAACACTAGTGACAACCCCCAGCTCGATGCCGGGATAATCTGGCCTATCAAGGCATTAGACCTGGACTGTGATCGAGGACGGTCTCAAACAATA